>JAEEGH010010349.1_pt1 | contig 21445 bp, 16 predicted proteins | sample 9134181 | NCBI WGS metagenome assembly JAEEGH01 (sample SAMN16246544, study PRJNA631951) | gut metagenome | biome: gut microbiome; feature: rumen; material: DP-attached | host: Bos | place: Iran: Karaj | collected 2018-10
TACGGCCCCGAACTTCCATTCTAATATTCTCTGTGTCGAATCACCAAATTAAGGACATTCTTGAAGTCCCGTTGGCCCAAAATGCACTCTTTTGTCCACTGAAGCGCCAGTTTGAACTGGTGGGCGTCAGGTGTTTGTTTCTCACAGAAGCAGAATAGTTCAAGTATAATGGCAATTCCACCGATGGACATTGTCCCTGGAGTACTAACATTTGCAAACTTGGTCTCGATCTCTTTTAGGGTGCGAGGCTGATAAAGCTTACGCTCTTCCAGTGAGTCGAAAGGCTTGCAAGATTCATAGAACTCAAGATAATAGTCCAGTAAACGAACAACCGCATCTTTGTGGTGCTGTGCTTTTAGCAGTAAGTCTACTACCCATTCGTCGTGGGGAAGAAGGAACGGCTTCGCATCGGGTTTTGGCTGAAGAATCTTCACGCGGAAATCCAGATCGGGTCGTGCTCCTTTTTTCCCTTGAAAGATACCGATTGCTGTTCCATCAGAAGCCACAAAGGTGTGAATGGCAGGACCTTTAGGATCACGGTACTGCCACATCTCATTGTCAATGAAATATTTAGGATTATACATTGGCTGAAAGGTCAATCCCAAAGTTCACCTATACCATTATACAACATTTCGCGGCCGCTCCTGTTCCAGTAGGTTATATCCTGTTCAATGAAGAGCCATTTAAGGCATTTCATAAGCAACTTGACAGAAATGCCATTTGAGAACGAGAATTGAGCATATTCTGCATCCGTGACCTCTTCGCAGTTGTGTATTTTTTCAAATAGCGGCTTAAGAAGTGCAAACTTTGTTGCGTCTTCTGCCTTTTTGCTGGCAAGGTCGTTATATATGTCTTCATGGCTGGGTCTATTACCTGTAGAGATTTCATTATTGTACTTGCCATATCTGAATTGAACCCCTTCGACGCGAACCTCAAAGTCAACACCTTTATTCAGAGCAGTAGGACGTTTAAGATAAATACGATGACCGGCATTGTCAGTATCAACGAAATAGAAGTATTCAGTAACTTCTTCAGATGAGCCAGGGGCCTCTTTGAGGAATAATTGAATGAGTTTTTCGCGGTATTCCTTTTTGGAAGACGCAACGATTGTGGTTGTAATATCCGTGTGCATATTAAAACAGTGAGTTGATGTCTATCTTTAAAGCCAACGCAATCTTCTCAATATTACGAAGAGTAATGTTTTTTTCGGCGCGCTCAATCATTCCGATGTAGGTGCGATGTAAACCAGCGAGATCAGCAAGTTGCTCCTGGGAAAGATTGCGCTCTTTCCTTAACTCTTGAACTCTTTGCCCGAACGCAAGGAGAATAGGTTCTTTATCCATTATGTGGTAGTATGATTTCTATTATACAAAGGTAGAGCTGCTAACTATAGTCATCAACATACTATAATTAGCATTAACCTGGCGTAATCTTATTTAGGTATGTGTCAATTCCCTGCTAACAATGTTAAGAATGATATTACTAACTTTGCATAAGCTATGGACCACTATCAAGAAATAAAGCCGGTTCTTAATAAACTCTCCAAATACAATGTATTTGACAGTCTTGATGTAATCAGCCGTTACATCAGAGCTGTTATTAACGGTACGGATAGGTCCAAGATACAGAGCATCAATTCTTCTGAGTATAACTTTATCGAGATTTTTTTTGCAGACTTCTTGATTGAGAATGTCATAATGTATTGTACTGAAATTCGTGGTGAACTTTCGCTCAGACGAATGAATGACCGTGCAAAAATATATAAGCCAGTATACGATCTCCACGAAAAGGTCAGCACTTTACCCAAGAACGAACCACTTGTTTGGTTTATGTCTTATGTGTTTAATCAAACGAACATAATGATACCCGGTAATATCCTTGTGTCTTTTTATCGATATTATTGTTTGTACAATTCCGATAATATTAGAGCAGAGATACAACGGGTGTTTGGGTTCCCAATGGAGTACTATTTTAGATCGGCTTTTTATCTTTATGGGGTATTTGCTCATAAAGATGGTATTCATCGTACAGAGGAATACCTCTTTAAAACCAAGTTTAAAAAAACTGAATATTCTTGTGCCATTGAATATCTCCTTGGCGCACTAAGTTTAGAGTTGTCTGATATTAGAGAAAAATGTAAGAGCTATTGTAGTTATGAGAGTGAACGAATGTTCAAATATTATAATGACGCTCCTCACATTAGATATCCATTGATTAAATGTAACGATGGTTATTGTTGTGTGGTTCCTCCATATATTATTTCAGCACTGCTTGATGGGCTCTATTATAGGTTTGATTCTCCTAAACATGCAAATATCAGTAATGAGATAGCTCATAATTTTGAAAAATATGTTGGCGCCATATTAGAGCACGCGACTCGGGAAAGTAAGATAGGTGTTTTACCAGAAATAACCTACAAGGTCAAGAAACAGGAAAATAAGAAAACTTCAGACTGGATTATTTGGGACGAAAACGGGCTCTGCTTTCTTGATTGTAAAATGAAGAGAATATCTGTAGAAGGTAAACGCGCTGTCGATATAGATGACGACACAATCAATGATATTATTAACCAGCAACCCTTCTCGGATAAAAGCAAGAAGAGAACAATTGATTCACTTCCCGAAGGCTTAACAAAGGACTTAATAGACATCGGCATAGGGCTAGGAAAAATATTTGTCTGCTATGATGATTATCAAAAAGGTTTGATACCAGATTTGGTTTTTGATCAAAACAAAGAATTCTATGCCTGCTTAGTTACATTGGATGAAAGCTATATAAACACACCTGATTACAAGAAGAGAATTATACAGGTAGCTCAGGGTTATCGAAGATTCAAAACAAAACGAAGTGAAGTTATTAATCCAGAACAAGTTATTCTCCTTTCGGTAAGTCAGTTAGAAAAAAGTATTGAGAGGCTCGAAGATATGGGCGTATGCAAATGCTTTAGTTCCGCTCCTATCTTGCAACTCGAAGGCCATAAATCTATGTTTGAATATCTGTCTGCAAAGTGTAATGATACCATCATCAAGCCGCTTATGGATGATATAATACAGTGATATTAATCATTATCTAGATAATGGCTCTTAATACGGCCCTTAAGGACGTATGCCGCTATTCACGTGGTCATTCTCGTGTGGTTCGGCATTTTTGCGGCATTTTGTCCGGTGTTTTTGCGCTGTTCTGTTCGGTACTTTTGCGGTATTTTGTCCGGTGTTTTTGCACTGTCGGCGATTGCCTGAAGCATTGCAGCCGCGAGCCTTAGCCGCCAAGATGTCGATGTGGGAAACTAATACCTTGACTCTACTGCATTTACGATATTGAGCCCGATTGTGCGGATTGTGTTGTAGATATCGTCCAGTCTTTTTTTTGATGGCTTTTTTGCTCCGCTTATATATTGGGCGAACAGGCTTTGAGATATGCCCATTCTGCGGGCTACGGCGGAGGCGTTAAGCTCTGGGTGTTCTATGAACAGGCGGTACAATTCTGTCCGCTGTTTTGTGCTGAAGAAGCCTTCAAAGCTCAAATCTTCATCGATGTCGGGCCAGTTAATGCCGTAGGCATCGTATGTGTAATTCTTGCGCTGCTTTGCAGTGGCATTCTTGAGGCGTGGATAGTCGGAAAAGCATTCTGACGCTTCTCTCCCGTCCGTGGTCCTGATCCAGACGGCATCTTCCGTCAGCCAGATTTTCTCTATGGTGATCATATCTTCAACCGCAGAGGTTAAAAACTATAAGTCTTGGTGTTTGTGCTTACAAATATAGGTAATAATTTTATAACCCCAAATGTGTATGGGGTGGCCATAACGCAGAAAGAGTGCGCTCTACCACCTCACCTGGCCGTTGCCGGTGACGATGTATTTGTAGGTGGTGAGCTCGGCGAGGCCCATCGGGCCGCGGGCGTGGAGTTTCTGGGTGCTGATGCCTATTTCGGCGCCGAGGCCGAACTGGGCGCCGTCGGTGAAGGCGGTGGAGACATTCACGTAGACGCAGGCGGCGTCCACCTTTGATGTGAACTTTTTAGCAGCCTTGGCATCTCTGGTCACGATGCACTCGCTGTGCCCCGAGCCGTAGCGGGCAATATGCTCTATGGCCTCGTCCACATCGGCCACGGTGCGGATGCTCATCTTATAATCGAGCCATTCGCGGCCGAAATCGTCGCTGGAGGCCTTCTGCAGCAATTCGGCAGGATACTTTCCGCTCAGTGCCGCGAACGATTCCTCATCGGCATAGATGCTCACGTTCTTCTCTGAAAGCTGTCGGCAGATTTCCGGCAGGTCGGAGAGGCGGTCGCGGGCAATCAGCAGGCAGTCGAGGGCGTTGCAGACGCTCACGCGGCGGGTCTTGGCGTTGTAGACTATCTCCTTGCCGATGGATGTGTTGCCGTCGGAGTCAAAATAGGTATGGCATACGCCGGCGCCCGTCTCTATGATGGGCACAGTGGCGTTCTGGCGCACGAAATTGATGAGCGATGCGCTGCCGCGGGGGATGATGACATCCACCAGCCCGTCGGCGTGCAGCAGCTGCTGGGTGACCTCGCGGTCGGCGGGGAGCAGTGTGCATGCTTCGCGTGGCAAGCCGTTGAGTACCAGTACGTCACGGATGACGTCGGCTATCGCCTGATTGGAAGAGTTGGCGTCGCTGCCTCCCTTGAGCACGGCGACATTGCCGCTCTTGAAGCAGAGACCGAAGACGTCGGCGGTGACGTTGGGACGGGCCTCGTAGATGACGCCCACCACGCCGAACGGCACGGACACCTTCTCTATCTTCATACCGTTGGGCCGGGTGCGGCTCTCCAGCGTTTTGCCCAGAGGCGATGGCAGCGCAGCTACGGCGCGCATATCGGCGGTGATGCCGGCGATGCGCTCTGCCGTGAGCATCAGGCGGTCGTACTTGGGGTCGTTCTGGTCCATCCGGAACAGATCTTCCTTGTTGGCGTTCAGGATATAGCGGGTGTTGGCGTCGATGGCTTCGGCCACCTGCATCAGCACCTTGCTGGCCATACGGTCGCTGAGGGATGTCAACGCTCTGGATGCCTCTTTGGCGCTTGTCAATATCTCCTGTATCATATCTGCTCGATATATAAATAATCGTAATGAACAAATTCGCCGACATTCTGGCGGCCCATATTCTTGCGGGCGGTGGAATCGTCGCAGGTGGCCTTGCCTACGGCTATGCAGCGGCCGTCGGGATCGAGGATCCTGACGATGTCGTCTTTTTCAAAATCACCCTCCACGGCGGTGATGCCCACCGGAAGCAGGGATGCGGCGCTGCCGGAAAGCAAGGCCTCGGCCGCTCCTGCGTTTATGGTGACACTGCCGCGGGCGAATCCGCCGCTGTGTGCAATCCACTTCTTGATGCCCGAAATAGGCTTGTCGGCCGCCTTGAAAAGGGTGTAGGGGACGTTGGAATCGGCAGAAACCACTGCCTGCAGTATGCCGTCCCGCTTGCCGCAAGCAATTGCCACCGGAATCCCTTCCAGCGCAAGTTTGCGGGCGATGGCGTATTTGGTGTGCATTCCGCCCCTTCCTGCGGACGACTTTGTGGTCTGGATGAATTGTGCCGCGGCATCGCTGCCGGGCTCGATCTCGCGCACAAGTTCGCTGCCCTTGTCGCGGGGGTCGCCGGTGAAAACCCCGTCCACGTTGGAGAGGATTACCAGCAGCCGCGCCTCCATCATGGTGGCCACCAGTCCGGCGAGTTCATCGTTGTCTGTGAACATCAGCTCGGTGAGCGAAATGGTGTCGTTCTCGTTGACAATGGGGACCACACCCTGCGAGAGCATCACCTCCATGCAGTTTTTCTGGTTGAGGTAGTGATGCCGGGTAGAGAAGTTCTCTTTGGTGGTGAGGACCTGGCCGCAGCTGATGCCGCGCTCCTTGAATAGTTGATAATAGGTGTGCATCAGGCGGACCTGGCCAACTGCGGAATAGAGCTGCCGCTGGGAAACGGTGTCCAGGCGGCCGGCGGCGCCCAGTTCGTCGCGTCCGCTGGCTACGGCACCGGAGGAGATTATGATGACCTCGCAGCCGCGGCCCAGCAGGTCGCACACCTGGTCCACCAGAGCCGAGATCCGGGTGTGGTCCAGGCTCCCGTCGGGGCGGGTGAGTACGTTACTGCCTATTTTAACCGCTATTCGATCCATTTATTTGCTTTGGCTGGCTTTCAGACCCGCTATTACGGCGTTGCTGAAGCCCTCTTCTTCCATTTTGTTAAGTCCTTTGATGGTGATGCCGCCGGGGGTGGTGACCTTGTCGATGGCGGCTTCGGGATGTTCTCCGCTGGCAGAAAGCAGGTCGGCTGCACCTTTCACGGTGCCCAGTACTATGTTGAGCGCTTCGTCGGCTCGGAAACCGAGCTCGACGCCACCTTCCATTGCAGCGCGGATATAGCGCATGGCATATGCGATGCCGCACGAAGCCAGTGCCGTGCCGGCGCTCATCTTGTTTTCAGGAATCAGGACAGCCCGCCCGAGGGCGCCGAACAGCTCTACAATGTGTGCCGTGCGGGCTGCATCGGCATTCTGCGCAGATATGAATGTCACGCTGCTGCCCACCTCTATGGCGGTGTTGGGGATGGCCCTGAACAGGGTGGCATTGCTGTTGCCTAACCAGCCGGAGAGCATCTCGAATGTGATGCCCGCGGCAATTACCACGAGGTCCTGCTTATCCAAATCCAAAAGGTCTTTGAAGGTTGCCAGAGTCGGCTCTACGGCCCATGGCTTGACGGCCAGCACAATGAGTCCGGCACCATCTGCAGCCTTGCGGCTGTCGGTGGTGACGGTGATATCGCCGTCTATCTGTTTCATTCTTTCAAGGCAGGCCTGGCTCAGGTCGCAGCAGGTAACGTCTTTGGCAGAGAGGAGCCCCTTGCCTATTAGGCCGCGCACGGTGGCGCCGCCCATATTTCCGCATCCGATAAAAGAGGTTTTCATACGCGCGTAGTGCTTTAATGGGGCAAAGTTATCTTTTTTCTTGCTAAATTTGTCCGAATAAGCGTTATTAAACGTCTATAAACGGGTAAAAAATACAATTATGATAAAAAAACTGCTCCTGATGTTCTTTGTCCTTGCCACGATTCCGGCAGTTGCAAAGGTCAATGTCTCTTCACTTAAAGTTAATCACCTGGCCGAACCGGCCGGCATAACCGGCGCACCTACATTCAGTTGGGTGGGAACCAGCGACCGCAGCCAAGACGGCCAGAGCGCCTACGAAATCAAGGTCTATGACATCGACGGCCGCGCCGTTTGGAGCACAGGGAAAGTGCTGTCGGACAATTCGATAGCTGTGAAATACGAGGGCGCTGCGCTGAAGCCGGCCAGCCGTTATTCCTGGCAGGTGCGCATCTGGAATTCCAAAGGTGAATCCAGCCGATGGAGTGCAAAGCAGACCTTTGTGACGGGGCTGGAGAGGGATGGCTGGAAGGCGCAGTGGATAGTGCCCCCGATGAGCGAGGCCTCCCCGCTGCTGCGCGGCACTTTCAAGGTAACCAAGCCGGTCAAGTGCGCGATTGCATATTTCACCGCCCACGGCGTTTATGAACCATTCCTGAACGGCGGTAAGATAGGGGAGGCGTTTATGGCCCCCGGCTATACCAGTTACAATCATCATCTTATGTATCAGACCTACGACATCACAAACCTGGTCCGCCGGGGAGAAAATGTCGTGGGTGCCGAACTGTCCCGCGGCTGGTATCTGGGCATGATGGGCTGGACCGACCCCGCGCAATACCGGTTCAATTTCAAAGAGCAGGAGTGGGCTTTCCTTGCCCAGATAGTCATTACATATAAGGATGGTACCCAGGAGATTGTGGGCACCGACGGCAGCTGGAAAACGGCCACCGGCGGCGTGCTGCACAGCGCGATATACGACGGCGAAACCTTCGATGCTGCCAAGGTTCCGGAGGGGTGGTGCACCACTGCCTTCGACGCATCCGGATGGGGCGCGGTAAGCACTGCCGGTTATGGATTCGACACCCTCTTTCCGCAGGAAAACGAACCCGTAATGGCCGAGCAGACCGTGGATGCCAAAGAGTTGATAGTGACGCCGAAAGGTGAATTGGTGATAGATTTCGGCCAGAATCTGGTAGGCAGCGAGGTAATAAGTTTTACCGGCAAGCCGGGCCAGAAAGTCACCATCTCTCATGCCGAAGTCCTTGACGAGAACGGCAACTTCTACACCACCAACCTGCGCAGCGCCAAGGCGCAGAGCTGTTATATCTGCGATGGTAAACCGCGCAATTATTCGACCCGTTTCACTTTCTACGGCTTCCGCTACATCAAGATAGAGGGCATTGCAAAGGAAGAGATCAATCTGGCAGATTTCAAGGCGCAGGTGCGATTCACTGATATGGAGCCGACTGGCCGGTTCACCTGCTCCGACCCTCTGGTCAACCAGCTTCAGAGCAACATCCAGTGGGGTCTTCGCGGCAACTTTGTGGATGTTCCCACCGACTGTCCCCAGCGCGACGAGCGCCTGGGCTGGACGGGCGACGCCGAGATATTCGCCCGCACCGCCACCTTCAATCGCGGCACCTATGCCTTCTACAGCAAGTGGCTCAAGGATGTAGCGTTCGACCAGTTGCCCGACGGTCAGGTCACCGACATCGTCCCGATGGTTCACGGTCTGGTTGGCGCAGGTCATGTTGGCTGGGCCGATGCCGCCACCATCATTCCCTGGACGGTCTATATGGCTTACGGTGATCCCCAGATTCTTGAGAGTCAGTACGAAAGCATGAAGCGCTGGGTCGACTTTATGGCTGGCGCCGCTGGCGAAAGCTATCTCTGGAACACCGGCTGGCACTATGGCGACTGGCTAGCATTTGACGTGGACAACGACGTCGCCGGCCGCTCTTCCGTGACCTACGTCCCCGTGCTTCAGCAGTGCCACTTTGCCAATTCGGCTTCAATTGTAGCCGAGGCGGCCAAAGTGCTTGGCAAGGCCGGTGACGCGGCTCATTATGCCGATGTGGCTTCCAAGGCCCGCGAGGCTTTCTGCAAGACCTATGTCACCGCCGACGGCTATCTGGTGTCGCACACCCAGACCGCCTATGTAGTGGCTCTGGTATACGATATGGTTCCTGAGGATATGCGCCCGAAACTTGCGGAGAAACTCAAGGAGAGGGTGGAGAGCTACGGCCACATAACCACCGGCTTCCTGGGTACTTCGCATATTTCCAACGCACTGACTGCTTGCGGCATGGACGATGTCGCCTACAAGCTGCTGCTGCACAAGGGCTATCCCGGCTGGCTGTATCCCGTGACTATGGGTGCCACCACCATCTGGGAGCGCTGGAACTCCATGATGCCCGACCGCACTATCCCCGACAATGGAATGAACTCTTTCAACCACTACTCCTACGGTGCTATCGGCGACTGGCTCTACCGCGAAGCGGCGGGCCTGAAGGAGGCTGCTCCCGGATTCAAGAAGATATGCGTCAAACCTCATCCGGGCGGCGGTTTCAGCTTTATGAAGGCGGAGGAGATCACCCCATACGGCAAGGCGGTTTCTCACTGGACGCTGGAGGGAAATGTATTTACCCTGGAGGTGGAAATACCCTTCAACACCACGGCAGAAATCTACGTTCCAACCGCAGGTGGCTACGAACTTCACGAGGTTGGCAGCGGCAGGCACGTTTTCTCAAGTGAAATATAGCGAAATATCGATTAAGTTTGGTATCTTTGCACGATGCGCAATAAAAAAACAGTCTGGTTTACTCTGGGTGGGTTCGTTCTGGGATTCGCCCTGATGATTTTCCTGAACTCTTTTTATGTGAAGAGCTCTTCAAACGAGAGTTGTATGTCGTGCCACGTGCACACGCAGGCCGACTCGCTATGGATGCTTTCCATGCACTATCGCAACCAGAGCGGCACGGTGACCGACTGCGCCGCCTGCCACCTGCCCGCCGGCACTCCGTCCCAGCATTTTATGGCCAAGGCCAGGATGGGCATCAAAGATGTCTTCAGCTATGTTTTCAAAGACAAGAGCAAGATCAACTGGGAGGCCAAGCGGGAGCTGGACTATGCCCGCAAAATTGTATACAATTCTTCTTGCGAGAAGTGCCACGCCGACCTTTTCCCCGAGGGTATATCTGACGATGCACTTATAAGCCACCTCTATTACGAAGAGCACAAAAAGGACTATGACCTGCAGTGCATCAACTGCCATCTGGATGCCGGCCACTACAATCCCAACTACAAGCACGGCCACAGCGTGGCTGGTGCGGATGAAGGAATGCCCGACATAGAGCCGTACACCGCTGCGGCCTGTGTTGCAGGTTTCAGCAACTTTACCGAGACCGTTCCCGGCACCGTGTGCGCCATCAATATGGTGGCTATTCCCGGCGGCACCTTCGAGATGGGTTCGCCCGACAAGGAGCCTTTCCACAAGGCAGACGAAGGCCCGGTCAGGAAGGTCACCGTATCCGACTTCTTTATGTCGGAAATCGAGATCACCTGGACCCAGTACTGGTCGTTCTTCCTGGAGACCCAGTCTCCCGGCCGTACTCCGCCCGCAAAGATTTATGCCAACAATACCCGCGACGATATCGATGCCGTGAGCGGCCCCACGCCGCCTTACGGCGCACCCGACCAGGGATGGGGCAGGGGCGACCGTCCCGCCATCACAATGACCCACTACGGTGCGGAGACTTTCTGCCAGTGGCTCAGCCTGAAGACCGGCCGCAAGTACCGCCTCCCCACCGAGGCCGAGTGGGAATATGCAGCCCGCGGCGGCACATCCTCGCCCTATTATTTCGAGGGTAATCCCAAGAAATTCACTGCCGGCCGCCTGTTCGGCACCGATACTGCAGTGATAGCCAGCAACGTGGTCTATGCCCTGAACAGCCACAACCGCACCGGCCTGCCAGACAAGATGGCCGCCAACCCGTTCGGCCTGAAGAATATGCTGGGCAATGTTATGGAGTACTGCTCTGACTGGTATGCAGAAGATGCCTACAGCCAGATGGCCGATGGCGCCGTTGACCCCAAGGGTCCTGAAAGCGGCAGCGAGTATGTGGTGCGCGGAGGTTATTATCTCTCCGATGCCGCCGACGTCCGCTGCGCCGCCCGTGCCCACACCGAGCACGATGCCTGGCTCAGGACCGACCCTCAGGTGCCCAAGAGCATCTGGTGGTATTCCGACATCAAGGGCATCGGTTTCCGCGTAGTTTGCGAAGTTCCTGAAGAAATAAAACAATAAATATTCACTTATATGAGCAAGATTTCAAGACGAGACTTTTTTGGCCGCGCTGCCCTGGTGGGCAGCGGAGCCCTGCTGGCTTCTACGCCGATTCTCTCTTCCTGCACCGGCAAAGGTGACAAGGTGGTGCCCCTGCGCAACCCGGAAGATTATTACATTCCCACTCTGGCAGACAAGGCCGATGACGGCCGCGAAATCAAGGCCGGCCTTATAGGCTGCGGCGGACGTGGCACAGGCGCTGCCGCCGATATGCTCAATGCCGCTAACGGTGTCAAGTTCACAGCGTTCGGCGACGTGTTCCAGGATCGTATAGACGAGTCTATCGCCAACCTCACCGAGTGGGGCTACGATGTGTCCGGTGCACAGCAGTTTGTGGGCTTTGACGCCTACAAAAAGGTGATTGACAGCGGTGTGGATGTGGTTATCCTCACCACTCCGCCTTTGTTCCGTCCCTATCATTTCCAGTATGCCGTTTCCAAGGGCGTACACGCTTTCCTTGAGAAACCTGTTGCGGTGGATGCAAAGGGCTGCCGTACTGTCATAGCAGCTGCCAAGCAGGCCAAAGCCAAGAAGCTGGCAATGGTTACCGGCACACAGCGTCACCATCAGCGTGCCTATGTGGCTGCCTTCGAACAGATTCAGAAGGGTATAATCGGTAATATCACCGGCGGTAACGTATATTGGAACCAGGGTATGCTCTGGTATCGTCAGCGCGAAAAAGGCTGGAGCGATATGGAATGGGCCATCCGCGACTGGGTCAACTGGAAGTTCCTCTCCGGCGACCACATCGTGGAGCAGCACGTGCACAATATCGACGTGTTTATGTGGATGATGGGCGGTGCTCACCCCATCAAGGCGACCGGTTTCGGCAGCCGCCAGAGGCGCATTACCGGCGACCAGTACGACAACTTCGGCATTGATTTCGAGTTTGAAAACGGCGTTCACCTGCACTCTATGTGCCGTCAGATTAACGGCTGCTCCAACAACGTGAGCGAGACCGTGCGCGGCGCCAAGGGCTGGTGGAATTCTGTAGACGATACCATCCGCGACTATAACGGCAATATCCTGTGGCAGTTCGACGCCAAGGCTGCAGAGGCTAATTTCAAACAGCACGATGCATATGTGCTGGAGCACGTAGACCTCATCAACCATATCCGCAAGGGCGAGGGCATAGATCAGGCCACCGAGACCGCTATGTCCACTCTGGCCGGCGTTATGGGCCGCGAGGCTGCCTACACCGGCAAGACCATCACCTGGGACGAGATTATGGCCTCCGAGATGGACTACCTGCCCGGCGAACCCGACACTCTGACTCTTGGCACTCTGGAAGCAGTGCAGCATCCTGTAATCGCTGTCCCCGGCGACGGCACAATTTAATAGTCTGCGCTATGAACAGAAAAGAATTTTTCAAGACATCCCTGCTGGGAGCAGCTGCCGTGGCTGCGGCTCCCTCTCTTCTGGCATCCTGCGCCCCTGCTAAAAAAGACACCGGCGCGCGCCTGAACATATCTTTCCAAAGCGGCAAGGCCCTTGGCGAGACATATGCCGAGAAAATGGACTACTGCGAATCCCTTGGCGTTACCGGTTTCGAGCCGGGCGGCTGGGAGCTTGTAAATCAATACGACGACCTGGCCAAGGCTCTTGAAGGCCGCAACCTTAAAGTTTCTGCCATCTGCGCCGGCTTTGAAGGTTTTATCCTGGCCGACGACCCGGTGCAGAAAGAGGCTTTTGACACCTCTATGCGCCGCATTGTAGAGGCTGCCGGACAAATCGGCTCCACAGGCGTGATTATGGTGCCTGCGTTCAGCCGTCAGGAGCCCTGCAAACCCAATAACCAGGAGACATACGACTATTTGTGCGAGCAACTTCACGATTTGGGAGAATTTGCAGTTAAATGCGGCACTACCGTGATTCTGGAGCCGCTGAACCGCGCAGAGTGCTTCTACTTGCGTCTCGTGAGCGCCGCCGCAGCCATCTGCCGCGATGCAAAGAGCGAGGGCGTGAAGTGTATGGGCGACTTCTGGCATATGAAAGAAGAGACCAGCGACTACGCTGCCCTGATGTCGGCCGGCACCAAATACCTGCAGCACATCCACATTGCCAGCCGCGCCAACCGCTGCAATCCCGGTGAGGACGGGGACGTCGATAACTACGTGGACGGTTTCCGCGCCCTCAAGGAGATGGGATACGACAAGTACATCAGCTTTGAGTGCGGCAATATTGGCGATCCCGCCGTTGTCATCCCAGCCGCCGTTGAGCTCATCAAGAGCCAGTGGCAACAAGCATAAATGATTATTATGAAAAAATTATTACTTACAGCAGTGCTGCTTGCAGCCACTGCAGTTGCATTTGCACAACAAGTTCCGCCGCTTCCCGTAGACCAGGCGGTGCGCATCGGCCAGCTTGAGAATGGCCTTACATACTATATCAGGCATAACGAAGAACCCAGGGGACAGGCGAATTTCTATATTGCGCAGAAAGTCGGCTCCATCCTTGAGGATGAGGACCAGCGCGGTCTTGCCCATTTCCTTGAGCATATGTGCTTCAATGGAACTGAGCATTTCCCCGGCAACGACATCATCAAGTACTGCGAGTCCATCGGCGTGAAGTTCGGCGCAGACCTGAATGCCTACACCTCCATTGACGAGACTGTTTATAACATAGACAATGTCCCCGTGGAGACTTTCCCGACTGCAATTGACTCCTGTCTGCTGATTCTCCATGACTGGGCAGGTGCGTTGCTGCTCGAAGGGGATGACATCGACCATGAGAGGGGCGTGATCCATGAGGAGTGGCGTTCCAGCCAGAATGCGCAGATGCGTATGCTGGAAAAAATCCTCCCCGAGATATACCCGAACAACAAATATGGTTCCCGATTGCCTATCGGACTTATGTCCGTGGTTGACAATTTTCCTTATGATGCAATACGTTCATACTACAAGAAGTGGTATCGTCCCGACCAGCAGGGCATAGTAGTGGTGGGTGACATAGATGTCGACGCCATCGAAGCCAAGATCAAGGACATATTCGGCACTCTCCCCGCAGCCGGTCCCGATGCAGCCGAGCGTTACTACATCCCGATTGAGGATAACAAGGAACCCATCATAAGCATAGCCAAGGACAAGGAGCAGCCTATTGCCAACGCGTATATTTTCAAGAAACACGAGGCGGTAAAGCCGGAGGAAAAAGGCGATCTGAACTATTATGTGTACGATTATGCCCTCACAGTTGCCAGCAATATGGCAAGGCAGCGTATCAATGAAATGACGCAGAAGGCCGATCCCGACTTTATCAGGGCCGGCATCGGCGATGAAAGTTTTTTCATATCCAAGACTGCGGATGCTTATGCCGGTACGGTTGTCTGTGATGAGTCCAAGTTCATGCGCGGCTTAACCTCCCTTTGGCGCGAGATGCTCCGCATAACCCGCAATGGTTTCACCGCTTCTGAATACGAGCGTGCCCGTCAGGATATCCTCACCAATCTGGAAACTTCATACAACCAGAGGGATAAGAAGTCCAGTGCAAGTTACTGCCGCGAATATGTGCGTCACTTTATAGACGGAGATCCTATCATGGGCATTGAAAACGAATTTGCAATTGCCCAGCAGATACTGCCCAATATTCCGGTCGAGGTTGTCAACCAGGCGATTGCTTCTCTTTTCAAGGAGGGCAATCTCGTGGTGGTTTGTATGCTTCCCGACAAGGAAGACGTGGTATATCCTTCGGAAGACGAAGTAAAGGCCGCTCTGGCAGCGGTTGAGGCGGAGGAAATCGCTCCCTACGAAGATCAGGTTTCTGACCAGCCGCTCCTTGCATGGGAACCAAAGAAAGGCAAAATCAAGAAACAGGAGCCCGCAGAGTTCGGCTACACCAAACTGATTCTTTCCAACGGAGCTACCGTATATTTCCGCCAGACAGATTTCAATGCGGATGAGGTGCTCTTCAGGGCTCTCAGTCTTGGCGGCAAGTCCCTATATCCGGACGAAGATCTTGTCAATCTTGCCACAATCAACGAACTGATAGACGTGGCCGGTCTTGGCAACTTCTCCCAGACGGAGATAACAAAGGCCCTCTCAGGCAAGAAAGTAAAACTCGTGCCGGCGGTGAGTGAGTATACAGAAGCGCTGCGTGGATGGTCCACTCCCAAGGATTTTGAAACTCTCCTGCAGCTGAACTATCTCTATTTTACCTCCTTGCGCATAGATGACGAAGCATTCCAGTCTTGGAAAACCAAGACCGCAGCAGCACTTGCAAACCAGGAGGCGCAGCCCATGTCGGCTTTACAGGATAGTTTGAAATATATCAGTGTCCGTCCGGAACGCGGCTACCGCCTCAAATCCGTCGATTTGGACAAGGTCGATTATTTCCGCACATTGCAGATGGCTTCGGAGCGTTTTGCCAATGCCGCCGATTTCAATTTCGTGATTACCGGCGCCATCAGCCTGGAAGAGGCAAAGCCCCTTATCGCCAAGTATATAGCATCGCTCCCCGCAAAGAAGAAGGTTCACGAGAACTATGCCCTCAGCGGCAACGAGTTCCATAAGGGAGTCGTTACCCGCAAGTTCGATCGCCAGATGGGTACTCCAACGGCCGTCAGCCTTACACTGAATTCTGGCGATTATGCTTACAACCTTAAGAATTCACTCGCCTTTGATATCGCCTGCCAGACTCTCTCCATGGTTCTCCTGGAAGAGATCCGCGAGAAGGAGGGGGCAACGTATTCGATAACCGCCCGTGGTGAGACCACCGACATTCCGGAGCAGAATGCGGTAGTCCAGATTATCTACCAGACCAATCCGGAGAAGGTGGATTACACCGAACATCGGGTTGCAGAACTTGTGGCAGAGTTCGTGAAGAACGGGCCTTCCGCAGAAAACCTTTCAAAGGCAAAGGAGTATCTTGCCAAGGAGTATAAGTCAAACCAGCGTGAGAATTCATACTTCTCCGCCCAGCTGGCAGACTACCTGCATTCAGGCGTAGATATGGACAAGAACTATCTCGAGACACTCGACACTATCACCAAAGACGACGTAAAGGGTGCTCTCAAGTCCGTTCTGGACCAGAACAACCTCACTTCCCTGATAATGGTGGGTGTAGAGTAATCTGTTAGATTAGAATTCCCTGCCCTGTTTGAGGCGTTCGACGAATTCGTCTATGCGTCGCATCTCGGCAGGGATTTTTATATCCTGGGGACATTTGTGGATGCATTCGCTGCAACCGATGCAGTGGTTGGCCTGCTGCAGGGCAGGCACGCTGCGGTCGTAGCCGATCAGGAAGGCGCGGCGCAATTTGCGGTAGTTGTCGTCGTCAGATGATATCGGCATCAGCTCTTCCTTGACGCATTTGTTGTAGTGAGAGAAGATGCCGGGGATGTCCACACCGAATTTGCAGGGCATGCAGTAGTCGCAGCCGGTGCAGTCTATCACCGGGAATTCAACCATCTCCTTGGCGATGCGCTCCAGGAATTCCAGTTCTTCTGCGCTGCAGGGCTCAAAGTTGCAGTACGTGCCCAGGTTGTCCTGGAGGTGCTCCATATAGGTCATTCCGCTCAGTACGCAGAGTACTTTGGGGTGAGTGCCGGCAAAACGGAAAGCCCAGCTGGCAATGCTGCTTGTGGGCCTGCGTTGCAGCATCTTCTTCGAGACGGTCTCTGGCACGTTGGCCAGTGCTCCGCCGCGAAGCGGCTCCATAATGACGACGGGGATGTCACGGCTTGCAAGTTCTTCGTATAAATAGGAAGAATTCACATTGCGGCCGCCGGCGTGGTTCCAGTCCAGGTAGTTGTGCTGGATTTGGACGAAATCCCAGTTGTACTGTTCGTGCAGAGAGAGAATATGGTCGAAGGTCTCCTTGTTGCCGTGGAAACTCCAGCCCAGGTTGCGGATGCGACCCGCCTCGCGCTCTTCCAGAAGGAACTCCAGCAGCCCGTTCTCCATAAACCGCTTGTTGAAGATGTCAATGCCGGCTCCGATGTTATGCAGCAGGTAATAATCTATATAATCTGTCCTGAGCTGTTTGAAGGAGTTCAGGTACATTTTCTTAGAAGCGGCAAACGACATATCGCCCCAGGCGTTGGACATCTTGGTAGCAATGAAATACTTGTCGCGCGGGTGGCGGGAGAGACACTCTCCCATAATCCCTTCGCTCTTGCCGCCGACATATACGGGCGCGGTGTCGTAGTAGTTCACGCCGTGCTCCATCGCGTAGTCTATCAGCCGCATCTGCGCTTCCATATTCACCGGCGAGTTGCGTGTCCCGTCTTCCGTGGGCATTCTCATACAACCGAAGCCCAGCAGCGACACCTTATCGCCCGTCTTTGAAGTGCGATACTCCATTTTGCCGGCAGTTTCTGCAGTTTCAGCGGCGTTAAGCCTGATGCCGCCGGCGGTCATTGCCGCGCCTGCTGTGGCCATCGACAGCCCTTTCAGGAATTCTCTTCTGTCTATATTGCTCATGGTCGGTGTCAATTAAATGGTGTGATGGATTTCGTGGCCTTCTACGCGGATAGCGCTCACCGGACGGGCGGGGCACAGGGCCTGGCAGGCGCCGCAGCCGATGCATTTGGTGGTGTCAACGGCGGGCACTTTGGCTATCTTGCCGTCGGGCATGGGATACTCTACCATGGTGATGGCGCCGGTAGGGCAGTGGCGCTCGCAGTTGCCGCAGGCATCGCCCTCGGTCAGCGGGATGCAAAGCTCCTTGTACCACACTGCATGGCCGATCTGGGTAGAGGATTTCTCCTCCTTGCTTATCGGGCGGATGGCGCCGGTGGGGCAGACCTCGCTGCAGGCGGTGCATTCGGGCCGGCAGTAGGTTTCGTTATAGACCACCTCCGGCTGCATAAAATGATTCAGGTCGGAGGATGGCTTAAGGATATTGTTGGGGCAGGCCTGAACGCAAAGCTGGCAGGCTATGCACTTGTCGGTCAGGTTTTTGGCGCTGACGCTGCCGGGCGGCGTGATGCGCGTTGCAGGTGCCGGATTCTTCTTGGCGACGATGTCGGTCTTGGCCTCCAGCGCGGTGGCGCCAAGCAGCGCTGCGGTGGTTATGAAGGCGCGGCGGCCGGCATCAACCTTGACCTCGCCCTTCTTGGCAGCGCCCCAAACCGGTTTGTAAGAAATTGCGCCGCTGTTACAGATGGAGATGCAATCCATGCATGCCACGCAGCGGCTGTAATCTATCTTGTGGTTCTCGGTGTCAATGCAGGCCGCCTTGCAGCCGCGTCCGCACAGTTTGCAGCCGGTGCACTTTTCGGTATCAATCACCGGTTTGAACAGCGAGAACTTGGAAATAAAACCCAGCACAGTGCCCACCGGGCAGATGGTGTTGCAGTATGTACGGCCGTTGCGCCAGGCGAGGATGGCCAGCGCAATCAGCGTTACCGCAGCCACAATCACTACCGTGAGCGCTTTACCCCAGACTTCGGTGGGGTAGAAGGCGTAGCTGCCGGCGCGTTCGGCCAAAGCGGCAAACAGGTTGTTTATCAGCGCGTATAGAGGCGCAAAGAAGCTGGAGGCGATTCGGCCGTAGGCGCTGTAGGGCGCCAGAAGAGTAGTGATTGCGCCGACGCCAAATACTATCGATGCCACCATTATCACCAGCATCACAATCCTCAGCCATGTCTTGGGCTTGGAGTAGCTGTATTTGAAACGGTTTTTCTTTTTGCCCCGCTTTCCAAACCAGGCTATTATGTCCTGCATCACGCCCAGCGGGCAGATCACAGAGCAGTAGATTCGTCCGAAAATCAGTGTCAGCAGCACCAGCGCCACTATTACCACTACATTAACGGAAAGTATCGCCGGCAGCAGCTGAATCTTGGCCAGCCAGCCCAGAAAGGCGTGAGTCGCGCCTGTAAAATCCAAAAAGAGCAGCGTGATGCCGGCAAAAGCCAGCGCTGCGAGTATAATCCTGATAGTCCGTAACATACGGACAAAGCTACTAATAAATTCCGAAAGAAATGCCACCGATTATCCAAAGTCCCGGCTGCGGAATATCACCAAAGTCGTAGTAGGGGCGATTGAGGATATTGTTTGCGCGGATGTAGAAGGCAACGCGCTCTCGAAGGATGTAAGAAATTTTTGCATCCAGCAGGTGATATGGCTTTATCAGTTCCGATTCGGTGGCCCGGTCCACATAAGTATATGCAACGTTGGCTGTTATGCCCAGGGGGAGGGCAAAGTCGACCTGGGAGTTGAGTTTGTATCGGATATATTCCATGGAATAAAGGCTCCGCAAGTGCTCTTCAAGGTCCTTGCTTTGCTCCATATGCAGCGCTGCGAAGGAGATGTTCTGTACGAAGAAGTCCGGCCGGTGCAGCATCTCGGGCAGGTTCAGCTGTACTGAGCCCTCTTGGCCTATGGTGCCGATCATGGTGTGGTTCATACTGGTCCAAGGGGCATCCTCACCGGCCGATGTATCCATAATCCAGTCTATCATATCGTAGCCGCGGTGGGCGAAAACGGCGGCGTTTAGTTTGAGGCCGCCGACAGAGTACTTGATTCCGGTCTCAAGCGCGTTGAGTTTCTCTGCCTTTAGGTTGGGGTCGGCCAGATGCCCGCCCACCGAATAGTAGAGGTCGGTGAAGGTCGGCATCCGATACGAAGAGTTGTATGAAGCATAGACGCTTCCCTCGCCATATATCTCGTCTGCTGGCAGCCTCAAGCTGACTTCTGCACCGGGGAAGAAATTGACACCCTCCGTATTGCCGGTGTTATATGCAGCGGTGATTCCGCCCGACAGGGTAAACCAGCCCACAGTAACTTTATGGTCTACGTATGCACTGTATGCTGTGCGCCCCAGTCCGCAGACATATTTGCCTTTGGGTTTGTCCAGTTTTTCGCCCAGATTGGTGCTCCGGATGGCCTCGTTGCGCGCTTCGGCACCGAAGGCGGTGCGGCCAAACCGGGAATCGATATAACTGTTGAGGTTGGCACCAAATACTCTGGTTTTGTGATAGTTGAAAGGGTACTTCTCCGGTTCGCCGCGGAACAGTTCAAACCGGTCCTGTCCATAATTCCAATAGACAGACGGGGAGAGGTGCCACTTTCCACGCCCCTCGCTCTTAATGGCGGCAAAGGTTTTTAAGGTGTGTTCAAACTGGTTGTCGTACTTTGGGCTGTAGAATGTGCTGGATCCGAAATCCTTGTAGCTGGTTCCGAATTGCCAGGTCAGGTCGCGCTTCTTCCACTGGTGACCGCCTTGATAAAAGACCTTGTTGGCTTCAAAGTCGCTGTTAGGGTCGCCGGCGCTGTTGCGGCTGAAGCCCTTGCTGCGGGAATAACCGGTAGAGAATAAATGAAAATTCCGCTTGCCGGATATCGAAAACGATGCGTTAGACGAAATATAGCAGAACGATCCCACCTCAAACGAGCCGCTTTCTCCTTCACGTCTGGGGTTTGATTGGTCTCTGACGTGTCCTTTGGTGACGATATTGATGGCGCCGACCATTGCAGATGTGCCATAGACGCGGGCGGCGGGGCCTTCTACCACTTCTATATGATCGATGTCGCTGAGATTGACGGGAAAGTCAAAGCTGTTGTGACCTGTCTGCGGGTCAGTGATGTTGATGCCGTTCAGAAGCACCGCCACCTGGTTATATGTGCCGCCGCGCATACTGATGTCGGTCTGCATCCCGAATGCGCCCCTCTGCCGCACATCCACCCCGACGGCATATTTGAGCAAGTCGTTGACCGTCTGGACGGGTGCTGCCTCTATGTCCTTGCTGTCCATCACCGTAACCGCCCGGGCTCCTGCGTGCAGCGCCACCGGCATCCTGGTCGCCGTAACCGCCACGCTGTCTATTGTGTAACGGATGCCGAGCTCCCCTTCGGGAAAGCGTTGTTCTTGTGCAAATGCATTAGGGCCGGCAATCGCCAGCCCCAATATCATCGATATGTAAAAAACCATCTTTCTCATATCTGCTTTTTAGGGCAGACAAAGATAGCGCTTTTTACTGCTTGTTGGCTATCTGATGTGCCTTTTCTATGAGTTGTACTAGCTCTGTGCGGTATTTGTCCTGGTTGCGGTTGGAAGCGTCCACCAGTTCCTTGGCCATATTGTAGGATGCCGTGCCCTTGTACTGCGAGCCGCGCAGGGTGAGGCCATAGGCTGCGATGCCTGAGGCGAGTTTCATATTGTCGGAAGCGCTGCTGCCTGCCGGGGTGACATCCAGGCTCAGCGGACGGCTCTCGCCGCCGAGTGCCTTCTTGTAGCGGACGTCGTAACGGGCAATGGAAGCAGAGGTGCTGAATC
>JAEEGH010010351.1_pt1 | contig 21444 bp, 18 predicted proteins | sample 9134181 | NCBI WGS metagenome assembly JAEEGH01 (sample SAMN16246544, study PRJNA631951) | gut metagenome | biome: gut microbiome; feature: rumen; material: DP-attached | host: Bos | place: Iran: Karaj | collected 2018-10
GTGTCCACCGAGGCACGTGTAGGACAGATCGTGATTGGCGGCAGCCATCCCATCCACGTCCAGTCAATGACCACTACCGACACCAACGACACCGAGGCGTGTGTCAGTCAGGCGAAGCGAATCATCGATGCAGGCGGAGAACTGGTGCGGTTCACCACCCAGGGCACACGCGAGGCCATGAACATGCAGCGTATCTCTGAGCGCCTGAAAGCCGACGGCTACACAACACCACTGGTCGCCGACGTCCATTTCAATCCGAACGTCGCCGATGTGGCTGCCCGCTATTGCGAGAAGGTGCGCGTGAACCCTGGGAACTATGTCGATCCGGCACGTACGTTCAAACAGCTGGAATATACCGACGAGGAGTATCAGGCCGAACTGCGGAAGATCGATGAGCGGTTTGTACCTTTTCTCAACATCTGTAAGGAGCACCACACCGCCATCCGCATCGGTGTGAACCACGGCTCACTGTCCGATCGCATCATGTCGCGCTACGGCGACACACCGGCCGGCATCGTGGAGAGCTGTCTGGAGTTCCTGCGTATCTGCAAGCGCGAGCAGTTCGACGACGTGGTCATCTCCATCAAAGCCAGCAATACCGTCGTGATGGTGCAGTCGGTACGTTTGCTGGTCGAGCAGATGGACCGCGAGGATATGCACTATCCGCTGCACCTGGGTGTCACCGAGGCAGGTGAAGGTGAGGACGGCCGCATCAAGAGTGCTGTAGGCATTGGCGCATTGCTGACCGAGGGCATCGGCGACACCATCCGCGTAAGTCTCAGCGAGGAGCCTGAGTGTGAGATACCGGTAGCCAGAAAACTGGTGGAATACATCGAGGAATGTGCCATGAAACGTGCTGAGGCCGAACAACAGATCGCCGACGACACGATCACCGTCACGTTCCACGAGACCGACTGGGAGACGCTGCAACTGAAAGCAGCCATGACCACGGGCGCACTCCTCATCGACCGCAAAGCCCACCAGCTCGTCATCAGAAACGAGGGATTCGACGAAGAGCGCCTCGTCACGCTGGCCGACGCCATCCTGCAGGCTGCCCGCATCAAGTTCACCAAGACCGAATACATCTCCTGTCCTGGTTGCGGCCGTACGCTTTACAACCTGCAGGACACCATCCGTCGCATCAAGGAGGCCACCGCCGATATGAAAGGACTGAAGATAGGCATCATGGGGTGCATCGTCAACGGACCGGGCGAGATGGCTGATGCCGACTACGGTTATGTGGGCGCCGCCCGCGGAAAAATCTCCCTCTACCGCAACAAGGAATGCGTAGAGAAGAATATCCCCGAGGAAGAGGCCGTAGAGCGCCTGCTGCAACTCATTCAGAGCGACAAAAACAAAAGTGAAGAGTAAAAAAGTGAAGAGCTGAATGGTCAACGGTCAATCGACAACGGACTTAAACTATTCACTGTTAACTCTTCACTGTTAACTGTTCACTATTCACTGTTAACTGTTAACTGACAACAAAACAAACATGGACATCAAGAAACCCTACACCCCATCTGCCACACGCTACGACCAGAGTAGCCAGATGTATCGCCGTTGCGGCCGTAGCGGAGTGTTATTACCTAAAATATCACTGGGCTTCTGGCACAATTTCGGAAGCGTTGACCCCTACGAGCGCAGTCGTGAGATCACCCATTATGCCTTCGATAACGGCATCACCCATTTCGATCTGGCGAATAACTACGGACCTGTCTACGGCTCTGCCGAGGAGACGATGGGCCGTCTCATGGACGACAGCTTCGCTCCTTACCGCGACGAGCTGTTCATCTCTACCAAGGCTGGATACGACATGTGGGAAGGCCCTTACGGCAACTGGGGCTCCAGGAAATACCTCATGGCCAGTCTCGACCAGAGTCTCAAGCGCATGCACCTCGATTATGTCGACCTGTTCTACAGCCACCGCTACGACCCGGAGACGCCTCTCGAGGAGACCTTGCAGGCGCTCGTCGACATCGTGCGCAGCGGAAAGGCCCTCTATGTGGGCATCAGCCGCTGGCCGCTGGAGGCCCTGAAATTCGCCGATCAGTATCTGCGTGAGCGCGATGTGCCGCTGCTCATCTATCAGGGACGTCTCAACCTGCTCGACAGGGAACCGCAGGAGGATGGTGTTCTCGACTATTGCGCCGACCATGGCATCGGCTTTATCTCGTTCTCTCCCCTGGCACAGGGCCTGCTCACCGACCGCTACCTCAACGGTATTCCTGAGGGGTCGCGCATGACAAAAGGCAAGTTCCTCAAGCAGGACATGCTCACTCCCGAGCTGCTCAAGCGCCTGCAGCGCCTCAACGGCATCGCACAAAGCCGCAACGAGTCGCTGGCAGAGATGGCACTGGCCTGGATTCTCCACCAGCGCGGCATCACCTCGGTGCTTGTGGGGGCCAGCAGCACGGCACAACTGGAGAAGAATCTCCGCTGCGTCAGTGCCCAGCCGTTTACGGAAAGCGACCTGAAAGAGATGTAACGAGCAGACTCCTGATCATGTTTCATGCCCAATGAAGAACGTATCAACCAATCGGTTGTTCTTCATTGGGCATGATTGTATACCTGCGGAAAGAATGGTAGGATAACTATTTCACCACGCTTCCGAGCGCATTGCGGTTGCCTTTCATTCCGGTGAGGAAGGCTTTGGCAGAACCGAAACGCAAGAACATGTCGAGGCGCACGGGAATATGGTTCTGGTCGTCGGTGACGTAGAAGCGCACAATCTCCTTGTATTTGCCTTTCTCCTGCTCCATGTAGCTCAGTTGCAGGCAACGGTATTTAACGCCGTTATCGGCCTTAATATTCGTCGTACCGGTATATTTCAGGATGGCGTTGACGACTCCGCTGCCATCGGCGATAGGAATCTTCACGATATGACCTTTTTTCCAGCCCTCAGGATTGAAGCTGCGGGCCCGCAGGAAGATGTTCAGCATATCGTAGACGCAGTCGTCAAAACTGGCTTTCTTCCAGCTGTGCTCACCGCTGTTGTGCTGACGGTGCTGGCGCAGGTTGCACTTCCCGTTAGAGTAGGTGTAGAACACCTCGTCGACGGTGTAGTGCTTGCCCTCGCGCGCTCCCTTACGGAAGTAGAGTGGGGCAAGGTCCTCGCTGCAGTAGCAGAGCAACGTGTCGCGCAACACGAACATCTCGTCCACCTTATTATTACCGCGCGTGGTCAGGCTGGCACGAAAGGCAGGCTTGCCCGAGTAACGGCTGAGTACGGTTGTCATCGTGGCCGAACCGGCTTTCACCCACACGAATTTCCAATTATAATACAGGTTATAACTCAAGAACTCCCCACTTTTGAAAGCGGTGTTCGTGAATGTGCATTGCGCTTGTGCGCTTCCGCTCCACGAGAGAAGCACGATGAGCGCCAACAGATATGTCCTAAATCCTTTCATTGTCATCTCAATTGAAGTTGTGAATCCAATATTTTCAGCTCGTCAGGCAGTTTGATGCCCAGCTTTTGAGCCCGCTGATGATTCTGACGCCTGATGGTCTTCTTCTTGTCAGCTTTCTGTTGGACGATAGCGGCAGGCTTTTGTTTAGCCACATTAACACTTTTTGGATTCCATGTTCGCGATACATCCCATTTGGCACGACACTCTAACGGCTCGTCAAAGTAGTACACCGGCTCGGGTTGCAGGTCCTCTTCGTAGCATCCGGTGTCCCAGACACCATTGCCGTTGTAGTCGACAAACGCCCGCAGATAGTAGGTTTCGGGCTTCACATAGAAGAACTCTGCCACACCGTTACGCGTGGTCAGCTCTTTCACAGGTTTGTCTTGTTTGTTCAGCAGTTGTACGACCATCGCACTGTCCTTCATGCCTACGAGCGTGACGATCAGTGTCGAGTATTCGTCGTTGCTCTTGAGTTTGATGCCTTTCTTGATCTTCTCCGACACGCGTCCGTAGATACTGCGGAATGCCGCAGAGTCGATCTCAAGACTATACTCGCCCTCAGGCCGCCACTCGCCCAATATCTGGTAGGTGCGGGCCTTGTTCTTCACCGGCAGGAACTCCATGGGTGCGTTATACCAGAGCGTATCCTCCTTCACATACAGGTGAATGGCGGCGGTGTCGATGCTCTCCAGCGGCACTGGCGACGTCACCAGGACATTCTTCTCGGGGTCCATGTCATTGGGCACTTTCACGTCGATTCTCAGCGGACCATCCTCCTCACGGCGGAACGGCTCTACCGTCTGGCCCTTCTTCTCGGCCTTCTCTGCTTTCTTCTTCCACTCGTCGTATTCCTTCTGGCGTTTCTTCATACGCTTCTCATACGACTCCTTCGGCCATGCCTCAACCGTGTCGGTCTTATTGACCAGGGCTCCCGTCGAGTCGGTCATCAGGTAGTCCATCTCGAAACGCAGTGTGTCCTGATTGATGAGCATAGTGTCGCGCAGCCAGTAGGTGATTGTGTCCTGACGCTCGTTCGGCTCGACAACGAACGCCGAGTCGGCGTCGAAATTCAAGCCTCTGATGCGGGGCAGTTCGTTGCTTCCATAGCTGAAGAAGAGGGTGAAGTGGTCGGGTTCCTGACGCTCACGTTTCAGATAGAAACGGTCGGTCTGCACCTCGGTGAATGCCCGCAGCACGATATTGTCGGGGATGAAGTGCGTATACGGCACCTGCTGGATGCTCTCGATGTGCAGCGAGTCGCGCCAGATGGTGTCGGGACGCGTGTCAGGGAACGAGCTGGGCACCACGATATCATGGTTGAACGCAATCTTCTCACTCTTCTGATTGAAGAAGTAGTTGCCGTCAGCATCCTGAAGGGCATAGATACGGTAGCTGCCTGGTGCGATACCCTTGATGACGAAGTGACCGCGGCTGTCGGTTCTTGCCACGCGCAACAGCGGCTCATGCTGGAAGATGGTATCGGTCAGATTGTTATAGAGTCCTACCAGAATACCTTTCACCGGCTCCAGGTCGGCAGCCTCGAGCACGTGTCCCGACACTTCCATCGTGTCTATCTGCTCACCTGTGGAGAAGCTGTAGGTATAGTTGCCCAGCGGGTTGCTCTCGTTGTTGTCGGTGATAGCGTCGCTGAAGTCTACCGTATAGGTGGTATTCGGCTTCAACGTGTCTTTCAGCTCGATGATGATACGCTTGCCGGCACCCTTGATCTCGGGCATCTCCAGCTGCGGCGGCGACACAACCACATTCTCCGTGGCATTCTCAATCTTGACATACTCGTCGAAATTGATGATAATCTTATTCGCCTTCACGTTCACAGCCTTGTCCTCAGGCGTGGCACCAATCACCTGTGGCGGTCGCTCGTCGAACCATCCGCCGTCGGGCTGCCCCATCTTGGCGCACGACACTATCGTCAGCAGCAAAAAGGCAAAAAAGTAAAAAGGCAACAGCCTTCTTACTCTCTTCGTTGTATGATGTGTATGATTCTGTCTCATCTGCATCGTTTCGTTTACCTTTCTACTTTCTTGCCCGGGAGTCATTGCCCCGGTCGTCATTACTCTTCGTTCATCCTGAGCATCTCGTCGATAATTGCGCGGCTGTTGCTCAGACGCGGAATCTTATGCTGTCCGCCGAGTTTGCCTTTCGACTTCAGCCAGTCGTTAAACAGGTTCGGCCGTGCCTTCACGATTTCCAGGTGCTGCAGTGTGATGTTCTTATAGCGTTTCGCCTCGTAGTCACTGTTGATCTCCTGCAGTCTGCGGTCCAGAATGTCGGCAAACTGTTGCAGGTCGTCAGGCTCCTTGGCAAACTCGATGAGCCACTGGTGGCGGCATTTGGCGCGGTTGTCCATGAACACCGGAGCCGCCGTGTACTCCAGCACCTCGGCGTTGGTCTTCTGACAAGCCATCTCCAGTCCTCTCTCGGCATTGTCGACAATCAGTTCCTCACCGAAGGCATTGATGAAATGCTTGGTCCGTCCGGTGATGACAAACTTATAAGGATTGCGCGAGGTGAAGCTGACGGTGTCGCCGATGATGTAACGCCACAGACCGCACGAGGTAGAGATCACCATCGCGTAGTTCTTGCCGATCTCCACACCCGACAGCGGAACGATGTGCTTGTTCATCTCCTCGCGGCCGGCAGGGTCGTCGGTGTAATACTCCATCGGGATGAACTCGTAGAGAATACCGTAGTCGAGCATGAGCAGCAGCGACGGATCGTCGAAGTCGCTCTGGATGCCGAAGAAACCCTCGCTGGCATTATACGTCTCCATATAATGCATGTCGGGTTTGGTAATCAGCTCCTTGTACTGCTGGTGATAGGGTGTGAACGCCACGCCCCCGTGGAAGAACACTTCCAGGTTGGGCCATACCTCGTCGAGCGTCTTCTTGCCGCTGATCTCCAAGACACGGGTCAGCACACTGAGCATCCACGACGGTACACCGCTCAGGTTGGTCACGTTCTTCTTCCAGGTCTCGTTGGCAATGCGCTCGCGCTTCAGCTCAAAGTCGTTCAGCAACGCAGTCTTCTTCTTCGGCACGCGCACCAGGTTGGCCAGCGGGTTGATATTCTCGATGAGGATAGCGCTCAGGTCGCCCACCAGACTGCCCTGCACATTGTAGTTCGGCGAGTGGCTTCCGCCCAGGATGAGCGAGCGCCCGTCGAACAGGCGGCTCTTCGGGTTGTTGCGCAGATAGAGGGCTACGCTGTCGAAACCGCCAGCATAGTGGATATGCTGCAGACCCTCGTTCGATACAGGGATAAACTTCGACTTGTCGTTGGTCGTTCCCGACGACTTGGCATACCATTTCACTTGTCCCGGCCATAGCACGTCACGGTCTCCATGGCGCATCTGGTCGATATATTGTTTCAGTTCCTCATAGGTGTTCAGAGGTACAGTCTGCCGGAAGTCATCGTAGGTCTTGACGGTGGTAAACAGATGGTCACGCCCGTATTGCGTGTCCTTGGCACGCTGCACGAGTCCTGTGAGCGCCTGCATCTGCATCGCCTCGCCCTCATTCTGATATTTCTCCAGTTCTTTCTGGCGGGCCAGAAAAACCTTTGATACGATAGATGTTAAACTCATGGCAATCTTATTCTGCGAAAGCAGCAGCCTCAGCGGCCGCAATGATTTCCTCCTTCGTCAACTCGCGAGGAGTGGCGGTAATGTCCGACAGGTCGAACATGTCGTCAGCGTCGTCGTTAACAGATTTAGTATTGGTAAGTTCTTGCTTCTCACCGGTCTTTCCCGGTTTGTTGCCGGTCTTATCTTGTTTACTTCCAGTGTTTTCTGGTTTCGCTGTGGCTGTCGCCTTGCTCTCGTCAGCGGTCGAGGGCTTCTCGCTGTCGGCCTTCTTCCTGGCCTTTGCGGATTCTTTCGACTCGCTGGGAGAGTCACTCTTCACGATAATAAAATCCTCCTTTTCCTCCTCAGCATCAGGCACCGTCTGCACCGGTTCCTCCTCCATCTTCGTGCGGTCTGTCTTGGCGGCAAACACAGCGTCGATGAACTGGGGTTTCTTGCGCAGCCGGTCAAGGGTCTGCTTGGCTGCAGCCTGTTGGCTTTCCTTCTTGCTGTAGCCCGTTCCCTCGCCTCCGGTGATACCTTCCAGCACTACCTGGTAGGTAAAAACGGGGCTGTTGTTATCGTCTTTATTCTGTTGCAGCAGACGGAACTCCATCTGCACGCGGTTCTTCTGGGTCCACTCGATGAGCTTCGACTTAAAGTTCACCTCTTTGTAGGCCACCTTGTCAAGGTTGATCAGCTGGTTCAGGATTTTCTTCTCCATGAAGTTCATGCAGGCATCATAGCCGTGATCCAGATAGATGGCGCCAACAAGTGCCTCAAACGCATTTCCTCCCATATAGCTGTTATGAGAGGATGTGTGTCCCGACGACAGTATCAGTTGGTTGATTCCCATCTCATGAGCAAGCTTGTTCAGCGTCTCGCGCTGCACAATCTTGCTCCTGGTATTGGTAAGAAATCCCTCGCGCTTGCCTTCAAAGTGGCGGTAAACAATGTCGCCTACTACCGCATCGAGAATGGCGTCGCCCAGAAATTCGAGCCGCTCGTTGTTCACCGGCTTCCCGTTCGCGCTCCGATGGGCCACACTCTTGTGCATCAGCGCCTGCTGATAGTACGAGATATTGTGGGGGTAAACACCGATTATGTGATATAAAGACGAAAAAAGCTCCTTCTCCTTGCGGAAAGGGAGCCTTATTCTGTCAATGATCCTATTCAGCATACTTCTTGAATACTACACAGGCATTGTGTCCGCCAAAGCCGAATGTGTTGCTGATGGCAGCACGCACCTCGCGCTTCTGGGCCTTGTTGAAGGTGAAGTTCAGATTGTAGTCAATCTCCGGATCCTCATCTCCATCCTCATGATTGATGGTCGGGGGCACAATATCGTTCTTCACTGCCAGCACGGTAGCCATAGCCTCAACGGCACCGGCAGCGCCCAGCAGGTGACCTGTCATTGATTTTGTCGAACTGATGTTCAGTTTGTAAGCAGCATCGCCGAATACTTCCTTGATGGCCTTGGCCTCTGAGATGTCGCCCACGTGGGTCGATGTGCCGTGAACATTGATGTAGTCGATGTCCTCGGGCTCCAGACCAGCGTCCTTCAGGGCGCGCTTCATCACCAGTTTGGCACCCAGTCCCTCAGGATGAGAGGCTGTGATATGGTATGCGTCGGCACTCTCGCCCTCGCCCACCATCTCGGCATAAATCTTTGCTCCGCGTGCCTTGGCGTGCTCCAGCTCCTCAAGGATCAGACAACCGGCACCTTCGGCCATGATGAATCCGTCGCGGCTGGCGCTGAACGGACGGCTGGCACGGGTGGGATCGTCGTTACGGGTCGACAGGGCCTTCATGGCGTTGAAACCGCCGACACCACAGTTGCAGATAGCACTCTCGGCACCGCCAGCCAGAATGGCATTGGCCTTGCCCAGGCGAATCTGGTTGAAGGCATCGCCCAGTGCGTTGCTCGACGAGGCGCATGCCGATGTGGTGGTGAAGTTTGGTCCGTGGAACCCGTATTTGATGCTGATCTGACCGGCAGCGATGTCGGCAATCATCTTCGGAATGAAGAAAGGACTGAACTTAGGTCCGTCCTCCTCGTGGGCACCGAAATACTTCACCTCGTCCTCAAACGTGCGAATACCTCCGATACCTACACCGTAGACAACACCGATCTCGTTCTTGTCGACCTTCTCCAAGTCCATGCCACTGTCGGCAACAGCCTGGTCGGCTGCAATGATGGCCAGCTGTGTGTAACGGTCCATCTTGCGGGCCTCCTTGCGGTCAATATATTGTGTGACGTCAAGGTCTTTCACCTCACAGGCGAAATGAGTCTTGCACTTAGAGCAATCAAATTGTGTAATAGGGGCAGCTCCGCTCACGCCGTTCAGAAGGTTCTTCCATGTTTCCTCGGCTGTATTACCGAGAGGCGTAACGGCACCGATACCTGTTACTACTACTCTTTTTAATTCCATGAATTTTAGGTGATTGATAATAGGTTTATATATGAGTGGAAATTGGGTGATGGCTGCCGTCTGAATAAAAACTATTCAGCTACACCCATCACCCAATACCTATTACCGGGAAAAACTATTTTGCATTCTCCTCGATGTAGCTGATAGCGTCGCCAACAGTAGCGATAGACTCAGCCTTATCGTCTGGGATAGAAATGTTGAACTCTTTCTCAAACTCCATGATGAGCTCAACGGTATCGAGTGAATCAGCACCCAGGTCGTTTGTGAAACTTGCCTCGGGCTTTACCTCAGCCTCGTCAACACCCAGTTTGTCTACAATAATAGCCTTTACTTTGCTTTCAATTTCTGACATAATAAATCTACTTTTAAAATGTTAATAATTACTTTCTTAACCAAAATTCGGGTGCAAAGGAACAAATTTTTATTCACGTGTGCAAATTTTTTCACAAAAAAAGCACTTTCACATGCACACTCACCCCCAAACTGTGCAAAAATTCGTGGTTTTCAGCACTTTTTCTCGCGTCGAAGCGGATAATTACCACGGAAAAATTCAAACTGTTTGGGCGCACACTTCAGCCGGTCACTGTCCTCGCGGGGGTTATAATAGCGCAGAAATTGGTCTTCTTTCGTGTCATTATCCGACAATCTGATGCTCACTTCCGGCGGCTCGATATGCCAGCGGTTCTCAATACCGAAATGACGGCACAGGCCCTCTATCACCATATTGTCGGCGTTCACCTTCCCGTCGGCACTGTAACCGGCAATATGCGGCGTACCGATAAACACGCGCTCCAGCAGCTCCCGGTTCACCTCGGGCTCTCCTTCCCACACGTCGACCACCGCCTCGGCCACCTGTCCCGACCGCAGGGCGCGCAGCAATGCGTCGTTGTCTACCACACTGCCCCGGCTCGTATTGATCAGAAAGGGCCGTCGGGTCAGACTCGTCAGGAATGCCTCGTCAGCCATATGGAAAGTAGGGTAGGGGCCGTCGTGCGTCAGAGGCACATGATACGTAATCACGTCACACGCCCTGAGGTCGCAGTGCATGCCCAGTGGCGGGTCGCTCACCACCACCTCGAAGCCCATCTCACGGGCAAGGTCGCGCACCTTCGAACCTACATGACCGCATCCCACGACTCCCAGCACCGACTTCTCCGGCCTCAGACCGCGCTCACGTTTCAGTAGGATGAGTGCCGACCGCACATACTGTGCCACCGAACCGGCATTACATCCCGGACAGTTCATCCATTTGATGCCCGCCCTCTCCAGGTAGTTCGTGTCAAGATGGTCGTAGCCGATGGTCGCCGTAGCCACAAAGCCCACCCGGCTTCCGCCCAGCAACGCCTCGTCGCAACGGGTCCGCGTGCGCACAATCAGCGCGTCGGCATCCCTCACGTCACTGGCACCAATCCCACTACCCGGCAGATAGACCACCTCGTCGGCCATCTCCTCCAGCGCCTCCCGTATATAAGGTATCTTATCGTCAACAACAAGTTTCATGTTGCAAAATTACGAATAAACGAGAGAATTGCAAAGGGAAAACTTGTTTTTCTTTTCATTTCCGAGTGACAGTAATTTCGGCGCAGCCAAAGTTATAAAAAGTCGAGTGTAAAACAAAGAATTTATTCTTTTTTTACCGAGACGAAGTAATTTCGGCGAAGCCAGAGTTACATATAAACGAGAGAAATGCAAAGGGAAAACTTGTTTTTCTTTCCATTTCCGAGTGCAAGTAACTTCGTTCCATGGCAAAGTCCTATACAGAGAAGACAAAACGGGTAGGAAGTATTTATATTTCCTAATAGAAGTCCAAGTGGAACTTTTAATCTGTTAGAGATTTATGCAGATAGAAGGGGAATCTTACAACAAAGACACACTATAAAACAAAAAAAGGACGTATCACAACGTACAATAAGCATAAAAGACTCCCTGCACTCTACGCCCGAAGCGGATGGAACAACGTCCTTGAGAAATAAATTAAAGGCGGATAAAGTCCTGTTTATAGCGACCAACCTCGATGCTTCCAGACAAACATCCTTGGAAGACTCTACCCATCCGGAATCTGAAGATGTGATTGCTGACTTGAGCGAACCAAGTCAATCGGATGCCGCTACAGATGCTTCTAAGCCTCAAGCCCACAATAAAAGCGGCAGTGGACTGATTAACGCTGAAGCGCAGGCACAACCTTCTGCTGACAAAGGTATAAAAAAAACTGAACCATCCAAAGAAAAAACTGAAAAAACTTCAGAGGCTAGAATTTTATTTAGCATAGCTTGGCATGGGTCTCCTGCAGACTTTACGGAGTTTGAGGAAGGACATTACAGAGAAGGTGTTGGCAGCTTCCATCGCCCCGGATTCTATTTTGCATCAGATGAGAAGTCTGCCAAACCGTACGCTTACGACCGTGGTAACGGGCCATAATTCGGGTTAGCGGTCATTCTTAGATTTCTACGCGCAGCGTATAAAATTTGTGGTAATTAGTGGTAATTTGTTTCTTTTTTATATAAAAAAATCCGTGTCATCCGTGCCATCTGTGTGAACCTTTAAACTTTGAACTTTAAACCTTGAACTGCGGCTTAGCCGTTTTTCTGTGGGCAAAATAAATTCGATAGTTATCGCTACTATGCGGTAGGATTGAAGATTGATGGTGTAGATTATACTGCCAAGATTGTAATAGGTGTAAAGCAAGGCAAGAAATATTACGACCATCGCCTCACTGAGATAGAAAAACAGAACTGATTGACCTTGTTAATCAACCAGCTCCTGATTTTACAACAGCGGGGAACGCATCTTTACCGCCTTATATCGTTAGCAAAGATACAAAATTAAATGAAATTCTCCAAATAAATTCTTCAAAAATAGTTGATGAGAATGGAGAGCCGAACATAAGCCTTTCTCACATTCGGAAAAAGAAAGAAACTCGTTTGTTTCTTCGAACGTGAAGAAATTATTCAATAAACGAGTTAAATGTACGATTTAGTCCTTAAGCGGACAAAATCTTCAAGAAAACTTGTTTTTCTTCTCATTTCCGAGTGACAGTAACTTCGGCGAAGCCAAAGTTATTAAAAGTCGAGAGCAAAACAAAATAAACGCGTTTATTTTTTTTGCCGAGGCGGAGTAACTTCGGCGCAGCCTTCAACAGTTAATAGTTAACAGTTACCAGTGAAAAGAGAATAGCCAACTGATATTAATTTAAAAACAACCAAGACAACTATGGCAACTTTTTAGCTACCGGCATAACTTTCCGGAAAGAGTTGTTTTCGTTGTAAATGTTGTCTTCTACTTTAAATAAATCCGTGAGAATCTGTGAGAATCTGTGGGCAAAATAAATTCAATAGATTTCCCGCGATAGCGGTAGTTTCTTAGATTTCTACGCGAAGCGTATATAATTTGTGGAAATTAGTGGTAATTTGTTTCTTTTTTATAAAAAAATCCGTGTTATCCGTGCCATCTGTGTGAACCTTTAAACTTTTAACTTTTCACTTTTAACTGTCTGCTCTGCTGCACCTTGAACCTTTAACCAAAAAAGGTGAGGACTCCTGTGAGCCCTCACCCGTTTTTTTGTAGTTTGCTTTTGTAGCTTTCTGTTGCGAACCGTCCCCGCTTAGCGGAGGTTGAGGTTGTTGAAGTCATCACCGTATTTCTCGAGGATCATTCTCTCTTTCTCCTTCAGGGAGCTGATCTTATGGTTCAAACGGTTGATCTTACTCTCCATGTAAACGATTTCAGAGAGGTCGTTGGGCGACTGAGTCATCAGTCCTGCCACCATAGCACTGTTGCGGTTGCGGTCGGCCTTCAGCTGCTGGAGCTCCGAGAGCAGGGCGCCCTTCCTCATCTCCATACAGATACGATTCTCACATACACTCTTGAATTGCTCAAAGGCTTGTGCCACATTGCTCATTTTCTGCAGAGACTCAGAGCTCATCTCTGGGTTGTTCTCTATCATCTTTGCAAGATAGAGGTCCTGATTGTCAGAATAATTCTTTATAACGAAGGAACTGAATCCCATTACCATTACTGCTGCGAACATGAAGGTAGCTATGCTCTTCTGGTTGTTCTTGAAAAATCTATTCGTCTTCATAATCGTTATTGTTTTTATGGGTTTATACTTTTTTTGTTTTTTGTTATTGCAAAGATAAGCACCCATTCACCACCTTCCAACTATTTTCTTCTTTTTCTCCCTCTTTTGTTGCGACAACTCACTGTTATTGTGACAAGTAGAAGAAATGGTCAGAATTCTTGTCCCAACACCCGCGAAAATCATGAAAAAAACAACACCGTGCGCCCCACCTTCGTTCTCGGCGACCGGCAACGCAAAACTCTAAACAAACTTAAATATTGCCTTTTTGCTTGGAGAATAAAAAAAATGTAGTATCTTTGCGAGATAAATCAAAATACGACGAAAAATGACATTTACCGAACAGTGCAATGCGATTTTCAATCAGGTCATCAACGACTACCACGTGACCGACAATATTGATACACCCATCAACAATCCATACGACCGCGAGTCCATTGAAAACCGGCTCTACCTGAAATGCTGGATCGACACCGTGCAGTGGCATTTCGAGGATATCATCCGCGACCCACACATCGACCCCGTGGAGGCACTGCAGCTGAAACGGCGCATCGACCGCTCCAACCAGGACCGTACCGACCTCGTTGAGCAGATCGACAGCTACTTCCGCCAGAAGTACAGCACCGTGAACGTGCTCCCCGATGCCCGCATCAATACCGAGAGTCCTGCCTGGGCCGTCGACCGCCTGTCCATCCTCGCACTGAAGATCTACCATATGCGCGAGCAGGCCGAGCGTCCCGACGCCAGCCCCGAGCACCGCGAGAAATGCCAGCAGAAGCTCAACGTGCTGCTCGAACAGCAGGTAGACCTCTCCACAGCCATCGACCAGCTGCTCGAGGACATCGAGGCCGGACGCAAATATATGAAGGTGTACCGCCAGATGAAGATGTATAACGACCCCGCCACCAACCCGGTACTCTATAAGAAAAGTTAGGAGTAAGAAGTTTTTGAAATTAACACCGTTGTTTTGAAAAAACCCCATCTGCTCATCATACGGTTCTCCGCCCTTGGCGATGTGGCCATGACCGTGCCCGTCGTCAGCGCCCTTGCCGCCCAGTATCCCGATCTGCGCATCACGGTACTGAGCCGTAAGTTCGCACGCACCTTCTTCGAGGACCTCGCACCCAACGTGGGATTCATGGAGGCCGACCTCAAAAGCGAGTATAAAGGACTGCGCGGTCTCAATGCCCTCTACCGCCGGCTGAAAGCCAAGAAGTTCACCGCCGTCGCCGACTTCCACCAGGTGCTGCGCTCCGACTACCTGCGCATGCGCTTCCAGATAGACAAAGTAGCCGTCGAGCACATCAACAAGCACCGCCACGGCAAACGCCAGCTCACGGCGCAGAACAATAAGAAGTTCGTCCAGCAGCCCACCTCCTTCGAGAACTATGCCGAGGTACTGGCCAAGCTGGGCTACCCCGTCACCCTGCAGTTCACCTCCATCTTCCCCCCACAAGGCGGCAACCTGCGACTGCTACCGCCGGAGATCGGCGAGAAGAAAGCCTTCCAGCAGTGGATAGGCATCGCCCCCTTCGCTGCCCATAAAGGGAAAATCTATCCCTTGGAGAAGATGGAACAGGTCATCCGCGAGCTGCTCGACCAGCACGCCAACGCCCGCATCTTCTTCTTCGCCGGTGCCGGACACGAGCGCGATATCGTCAGCCAGTGGTGCCGGCAATACCCACGATGCCTGAACGCGTCGGCCGTCTGTGGAACCATGCACGACGAGCTCATCCTCATGAGCCACCTTAACGTCATGCTGTCCATGGACTCCGCCAACATGCACCTGGCATCACTCACCAACACCCCCGTCGTCAGCATCTGGGGAGCCACACACCCCTACGCCGGCTTCATGGGCTGGAACCAGTCGCAGGATAACGCCATCCAGCTGTCCTTAGACTGCCGTCCGTGCAGCATCTATGGCAACAAACCCTGCCAGCGCGGCGACTATGCCTGCCTCGAGGGCATCACTCCCGAGACTATAGTTGAGAGAATTAACCATATTATTCACCCTTAAAACAAAAAAAACGTTATGAAAAAGTACATTTGCGACACATGCGGTTATGTTTATGACCCCGAAGTAGGCGATCCCGACAGCGGCATCGCTCCAGGCACAGCCTTCGAGGATCTCCCCGAGGATTGGGTATGCCCCATCTGCGGAGTAGGCAAAGAGGACTTCTCGGTAGAAGAGTAAACCACTCGTTACCATCCCATCAACGGCTGACGCAAACCCTGCTTCAGCCGTTTCTTTATATTAAGAAGAGCAGCAGAGCAGACAGTGAAAAGTGAAAAGTGAAAAGTTTAAAGTTTAAAGTCACACAGATGGCACGGATGACACAGATATAAAGTCCTGAAGGACTTTCATTTAGAGAAAAAAATTAGTGGAAATTAGTAGTAATTCGTGTCAATCTTGAATATAATAAATTTAATAGATTTCCCGCGTCAGCGGTAGTTTCATAGATTTCTACGCGCAGCGTATAAAATTTGTGGTAATTAGTGGTAATTAGTGTCAATCTTGAATATAATAAATTTAATAGATTTCCCGCGTAGCGGTTGTTTCATAGATTTCTACGCGAAGCGTATAAAATTAGTGGAAATTAGTGTTACTCTTTATATAAAAATCGGTGAAAATCTGTGAGAATCTGTGGGCAACTTACTCTCCCTCCCCACCAAAAGAAAATGTGCACTTATCACAAGTACACATATTCTCCATTTGCCATTACTGGCTAACGATATGAATCAGATTTTCCCTTATTCTTATCGAATTTTCATTTGTCCTGAAAAAAAACCTTCGCCTTAAAAAGCTTCTACCTACGAATTGTTTTCTGAATAACCAAAAAATCTATTAATAACTAACCTAACCAAAACCTAAATAAAATGTATGAATCTAAAGCTTATGTTCTTAAATTATGATTTCATCTTGATCAACAACCATCGTCATCGACTATGGAACAGCACGCAGTAGTTCTCGTACAATGACCCGTAGTTCATTGTCAGTTCTCTCGTGTCAGTTATGCTGCGCATACGAAAATATTGAACTACATCCATAATGCCGTGCTTTGGAAATTGTTTTGTCATCATTGTTGTTTCGTTTTAAATGAATTGTTGTTTTATTTGTTTCACACTGCAAAATTAAGACGAATATCATCGGCCTCCAACAATTTTCATGTTTTTCTCCTTCCGTTGTTGCGACAGTCACCCCCATTTGCGACAAAACGGCCACAACCCCCTTTTTTCTGTCGCAAACAGGACCATTCAGAAGCTCAGAACTCCACAAAACAGTCATGCTGATAAAAGCAGCAAGCTACAGGGAAAGGTTTAGAGTTCAAAGTTCAAGGTTTTGCCCACAGATTGACACAGATTATCACCGATTTTATTATTTTCCTCCAGCAGCTCTGAACTCCCCTTCTTCTTAAGGAGGGGTAGGGGTGGTTCAAGTTTAAGGTTATGTCCATTCTGGCCATGATTTTCGTCGCGATTCGACATAGCTGAAGTGAACTTCGCTCTGTGCTCACTGCTCCGAAAATTCAAAGTTCAAGGTTCAAAGATTTCCCGCGTCAGCGGTAGTTTCATAGATTTCTACGCGCAGCGTATTCTGCGAAATCTGCGTGATCTGCTGGAGAAAAAATTAGTGGTAATTAGTGGTAATTCGTGTCAATCTTGAATATATATTTAATTGATTTCCTGCGTAGCGGTTGTTTCATAGATTTCTACGCGAAGCGTATAAAATTTGTGGGAATTAGTGGTAATTCGTGTCAATCTTGAAAATATATTTAATTGATTTCCCGCGTAGCGGTAGTTTCATAGATTTCTACGCGCAGCGTATAAAATTTGTGGTAATTAGTGGTAATTCGTGTTACTTTTTATATAAAAATCGGAGAAAATCTGTGCAAATCTGTGGGCAAAAAAAAGTCGGCCAGAACCCGCAAGCGGAATTCTGGCCGTCCCATCATTACTCAAGACCTTCTCTTCATGCCTATCATATCAGTCCGCAACTATTGGCGCCCAGCGTACCGAGGATGGCGGTGGCAACGGCCACCAGCAGCTTGAGAATTTTCATCATGGTGTTTCGTGTGATTTTCATGGTACTAAATTAAGTGAATAGTCCTTTGAACCTTAAACCTTAAACTTTAAACCTTAAACCTTTCCGTTCCCTCCCCCTCGGGGGAGCCGGAGAGGGGTCCTTACGGCTCCTGTGGACCATCTGGGTTCTCATCCTCCTCGGCCACTACCGCGTTCTTAGGCAGCTCCCTCACGCTGGCGCCACGCAACAGCTTCTTGATGTGCTTGCCACTGTCGGCGTCCACCTCACACTCGGGCAGGAAAGTGATGTGAAGGCTCTTGATATGCTTCTTCACGTTGAAGTCCTTCACGGTCTCCGAGCCAGCAGAGCGAAGGCCCACCTTAAAGGTACCGAGGTTGTCGATGCTCACGCTCTTCGAGTCCTGCAGCTGCAGGCGGATGGTGTCGGCGAGCTCGCGCAATACCGCCAGGATGTCAGAGTGCTTCACGGTACAGTTGCTCTGCATGATGTCAGCCAGCTGGCTGGTGTTGATCTTTACGGGGTGAGCAGCGCGGGCATACCAGCTACCGGGGTTCGCTGCGTTTCTACGATTGTCCTGAATCAGCTTATAAAAAATAGCCATAATTGTGTTTTTCCTTTCTTTTTTTTAATGTTAAACTTTTGTTGATAATACTCGTGTCATCCGGAAGACAGTGCAAAGGTAATCCCTTTTTCCCGTCCCTCCAAACATTAACTGCATAGACATAGCGATAGACTTAGCGATACACCACAAAACGGTATAAGGTTCAAATGCGCTACGCGCGTTCAAAGTTTAAGGTTTTGCCCACAGATTCACACCGATTTCCACCGATTTTATTTATATAAAGTCACACTAATTACCACTAATTACCACAAATTTTATACGCTTCGCGTAGAAATCTTTCACCTTGAACGCGCGTAGCGCATTTGAACCTTAATCTTTTAACCTCACTTACTCCCCTTCTTCATAAGGAGGGGTAGGGGTGGTTCAAGTTTAAGGTTTAAAGTCCCTTCTAACTCCCCCCAAGGAGGAGAGCCGATATGCTTGAGAACCACTTTTATTATGAATTATGAATTATGCATTAAAACTATGTGAGCTGTTTGCGAACCACTTTTATTATGCATTATGCATTATTGATTATGCATTAAATAAAATCAGTGAGATCTGCAAAATCTGCTGGAGAAAAAATTAGTGGTAATTAGTGGTAATTCGTGTCAATCTTGAAAATATATTTAATTGATTTCCCGCGTCAGCGGTAGTTTCATAGATTTCTACGCGAAGCGTATAAAAATTAGTGGAAATTAGTGGTAATTCGTGTTACTTTTATAAAATAAATCGGTGAAAATCTGTGCAAATCTGTGGGCCACTTATCTGTTAGAGAAAATAATTAGTGGAAATTTGTGGTAATTCGTGTTACTTTTATAAAAGAATCGGTGAAAATCTGTGCAAATCTGTGGGCACCTTTAAACTTTTCACTTTTAACTTTTCACTTTTAACTGTCTGCTCCGCCGCTTTTCTGTGGGCAAACTCCCTTAAAATTACTTAATTTCCCGCGCATTTAACACAACATTCTCGATTTGTGAACTTCTTGTGCACAAACCGCATCTATTTTTGTAGCAGATAATACTCACCAATCAAAAGAAAGGAACCAGATTATGACAACATTAGCGAAATGGGCGTGGATCATCCTCCTTGCCATCCTCTTTTGTCCATACTTTTTTGTCGCTTTCGGTATCGGCGCCGTAGCAGCCATTCTCCTTGCCTGGCTGAAACCCGAGTGGCTGGACAAAATGTAACCCGAAGCTTTTTAGTTCTTCGGAAATAAAATTGTATCTTTGCGGCATAATAACTGAAAATACTAAATTACAACACACATCAAAACAATATGGATATACAAAAGATATATCAGTATAAATCTGCATTTGATCTCATTGCGAAAGAGATTAAAGATGATGACGGCAACACCATTGAGATATGGTATGCCCGAGAACTCCAAAAGCAATTAGGCTATGCCCGTTGGGAAAACTTTGTCGTGGCAATAGGTCGAGCCTTTGAATCCTGTAAAACACTGGGAATCAACGTTGATGACCATTTTCGTGAGGTCACGAAAAAGGTCCAGTTGGGTAGTGGCTCTGAACGCCAAGTTCAAGACTTTATGCTCACCCGCTATGCATGTTATCTGATTGCTCAGAACGGTGACCCGAAGAAAGAGGAAGTCGCTTTTGCTCAAAGCTATTTTGCCGTACAGACGCGTAAGGCCGAGCTCATTGAAGAACGCTTGAACGAAATTGCCCGTCTTAGTACACGTGAACGACTTCGTGCTTCTGAAAAGCAGCTGAGTAGAAACATTTTCCAACGAGGTGTTGACGATCGTGGGTTTGGTCGCATTCGTTCCAAGGGCGACCAGGCTTTATTCGGAGGATTAACTACCGAACAGATGAAACTCCGATTGGGAATCAAGAGTGGAGCATTAGCCAACCGTTTGCCTACTCTCGCTATGGCAGCTAAAAATCTCGCTACGGAGATGACCAACTACAACGTTGAGCAGAAAGACCTCCATGGCGAAAGAAGTATCACGGCTGAGCATGTGCAAAACAATCGAAGTGTTCGTGGCATGTTAGGCCAAAGAGGTATTAAACCGGAGGAACTTCCACCTGCTGAAGATATAAAAAAAGTGGAGCGGCGTGTGGCTAAAGATGAAAAAGAAATGCTGAAAGATACTAATAAGCTTCCAAAGAAAGAAGACAATTAACAATAGCTTAAAAGAAATATACTTTCATAGATTAATCTGCAGGAATAGGAGGGTTCCATCCTCCTTGCCATCCTCTTTTGTCCATACTTTTTTGTCGCTTTCGGTATCGGCTCCGTAGCAGCCATTCTCCTTGCCTGGCTGAAACCCGAGTGGCTGGACAAAATGTAACCCGAAACTTTTTTGTTTTTTGGAAATAAAATTGTATCTTTGCGGCTACTATCTACTCTTTATTAGGAGAAGCACATTGTAATGGGCAAGCTGATGAGAGGGAACAAACTACACCTGCTATCTCATATAATAGTGTAACTTTATGACACAAAGAAAAAGGGAACGATATGCCGAACAGATGTCTATATATAGCAACTTTTAAGGAGTTTTTGGAAAAGGAACGCCTAGCGGTTTTGGGTGCTCTTCACAATGAGTATCATGGAGAAACGCTGACTACTACAGATGAAGCATGGATGGGTGAAATAGACATCATGCAACATGTCCTTCAACCTTGGAAAAATGAGTATGCGCAGATTATCTTTGAATACGAGATACCCCGTTTGGGCAAACGAATTGATGTGGTTCTTTTACTTCGAGGAATTATTTTTTGTCTCGAATTCAAGGTAGGGCAGAGGGATGCTCTTCAGACAGATGTTGAGCAGGTGATGGATTATGCTCTCGACCTAAAGAACTTTCATCGCTTTAGTCACGATAAGATCATTGTCCCCATTCTGGTACCTACTAATCATATGTCGTCAACAACTCAATTCAAACCATCCGTATATGACGATCAGATATATAATCCTCTGATTTCAGGTGCAGGGCGACTACAAGAGCTAATAATAAACATTTTGAACCATGCAAAAGCAACAAATAGCGGGACTATCGACAATTGGATTATCAGTCCATACACACCTACGCCCACCATCATCGAAGCAGCTCGAGCGCTCTATGAGAATCATTCTGTAGAAGATATTACTCGCCATGAGGCTGATAAAGTTTCTACAGACCGAACTATCAACTACATACTTAAGGTCATAGAAGACAGTAAAGCCCACAACAAAAAAAGTATCTGCTTTGTAACTGGTGTCCCCGGTGCAGGAAAAACATTAGTGGGTCTTGATGTTGCAATCAAACAAACATATAAAAATGGCGAACTAGATA
>JAEEGH010010354.1_pt1 | contig 21441 bp, 16 predicted proteins | sample 9134181 | NCBI WGS metagenome assembly JAEEGH01 (sample SAMN16246544, study PRJNA631951) | gut metagenome | biome: gut microbiome; feature: rumen; material: DP-attached | host: Bos | place: Iran: Karaj | collected 2018-10
CCTTGAGACCGCCTCCAGGCGGGACCGTATATATGCCGGGCTGCCATGCAGGATTTCACCCCTCTTGCCCTCCCTGCGCAGATAGGACAGTATCTCCATCGAGGCAGCCAGCGAGTTGCTCTTTCCTGAAGTGAGCAGCAGGATGGTCTGACGCGAAAGCCCCTGCAAGGTAGGCAGCAGCTCCTTGAAAAGACCTTCGGTCCCTCCCGTGCGCACATAGATCAGCGACAAGTCGCTTCCGTAGTCGCTGAAATCATCTCCCTTGAATGAATATTCAAGACCCAAAGAGTCGAGGAATTCCCTGGTGACGGCATCGACGGTGGCCTTGTCGTGAAGCGGAGAAGTCAGAGTGAATATTGAAATCATGGTATTCGGATTTGTCTGTAAAGTTAGTATTTATTACCTTTACTTTCGCTGAATATCAAATCCTCACCATAATGAAACCCACAAGATTCCTTTCCGTGCTGACTGCAGCGCTCGCAGTCACACTGATTTCCGGTTGCGGTGCATCCCGCCGTGCAACCACCTTGCAGGTCGGCTCTTTCAACATTCGCTACGAGAATCGCGGAGATTCCCTCCGGGGAAACGGTTGGGGCCAGCGATGCCCTGTCATCACCCAGCTCATCCTTTTCCACGACTTTCAGATATTCGGGACCCAGGAAGGAAAGATCAACCAGTTGGAGCAGATGAAAGCCCAACTCCCCGGATATGACTATATCGGCATTGGACGCGATGACGGCGTACATAAGGGCGAGCATTCTGCAATCTTCTACAATACCGGACTGTTCGACCTACTGGAACATGGTGACTTCTGGCTGTCCCAGACTCCGGAGGTACCCAGCGTTGGCTGGGACGCCGCGATGAACCGAATCTGCACCTGGGGACATTTCAAGGCCAAGGAAACCAAACAGGATTTCTACTATTTCAGCCTCCACATGGACCATATCGGAGTACAGGCCAGGATGGAAAGCGCGAAACTCGTGGTCAACAAGATCCGCGAGATCTGCAAAGGCAAGCCGGTGGTCCTGACCGGAGACTTCAACGTGGACCAGACCAATCCCATCTATAACGTGTTTGTCGAAAGCGGTGTCCTTGCAGACAGCTATGAAGTCTGCGAGATCCGCTACGCAATGGACGGTACCGCCAATGGATTCGACCCCAACAGCTTCACCAACAGCAGGATAGACCACGTCTTCGTATCTCCGCAGACAAGGGTGATCCGTTACGGCGTCCTGACTGACACATACCGCACGATGACTCCCGAGGCCCAGAAGTACGAGAACGGAAACTTCCCCAAGGAAATATCCTTCCAGGCTTACCAGGCCCGTACTCCCTCGGACCACTTCCCCGTCAAGGTAATCCTCCAGTTGCCAAAGAAGTAGCCTGAACCATGAGACAGATAATGCGAATCACAAGAATCATCCTGGCCGCGTCGGTTATGGCCGTCATATCATTCTCCGCAAGTTCCTGCGGAAGCCGTACAGACAAGGAACTGAAAGCCGTTGTACTGGACATGTGCAAATACATCCCGGACCACGGGCTGAGGGACGATGCCGGGGAGAACCTGACACAAAGCTATTTCAAGGCTTATTCCGGTGCCCTGAACTCAATACCGGAAAACGACGGCATGATCGGTGACGAAGAGTTCCTCTACTATTTCGTCTCCGGGCAGGACGGAGAACCTGAATTCAAGGTCAAGTCGGTCAAGCAGAAAGGTGACAGCCTCATAGCGAAGATAACCCTACAGGACAATACCCTCCACACAGTTAAACTCGTCAAGGACGGCGGCCGTTACCTGCTGGACGATTTCGATGACACCAAGCAGCAGTGCCTGGATTTCATCAAGTCCCACCGGGATTATTCAGGAGAATGGGCCGAGAAGACAGCTGAAAGGATCGTGGCTGCCTTCACCCGCGAAGGGGAAGGTTACAAGGTATGCATAGGCTGGCGTGAAGAAGGACTGGCACAATACGAAATCTGGGAAATGACAGCTGTCCAGGACGGGGAAGGAGGGCTGGCCTATGATGACGGCTCCTACAAGATCCGCCGGTACGAGCGTCAAGGAGACAAGGAATATAAAGAAGAAACCATCTACACCGAAGGAAAGGGAACGTTCCGTCTTAATGAAGAAGGCGAACTTGTCTGGACCGACGGCAACGATGCCGAACAAGGAGAAACTGTTTTCATAAAGGCAAACTTCTCCACCGAATAGAAAGATGTCAAGACTGTCGGAGAACATAAGGAACTTTGGCCGAGGCCTGGCAGGAAGCGTCAGGGAATATCCCCTGGAAACGCTTCTGGGGCTGGTCTATTTCCTGTTGTTCGTATTCTGGAAAAAGGTTGAGACGCTGTCCGGAGGATCCGGGATGCCTAGCATGTTCGTCTGGTTCTTCCCCAACTACGTACTGCTTTTCACCCTGCACAAGTTCAGCAGGGAAAGCAAGGCGATGAAGGTCCTTTATTTCCTGTCGTGGTTCCTTTGGATACCCTTGCTGCTATGGGGGACGAAGGACCCGGGCTGGAACGTTGGCATAGCATATATCCTTGCCATCATACTCCTGGTCATCGGAGAGCGCCCGCTCTACAACGGATCCTACGGAAGGAATATACTGAACATGGCCTTGAAAGTGGCTCTGGGGCTCGTCATAGGAGCCTTGCTCATGGGTATCGTGTCGGCCATCATCGCCTCCGTCAATTTCCTGTTCGACCTGGAAATGAGGGATGAATGGTTCACCTGGCCCAACGCCTTCATCGCCCTGGTCGTGATCCCGCTGCTTTGCTGCTGGTCCGTAAGCCGCCCCTCCGTGGATACGAAGGAGAGCAAATTCCTTCAGATCGCAGTAGATTTCATCCTGTCTCCGGCACTGGTCATATATGCTCTGATACTGTATGCCTACATTGCCAGGATACTCTTCCACTGGGAACTGCCGAATGGCGGCGTGGCCTATATGGTACTCACTTTCACGGCCATAGCTCTCCTCTGCCACCTGTTCCGCCTCCAGATAGGGAAGAGACATTTCGAGTGGTTCTACAAGGCCCTTCCTGTAATCCTCATTCCCCCTCTGGTCCTGCTCTGGACGGGGGTGCTTCGCCGCATCGGGGAGTATGGCTTTACTGAACCCAGATTCTACCTTCTGCTTCTGACCATCCTGGTGACCGTTTTCGTAGCGATGCTGGCCTGGAAGCGTTCAAGGAATTTCCAGTTGATGACACTCATCCTGGCTGCAGCTGCCATCCTGTTCACTTACATTCCCGGAATAAGGGCGAAGGATTTTGAAACGCGGAGCCAGCGGAACAGGCTCGTGGAGGTGGCGGAAGGACTTGAAGATAACACCGCCAGGATAATCGAGCCACGGATATCGTCGGTCAACGACATCGAGGGACCCGTGGACCTGGGAGGATATACCCTGTTCATCCCACGTTCAGAATATCATTATTACGAGGATTCAGCCAAGGCGGTATTCTTCAAGGACGAAACAAGGACGGAACCCCTCCTTGAGTGCAATATACTCGAGATGCTTGAAGACGAAGGTAATGACCCTGCCGGCAAGCTCATCTACAGGAATGACAGATACATGGCCGTGTTCAGCATGATTGAAGACAGGCGCGGCTCAAAAAGCATCAACTTCATCGCATCCGGAGCGATGCTGTTCCGTAAACCATGACGCTCATTACAAAGAACCAAGATGTCCATTTTCCGTCATAGCGGCAATCCCTACGGGGTCAAGGTTACCGACAGCATATCGATGCTCGAGGCGATCAAGGCCATCGGGATCATTCCGTTCTTCGAGAATCCCGTGAGGGGATATTCAATCGAGGAACTGACACCGCCCGGATTCTGGCTGACTGACGAGCAGCTCGGCCCGTGGGACTGGAAGGTGGATGTGGTGCAAAGCGGCGAGATCGTGTACGGGAAGTTCCTCTGCGGAGGGAAGGCGTCTTTCGCCACACCGGAGTGGTACGCCCACCTCAGGAACTGGCGGCTGTCGCAAGAAAAGCATAAGCCGTCCAAAGAAGGGAAAAAGGTCCTGCAAATGATAGGGAAGGACGGTTCCTGTACGGCCAGGCAGGTCAGGGAGCTGCTCGGAGTCAAGAAGAGCAAGGCAGACTCTGTCCTTGCCGGGCTGATGCAGGGCACAAGGATAGTGATCGGTGATATCCAGCGGGTTTACAGGGGGCCCAACCTGGAATACAAGGGCTGGCAGACCGCCTCATACTGCACTCCGGAATCCCTGTTTGAGCGCCCCGAGGAAGAATTCGGGCCCTGGCGCATAGGGGGAACCACCCTGAAATGCCACTGTACTCCTGAAGAATCCTTAATAAAACTCGTGGAACATATCCGTGGATTGTTCCCGGAAGCAACGGAAAACGACATACGCAAAATAATCGCCTGACATTCAGACTACCATGAAATGGAATAAAGAATATTTTCGCAGGGTCATCCAGCATTATGTCAATATCGATGATGATATCGATACCGAGAATGCCGCAAAGCGGATAAAGGATGCTATCTGGTTCAGGGGTCCGAACGCATGGATCCTGGCCTTTTCGATCATCATCGCGTCAGTAGGACTTAACGTGAATTCCACGGCGGTCATCATTGGCGCGATGCTCATCTCCCCTTTGATGGGACCGATCATCGGCATCGGACTGGCGATAGGGACCAATGATTTCGAGTTGCTGAAAAACGCCCTGAAGAGCTTTTTGGTGATGGTGCTGATATCCGTTGCGGCATCCACCCTTTTCTTCCTCCTTTCACCCCTCAGGTTGGTGAACCCGACCGAGCTGGTGGCCAGGACGAGCCCTACCATATATGATGTTCTCATCGCCCTGTTCGGCGGACTGGCCGGAATCCTGGAAAACAGCAGGAAGGAGCGCGGGACCGTACTGTCAGGAGTTGCGATCGCCACCGCCCTCATGCCTCCTCTCTGCACCGCCGGTTACGGCCTTGCCCATTTCAACCCGCATTTCTTCTTCGGAGCCCTGTATCTGTTCATCATCAATACCGTATTCATCATCCTGGCCACTTATGTGATGGTGAAATACCTGAATTTCAATACGGTTAAAGGAATTGACCAGGATCGTGCGACACGAAGGAGGAACCTGATGACCTGCATCGTGCTCATCGTGACCCTTCCGAGTATCTTCACCGCCTTCAACTTGATCAAGGCGAGCAACTTCGAAAGGGACGTCCAGGCTTTCGTAAGTGAGAACAAACTGGTTGGGCGCACATATATCTATGACTACCGGACCTTAAGGGACCATGGCCAGAAAGTGGAGATATCCGTCACCGGAGAGCGGATGTCCAAGGAGAAACGGGACATCCTGACCAAGTCGGCAGCGGAACACGGGATTAAACAGAAACAGCTGATAATCAAGGAAAAGGCTTTTGGAATGACCGAAAACGAGATGAGATCCCTCATAAAAGGCATCTACGACAAGACGGAACAGGAACTATCCAGCAAGGATGCGCGTATAGTGAAGTTGCAGGCGCGTCTAGATTCTCTTTCGGAAGTAGTGAAATCCCTGGCCGAGGAAACCCGGGAGCCTGAAAACAAAGAATAGGAATATGAATACATCAATGAAAGTCGGAATCATAGGAGCCGGGCATATCGGAGGGAAGATAGCCAGGACCATAGCCGAGACCGAAGGCGTGGACATCCTGGCCGTCGGTTCGAGATCCTTCGGGAAAGCGGAAAGCTTCGCAAGGGAATTCAACGTTCCCAGGGCATATGGCTCTTACAGCGAATTGCTGGATGATCCCGACATCGACCTGGTCTATGTAGCCACCCCCCATTCCCATCACTTCGAAGTGACCATGGAGGCCATCGGGAAAGGAAAGGCCTGCCTGGTGGAAAAGGCTTTCATGGCCAACGCTGCCCAGACCAGGGCGGTCCTTGACCTGTCCAGGAAGAAAGGAGTCTTTGTGGGAGAGGCCGTATGGACCCGCTACCAGCCTGCCTTGGGAATCATCCGCAAGTTTATCGACGACGGAAGGATCGGCAGGATGCGGATGATATCAGCCACCCTCGCCTACAGCATAGAACACAAGCCCAGGATCATCCGTCCGGAACTGTGCGGAGGCGCCCTCCTCGACCTCGGGGTATATGCAATCAACTTCGTAAGGATGTTCTGTCCAAACCCGATCGAAAAGATCGACTCCCAGTGCATCCTGTCCGAGAGCGGGGTCGACCTGACCGAATCAGTCAGCATGACGCTGTCCGGTGGGATAATGGCCAACATCCAGAGTTCAGCATGCTGTGCCGGCTACAACACGGGGGTTATCGCCGGTTCGGAAGGTTACATAGTCGTAGACAATGTCAACAACCCCCACGTGATCCAGGTATATGCCCTTGGGGGTATCCTCAGGGAGGAACTGACCGTACCGGAATGTATCTCGGGTTATGAATATGAATTCCTGGCCTGCCGGGATGCGATAGGGAAAGGCTTGATCGAGCCGCCCCAGATGCCACATTCGGAAATCCTTTTCATCATGGAACTGATGGACTCCCTGAGGAAGGAATGGGGTGTCCGTTATCCTATGGACGGTCCTGAGTCATAACCCGGCCGAAAAGATAGAATTTGTAGTCGTTGAACCACAGGATTCCCTTTCCGTCGGCAAAGGTATAACTCGTGTAGAACGAATTTCCCATGTCCCTGGGCGAGAAGAGTTCAGGGGTGGAGAACCATATCGGCTGCTCGGCGTCCGGCACGAACGTGCCTTCTATCTTGTACAGCGGACCGCGGATCTGGTAGGCGGTTATTCCGTCGAAATCAAAAGTGTTGTGTATCAAGGCGAAATACTTTCCGCTGCGGGCTTCGGGACCGTTCAGGTCATAAATGGGGCACGGAGACCTCGGATGCTTGAATGGCGTACCACCGTCCCTGTCCAGGAGTAATTTCGGCGTCGACCAGGTACGTCCGTTGTCACTGCTCTGCGACCAGACCGGATGACCGAGGGAGGATCTCATCAAGGCGAAAAGCCGTCCGTCGGGAAGACCGACTATGGAAGCCTCCTCGATTGCGGGCCCTTCCCTGGGAACATATTCGATATCCGTGTCCACCTTGGTAGCATCGAACGACTGCCGGCCGGTGGAGAAGAAGGAAATCCTTATGTCACGGACCTCGGGGTCCTCGTCTATGTTCTCATATTGCCAGAACTCCACTTTGCAGCCGGCGCTCTCGTCGTAGGGCGCCTTGCCGTGCCGGGAGCAGCCCACAAGGTATTTTCCGTCTTCGCCGAGACGGAGCGGACGCTGCCAGTTGCACCAGGACGGGGGAATGGACGGGTCTTCCGGATCGGAATCCATCCTCCCGGGGAACGGGACCATTTCCGGCTCGCTCCATGTCTCTCCTGCATCGTCTGAATATCTTCCGTACATAAGTCCGCAAAGATGCTGTTTCACAGTCGTTTCCTGGTTCCAGAGACAATAGAGCCGACCGCTTTTTGAAAGCATGGGCTGCTGCCATCCGGCCACCGGAACCGGATTGACCCTGTCGTGGGAGCCGGCCAGCAGGACCGGGTCGGTCCAGGTCCTGCCGCCGTCCGGACTTTTGGAGAAGGCGATATGTTCGTCTTCGCAGGCCTCGTGCGATCCCTGGGTCCAGAAAGCGTACAACAGGCCTCTGGCAGGATCGTCAAGGACGTGGAAATGGTCGTTGAAAGTATCCCCTATCGCCGAGAAATCCCTCTTGGATTCATCCTGGGGCTGTTTCGGAACATACACGACGAAATCGTGAGGGACTACGTCAATATCGGCCGAAGGGTCGATGTAGTGCCACCAGAAATGTTCGGGGTAGCGTTCCCGCCACTTTCCGACGTCAGTAAAATGCTTACCTAAGGCTTCGTCCGCGGAACCGAAACGGTGATATATCCCGGAGGCTTCGGTGCCCACCGTCCAGGGAGTCTGGTTGGCGGCGAACTGCCCGGGATGTCCGACCCATACTATGGAACCCTTCTTGGGATAAAACCTGCGGTCCAGGGCGAAGACCTGGGTAAGGACGGTGTTGTCACTCCTGAACGGAGGTATCGAGAACATCAGGGACAGGTCCCTGCGATGGATCTTCCCTTCCCTTTCCGGGGTATATTTGTCAGGGACATAGATTATTCCGTCGTCAGGCACACGCCTGGCGTCAATCCGCCCCCCTTTCTTCACTTCGCAGATCCAGCCTTCATGCTGGTCCGCCACAAGGTAAGTCCGTCCCGTATCCTTTACACCCAGGGAATCAGTCATCCTGCTTATTATCTCCACGGCTTCCGCAGCAGAATGGGACTTCCATGCCACGGCTGTCCGGATGGAGTAGACCTTTTCCTTGGCGGCACGGTTCCCCCGGAAGTGCGGACCTACGGTAGCAAGGCAGACTCCGTATTCATTCATGTAACTGTCAGAAGCCGCCTCGCCGGGGAATTCGAACCACAGGCTGGCACACCGGTCCTCCCCTGCCGGAACATTGTAGATGTTGAGCATCTGCTTACCGTCGAGATCGGTGTTATGCGCGAGGTACACGCAACCGTCCGTTGTGGCCTCCGCTCCGGCGATGACGCCGACACCGTCCCATCCGCAGTTCCTTCCGCAACTGCAGGCTGCGACGGCCACAACCGCCAACACCCGGATATAATTAATCGCCTTTCCCATATTCACAAATATACAAAAATGATCAGGACCCGGAATCCGTTGGCATTATCACGAATAATGAATTATCTTTGCATCATGATAATCAGACAGGAATGAATATCAGGAAACTTTTAATGGCGCTTGCGTGCATGCTCTGCGTAGCCGCCTCCTCCGTCGCCCAGGACGAGATCAATCCTACCATCGTAGCTTCGATGAACAAGCTGGACTACAAGCCGAAAGTCAAGAAAAACAGTGTCGGTGAGGTAATCGGCGAGGTCGCAGTCGCAGTCCTTGCCGGACAGACCAGCAAGGAGATGCTCGGTTATGAGAACGCGGTACGTGCAGCCATTGTCCAGGGAATGTCCAACGCATACCGGCTCAAGGTGGTCGACGGACTGACCGAGGAGGATCTTGAATATCCATACGTCATCTATGTGGACGGAGACATCACCAACATGACCACGACCAACAAGACGGAAGTGGAGACCTATGAAGTCAAAGGTGAGAAGAAGACCCGCTCCAGGACTTATTTCCGCGGACAGATCGCGGTTACCCTCCAGCTCAAGGACGCGCACGACGGGTCGGTTGTGGCCAGCCCATCTTTCAACATAACCGAATCGGACGTGTCCTGGATCGAGACGGCTGAAGGTGCAATGAACAAAGCCCTTGAAGCCCTATCAAAAAAGGTCCGCATGTGTTTCAACAATATCTTCCCGCTCACCGGAAGCATCATCGAAAGGGCCGGTATCAGGAATGACAAGCAGAAAGAGGTCTACATTGACCTCGGATCCGCAAATGGCTTGAGCGAAGGAGTGGTATTGCAGGTGTTCCGCAGCAAGATCGTTGCCGGAAGGACAGCCAAACAGGAGATCGCCCGCCTGAGAGTGAAGGATGTCGAAGGCGAAGATGTTAGCCTGTGCAAGGTAACCTCCCACGCCAAGGACCTCAAGGCAGCCCTTGACGCAGGAGAAACACTCATTATCGAGACCAAATAATCCCGGTTCCTATTCCAGGTAGATATTCCTGAAAGCGAGGGGGCCTCCTTCGCTCTGGAGGGCTATGTATCCCTGCGTGAGTGAAAGAGTAGCCTCATTCTCAAGACTGCCGTTGATGTAGACGATCATCTTGTTGCCCTTGCAGATGATCTCGGCCCTGTTCCATTCCCCGTCGGGAAGTTCGATGGCTGCGCCCTGATGGACCCTCTTCTTCATGGGGAACTTGACTTCAGGGTCGTAGGGCACCTCTGCTATGCAGGCTCCTCCGAGGGATACGATATCACCGGCCCTGCCTGCCATAAGCTGGCACTCGTAGGCTGCAGGCCAGACCTTGTCGCCTTCCTGCACCCTCTGGAATATACCGCTGTTGGTGCCTTCGCCAATCCACTTCCACTCCACGTGAAGTGAATAGTCGCCATACTGGCGGGCGGTCCTCAGATAGCCGTTGGGTTTGCCTGAAACCACGATGCAACCATCCTCAACCTTGAATACCGGCTCCTCCGATTCGGATTCGGTGACCGGAACCCATCCGGTCAGGTCGGTACCGTTGAACAGGGTAACCTTCCCCTGGTCGGCGAAATGGTTATAGATCACAGTGGGTCTTGAGGCACGTGTGCTGAGGTTCGGGAACCACATGTCAGCCACGGTCAGGCCACACTCCCTGGCCATATCTATGCTGTACTCCAGACGTCCGAAATCAGCATCCACGTTGTTGGTTCCGAAAGTGAACTTGATGCCCCTGGCCTTGGCCTCGCGAATGATGTATTCGTTGGGAATCAGGTAGCGGGCGCTGATTTCCAGGGCTATTCCGTTCTCCTGCATCACGTCCAGCACGCGGTCGACCCTTTCGGGAGTCCACATCTCGTCAAAACGGTCATCCAGGAATTCCGGTAGGAAGAACGCATTCGCAAAGAAATCCGCAGGTTCATTGGAGAGGATCTTAACGGTCTGGTCCACAATCATGTCCATGTACTGCTGGTCGGTAAGGGGTTCCTTCACGACCTCTTCGTTGCGGTAGATCCTGGAAAGCCGGCCCTTGTGGTCAACAACCGTCATGGCGTCGGTGAACAGGTAGTCGAAGGTGCCGAGAGCTTCGGATGAGAAATCTGCCGTCCACTTGCGGCCCTCTCCCTGGACTCCGCAGAGGAAGGGAAGGTCCTTCACTTCGTTGTAGTATTCGTATACCTCCTCGTCATTTGCCAGCATCCTGCCGACTCCGCCGGCCCCCGCATTGGGAGCGACTCCGTAATTGATTCCGTAATTCATGGACATTGCGTGCGCCATCTCGGCTGTCAGTCCCCCCTTGAGATGGACGTGCCAGTCGATCACGGGGAAATCTTCCTGCTGGAGCCTGATCGCCCTGTCCGTGGTCTCGTCGACCGGAGGAAGGGTGTCAGCGGGATTTACGTCATCCGCTCCGAGGCGCCTGAGTTTCAGGTTGCGGAAACGGACCGTCCCCTTGTCTCCGGAAAGGCTGACGGAACCATGTCCTAAACGCATCTTCTCATATTGAGGAAGTCGCCAGGGGTCTGCGGGCTCGGTATAGCAGACCACATCGACACCCTTGACCTTAACGGAAACGTTCTTTCCGCGGACAGCCACTTCAAGAGGTGTCCACTGTCCGTCTTCAGCCAGGGAACGGTACAGGTTACGGATATGCAGGAGCGATCCGCTCTTGATGGTTCCGTCGATCGGGCCTCCGTGAAGCAGGACCTTGTAGCCGCTTCCGGTTCCGTCGTCATGGAATGCTATTTCAGCCTGAGAACCTTCCTCCGTAAGGAATTCTCCGTTCAGTATGAAATTCTCATAATCGCCCTTCAACTGGCGTGTCTGTCCCTCACCAAGGGTCACTTCGCGGTTCCCGCAGGAGAGAACCATCAAGGATGCGGCAAAGATAACTGCCAGGCGCAGAACCGAAGCCGGTATCGAATCAATAGTCTTCATTGTGTCTGATTTTTTACAAAAATAATAATTTTCGTAACTTAGTGTTCTGATCAATCAACCAACCACATGTCCACTTCGTCTTCTTACAAGCAGATCAAGAACCTTAACGAACTCCCGGCTTCGGACAGCTCAGGCTTCATCAACCATTACGTTTTCCAGTATATCAATTTCAACCTCGCCCCGCAATATGTCGCAGCGAGACACCGGTTCACCGACTGCTGCTTCTTCGGCTGTGACATCCCGAAGGAGATGGAGGACGGAATCGGGACGTCTTGCCTGGTATTCCCTCGGATGGGCATGACCTATAACGTGTTCAGGAGCAACCTCTACACAGGTGAATCTCTCTACGCAGGCTACGATCCGGAGCATGAGGATTCTTTCGCCACCTGTTTCGACCAAAGGGTGTACTCGGACTATGTGGAAAAGGGAAAACAGAGCGACAACATCAAGGAGACCCTGGCCCGGTCCCTTCACGACCACGCCATAGCCGATGCCATGGAGGATTTCCTGAGCCGCTTCGAGGAACGCCAGGTGGTAGCCGTCATGGGAGGGCATGCCCTGAAGAGGACGGACGAGTCTTTCAAGAAAGTCGCTTACATCAGCAAGGCCCTGACGGAAAAGGGAAAGATCATGGCTTCCGGAGGCGGTCCCGGAGCCATGGAGGCCACCCATTTCGGAGCATGGATGGCCGGACGGAAGGAGGAGGAAGTGGAAGATGCCCTTGAGATGATATCCGTTGCACCGACTTTCAAGGATGAAGGATGGTTGCGTACCGCATTTGAAGTGAGGAAGAAATATCCTCAGGACATTTACCGCAGCCTCGGTATCCCGACCTGGTTCTATGGACACGAACCTGCCACACCATTCGCCACGGACATAGCAAAATACTTCATGAACAGCGTCAGGGAAGACATCCTTCTCTCCGCCGCCAAGGGAGGAATCATCTATTCTCCCGGTTCGGCCGGAACCATCCAGGAGGTATTCCAGGATGCCGCCCAGAACCATTACCAATCCTTCGGTTATCCCAGTCCGATGGTATTCCTTGGAGAGGATTACTACTCCAGGGAGATTCCGCTCTATCCTCTCCTGAAGGATCTTGTGGCTCGCGGAGTATACAAGTCACTTCTCCTTGACATTACCGACGATCCGGACGAGGCCATCGCCTGCATCATGTCGTTCACGGAACAATAGGTCCATCATGAAAAAGATCGTGGTAGCATCCGACTCCTTCAAAGGATCACTAGGGTCCGGGGAGGTTGCTGCCGCTGTAGCCCGGGCCGTCGAATCAGTGTTTCCGGACTGCAGGACCGTATGCCTGGAAATGGCCGACGGAGGGGAAGGGACCCTCGACGCCCTTTTCAACTCCCTGGGAGGGAACAGGATACAGGTGGAAGTCAAGGACCCTCTGGGCAACGTAATCCTTTCGGAATATGCCATCGTGGAGATCCCCGGGAAAGGTAGTGCCGCTGTCATCGAAATGTCGAAGGCCAGCGGACTTACCCTTGTACCGCCCGCGCTCAGGAATCCTTTGAATACTACTACGTTCGGAACGGGTCAGCTGATTTCGGACGCCCTGGACCGTGGCTGCAGGACCTTCCTGACGGGGATAGGCGGGAGTGCGACGAATGATGCCGGAATCGGCATGCTGACAGCCCTTGGATGGAGGTTCCTGGATTCAGAGGGGAAAGAACTGCCGCCGGTTGGATCTTCTCTTGGAAAGATATTCCATATAGACGACAACGGAAAGGATCCGCGTCTGCTGGACTGCACTTTCAAAACAGCCTGCGATGTGGATACTCCCTTCTGCGGGCCTGAAGGGGCGGCCCATATATTCGCCCCGCAGAAAGGTGCAGGGGCCCGTCAGGTCGAGATCCTCGACGCAGGAATGGAATCCTTTGCCGAAGTCATAAGGAAAGCCACCGGGACCGATGTGAAGACCGTCACCGGGGCCGGGGCGGCAGGAGGATTGGGAGGTGCCTTCAAGGCCTTCCTCCATTCGGATCTGCTTCCCGGAGCGGAGATGGTGCTGGATGCGGCAGGTTTCGATACCATCGCAGAAGGAGCGGACCTGGTCATCACCGGGGAAGGAAGGCTGGATTCCCAGACCCTCTTGGGAAAGGCTCCATATTCAGTGCTGCGACGTGCTTCAAAACTCGGTATTCCGACAGTTGCGATCGCCGGGAAGGTGAGAGACAAGGAACTGCTGGAACAGGTTGGGTTCAAGGATGTCCTGTGCATAAATCCGCCGGACATGACCCTCGAAACGGCAATGCGTCCTGAAGTCGCCCGGCGGAATGTATTCGAAACCGTAAGGAAATACCTTTCTACTCTTCCTTGATGAAAGGCTGGAGATATTCACCAATCCTGTCAAGCCAGGTGTAGCTGCCCGTACCGGGAGAGGCGTCCCTCTGGAAACAGTGAGGACGGAGAGCCAGCGTATGGAGTTCCGACTGGATGCCCATCGCCCTCATCTTCTCCCAGGTCTTCACGGAATTCATGGCCGCCCAGCTGTCTGCATCACCGTGGATGAACAGCATCGGAGCCGTGTCAAGGTCGAAGGAGAACTCTGGAACCAGGACCGCGGAATCATCGTTGCCACCACCCTTGTTAGGACTCTCGGCCCCGTCGGTAAGCGAATAGGCAGGATAGATTCCGATACCCCACTGGACCTTGCAGGAAAGCTTGTCGATATCATCGATCGGATAGTAGGACTTGTGCCGTGAAGAAGTGACACCCATCAGGGTGAGATGGCCACCGGCAGACGAGCCCATTATTCCGATACGGTTCGGGTCAAGGCCGCGGCTTTCAGCCTCGCTCCTTACGATGCGGATGGCCCTCTGAAGGTCCTGCCATGCTGTCGTATGCTTTGCCAAGCCTGTCGTGGGACGGGGCGTACGGTATTTCATCGTGACGACCGTCACGCCCATCGCGTTGAGATAACGCCTTGCCGGAGCAACCTCGAAACCATCGGGATCGTTGCCGGTGTATGATCCTCCGGAATAGATTATCTGGATCGCCTTGGTCTTGAGCAGAGCGGGAATATGCCACTCGATATACGGCTTGCACTGGTTGGGCTGGGGATCCGGCATCTTGCCTTCGGGCCAGATATCCTCGACGATGTGACCGGCGCGGTCGCCGTCACTGGGGAAGCGGTCCATGATCATCTCCGTCTCCGCGACGGGACCGAGGAAGCCCATCTGGGTCATGAACTCGATGCCGCGCTCGAATCCGAATGCTCCGTGACCCTTGTCGGCATAGAGGTGAAGTTCGGCAGGAATACCCATCCTTCTCAGCTGACGGTACACCAGAGTCGAACCCTCGGGCGGATAAGGATCCTTTCCGCCATGGTGCAGGCTCATCGGGCAGGTCTTTTCGTCGAACTTGAAGACATCGCTGAGTTTTACGTCGATGCCATAGCCTTCCCTAGTGGCCGGAATACCGGATTCGCCATCGGTTGTAGCGTAGGCGGGTGCGTTGACGATCGCCCAGTTGATATGGCAGGGAACCTCATCCAGCTTGTCAACCGGTTCATAGGCAGGAGTCTGGGAGCTGGTGGCCAGCAGCAAGGCCAGATGCGAGCCGGCCGACATGGACACGGTTCCTATCTTCTCAGGATCGAATCCGCGTTTCTTCGCTTCGCTGCGGACCATCCTGACAGCGCGCTGCCCGTCCTCCCATGCAGTCTGGTAGATCGGCAGGCCGACCGGACGGGGAGTGCGGTACACGAAATTGACACACTGTACACCCCTCTTAGTCAACTCTTTCTGCCAGTAGTCTATAAGACCAACGTCGCAGCAGTTCTGGTATGAACCTCCGGAAATGAGGATCATGCAGACATCCTTGCGTATAGATTTGTCAGGAGCGTCAAACCATTCCAGATAAGCCGTACGGAACTTGTCCGGATTGAAACCGTCCTGCGAGACTTCATTCGTCATCGCTGCGATCTGATGCTTCTGGGCATCGGGCATCTTGCCCTTCGGCCATATCGGCTCACGCTCCAAAGCCGAAAGCTGGAGCACGCTGAACAAGAGCAGCAGTCCTAAATACTTTTTCATATTCTTTTGGGATTAAACATTGCAGACTATTTATCGGCCGGAACGATGTGCCATACGGCAGAGGATTTGGGTTCCGGAAGTGTGATCCTTATTCCTTCGGAAGCAAGGTCGGAACCGGTCCTTGTTTGGACCTCTCCGGTATCTTCGTTGGTAAGGGTATATTCAGTATTCCCGTCGAGGAATTTCAGCACGGCCACATATTCCGGATCGGGGCAGGTCTCCTGACGGAATGCCTGGAGCACGCCTTCCCCGGTCCTGCGGTCATGCCATGCTATGGCGGTCCAGTGGGAGTCGTCGTCGTGGCGGTGCCAGGGTGTCAGAGGATACATATCCTTGACGAGCAGGTGGTTGTACTTCTTCCACTCGCCGAAGGTCGCACGGAGGCGGTCGTAATCCAGTTCGACATCGTGGGTGAATACTTCGGAAATATTGTAAACCGGCAGCCAGGATGCCCTGGTGATGTAGAAAGTGCTTCCACCGGCGACTCCGGGTGCAAGCTCGTCCTGTGACTCCTTTGTGTTGGCACCATGGAACGGTATCCAGCGGCAGTAGGAGGTCGTCATCGAGAGACGGAGTGCCGTGGTGGTGCGGTCGGAGTCGCTGCGCATGAAAGGAAGGCTTCTCCTCAACGATTCGATGTCGTTGCGGCCGCCTCCGGAAGCACAGTTGTCTATGAAGGTGCACTTCCCGTTCCGGGCGCAGAAGTCTATGATCCTGTCCCAAAGCTCATAATGGCCCTGGATGGCCAGATTCTCCGTAATTCCTTTCCTCGGCAGTCCGGTCTTTTCTGCCTCCTTCCCGTCGAAACCGCTCCAGGCCTTGACCGGATTCGAATTGTTGTCCTCCCTGAACAGGTCGACACCGTTCTCGCCCATCATTTTTGTAATCCTCCCGAGGGTCCATTCCAGACAGTCGTGGTTCCCCAGGTTGTTGGTGTAGCGGTTGTTGCGGTAATGGTCCGCCCATTCCGGATCATATCCGTAATTCCTGGCCAGATCCTCCACGTCGCACACGCTCTCGGGCTCGAACCAGACCAGTACCTTCATTCCGGCCTTGTGGCAGGCCTCGTTGGACTCCAGGAAGGTCTTCCCCGGCCATTTTATGGTATCCAGGTCCCAGGTCCCGACCGTTCCGTACCAGTCGGAAGGGACGGTCTCTCCCCTGGGATCGAAATACCATCCGGCATCGAACCACCTGAAGTCCGGTGTCACATCTTCATAGATAAGCCTTTCGAGGGTCCTCTTCCAGGTGTAGAAACGCTCCGAGATGGATCCGTCGGAATTGGGGAGTCCGGTGTCGGCAGCGAAACAGGTGGTCGAGAACGGCTGTATCCGGTTGCCTTCGGCATCGGCACGGGGCATGTTGTACTTGATGAACCATTCCCTCCAGAGATTGGTGGCGTCGTCCCGGTCGCGGCCCTTGTACGGAAGCATCACGACGAGGGCGGAGCGGACCTTCTCACCCGGCATCAGGACCGAGTCGAAATCATTGCAGTTCCCTGCCTTCCATAAAGTCGTGGAACCTTCGCCTGCGAATTCAGCCCGCCAGGTACCGGCCCAGCCGATGGCCAGGAGGGTGCCGCCGTTCCCATGCACAAGGTCGAAATAAGGGAAAACTATGTGGGTCGCACGGCCGTTGGACGAGACGAAAGACACGGTCGTGTCCCTGAGTTCCGTCTGGTAGTCGGCGTAAAGGTTGGTATGGTCCCCGAGGCATCCCCTCAGCATCGGATCCTCACCTTCGAAAGGGATCACGGCGCTGAGGAATTCCTTGATCTCCTTGCTCGGAGCAGAGCCCCTGTTCTCGATCCAGACGGTATATTCAGTCTCGCCGAACTCGGTGTTCAGCGAGGCGTCCACCGTAAGCAGGACATCAGTATCAAGACGGAAAACCGCCTTCAAACTCCTTCCGGCAGGGATTTCTGAAATTGCACTGGACAATAATTCCAGTCCTTTCAGTCCGTCGTGGACGGTTTCACCATAGACGAAAGACACCGGAATGGATGCCGGATCATCGGTCCAGGCGCCGAACATCCTCGCGGCGGATTCAAGGTCGGCGCAGGGGCGGTCGGTGGGAACTGTCTCGGGGGTTTTGGAACAACCGGCAAACAATATGATGCAAAGAACAAACAGCAGATGCCCCTTTTTCATAAGCGAGATTTTATGCGGTTTATCAAATATAATCACTATTTTTATATGTTCACAATCAAAAATATGAAAAGATTCTTCTCCCTGGCCATGATTGCGCTCCTCGTCCCCGCCATAGCTGCGAGGGCGGGCAAGGTCGTTACCGACAGTCTCCAGAGCCGGATCCTCGGCGCGGATGTCAAATACAATGTCTATCTCCCCAGCGGCTTCGACAAGACCGACAGGCAGTACCCGGTCGTCTATCTGCTCCACGGACTCAGCGACACTTACCAGACGTGGGCAAGGAACGGCTCGATGCAACTTGTTGCAGACGAACTTATCGCCAGCGGAGAGGCGGAGGAGATGGTAATCATAATGCCGAATGCCGGACACCCCGATACCCATAATGTCTGGAACGGATATTTCAACATGCCTGGATGGAACTATGAGAATTTCTTCTTCAAGGAGTTCCTCCCTGCCGTCGAAAAGAAATACAGGATAATCGGAGACAAGGGCCACAGGGCCGTCATGGGCCTTTCCATGGGAGGTGGCGGAAGCACCGTTTACTGCCAGAGGCATCCTGACATGTTCTCCAGCTGCTATGCCATGAGCGCCTGGCTCGACAATGAGTCGGGACAGGTAGGAGGGAACAATACGAAGAAGGACAAGCTGTACTATGTCTGCCAGGCCGTCCGCGAGCATTCCGCCCTTGACTTCATCGACAATGCGGATGATGCCACGCTTGAAGCATTGCGTACTGTCAAATGGTTCATAGATTGCGGTGACGACGACTTCCTCGTCAGGCTGTCTTTCGAGCTTCACATGAAGATGAAGGCAAGGAATGTAAAGAGCGAGCTGCGTATCCGCAACGGAGTCCACAATTGGGAATACTGGCACCTCGCCCTTAGGAACGCCCTGCCATTCGCCTCCAGGAATTTCAAATAAACCAATATGAGAAGAGTATTGCTTATAGTGCTTTCCCTTATACCGGTGCTGGCCCTCGGACAGCCCGTATACGACTGCCACAGGGCAGAGGGAAAAATCAAGATTGACGGGAAACTGAAGGAGAAAGCCTGGGAAGCGGCGGTTCCGTGCACCGAGTTCGGAGACATCCGCGGCAAAGGTCATGCTGCACCCAAGTACCTGACCACCATGAGGATGCTTTGGGATTACGAGAACCTCTACATTTCGGCCGTGCTCGAGGAACCCGATGTGAAGGCCCTTGTCAAGGACCATGACGACATAGTCTACCACGACAACGATTTCGAGGTCTTCCTCAACCCTTTCTGTGACGAGAAACTGTACTACGAGCTGGAGACCAACGCCCTGGGTACCGTGATGGACCTGCTGATGGAGAAACCGTACAGGAAAGGCGGCACCTACATCATGCCGTGGGATTTCAAAGGTCTGCAACTCGCAGTCAAGGTACACGGAACCCTGAACAAGTCCAATGACGTCGACGAGGGATGGACCGTGGAGATGAGCATTCCCTTCGCCTCGATGAAACGGGGAGGAGACGACCCCAGGGCCAACAAGGTCTGGAGAGCGAATTTCTCCCGTGTGGAGTGGCTCACCAAACCCGAAGAGAACTGGGTATGGTCCCCTACCGGCGTAGTGGATATCCATCTTCCTGACAGATGGGGATTCATCCGCTTCATAGACCGTGACGGCGTAGTTCCCAAACTCCCTTAAGGATCGACGATATGGCTAAGGTATATGTTGCTTCGAGCTGGCGGAACGCCTACCAACCTGAAGTGGTGACCCGGTTGCGCGAAGCGGGTCACGAAGTGTACGATTTCAGGAATCCCAAGGACAACCCGGGGGGCTTCCACTGGTCGGACGTAGGCGAAGACTGGCAGGAATGGAGTGTCGGGGAATATATCCGCAACCTGGACCATCCGGTGGCGCAAAAAGGGTTCAAGGCAGACCTGGATGCGATGCTCTGGGCAGACACCTGCGTACTGGTCCTTCCCTGCGGCAGGTCAGCCCACGCGGAGGCCGGATGGTTTGCCGGCCGGGGCCTGAAAACGGTTGTCTATATTCCTGAAAAGCAGGAACCGGAACTCATGTACAAGATCTTCGACCGCGTTGTCGGGTCTATGTCCGACCTCCTTGAAGCCCTGTAAAACGAACGGCTGATCTGCCATATGAAATACTGCTTGAAAGCTTTATCGGCGTTAGCAATAATAGTTTGTCTGACATCGATCGACGCCACCGCCCGAAAATCAGACAGGATTATCTGGCAGATCGGCGAAAAAGACGGTTCTTCGGAAGGATTCGCCCTTTCCCCCGACGGATTCAAAGACTTCATCGAACACGATTTCGGTTTCGAGGACAAGTTCTTCCTCCTCGGCTGGTCCGATCCGGCCAAGGACTTCCCTTATGTCCTGCCAGGTCCGGCAGACACCTGGGGTGGTACCTGGTCTACGGCTGGTTGGAGGACACATTGTGTAAACATCCTTTTCGACCTGGGACGAAAACCCATCGACAAAGGGGAATATGTCCTCAAGATCCATCTTGCCGACCATGCTGCGAAGTTCCTTCCCCTTGTCAAGATAAGCCTGAATGAAAAAGACCATAAGGTCCAGCTCACAAAGGAAGGAACGGACTTGTCGTCGCTTCCGGTACCTGGCACGACCGAGCCGGTGACTGATACCTTGGGAATAACCGGAAACCTTTCCGGAGCTTCCGCATGTACCATAGAGATGCCGCTGAATGGAGAGGACCTTCGCAAAGGACCGAACATCTTGACAATAAGCGTATTGGACGGTTCCTGGATCCTGTTCGACCAAATCGAGCTTCTCGGTCCGTCACGCATGAGGGTAAGGCGGCCGCATGGAGTGTTCGTACGCGATGTCAGAGCTGCCGGTTATCAGCTTGGGGATGATATCCAACCCCTTCTGGTCGATATCGAGCATCTGGAAGGAGACCCTTCCCTCGAAATCAAGGTGGACGGAAAGAGCATCATGCGGAAAACCATAGAGCAGGGACGTTACATCCTGGAAGCTCCGATGGCTGCGGTCAAGGAACCGGTAAAAAGCAGATACAAGGTTCTGGTGGATGGCAGGAAGGTGGCTTCCGGCACAGTCCTCCGCTCGCCTCGGCAAAACCAGACCCCGGCCGCTTATGTCGACACCAGGACCGGTACGGCCCATTCACGTTGGATGATAGCTCCCGGCCCATGGATGCCATTCAGCATGGTGAAAATGAGTCCGGACAACCAGAATTCCGGATGGCAGGCCGGATACCAACCATCGTTTGAAAGCATCGGGTGTTTCAGCCATATTCATGAATGGACTATGGCAGGCCTTGGGATAATGGCTGCCAATGGTCCGCTCATAACGAAGGTGGGAGATCAAAGGAAGGATGACGAGGGCTACCGATCAAGGATCGACAAACGGTCGGAAAAGGCTGGAATAGGTTATTACAGCGCAATGTTGACTGATTACGGCATTCTGGCTGAAATCACTGCCACGACCCGTTGCGGCTTCGAAAGGTTCACGTTCCCTGCCGACCGTGGCGAAGAAAGGATAATCCTGGAATTCAAGCCACAGGCGGAATATGGTATCATCATCAAGGACGCGAGCGTCACGAAGGTCTCCGACACGAGGCTGGAAGGGTACTGCCATGAGTTCTCTCCAAACGTGTGGAGCAGGGACGCGGACCAGGATTACCGCCTCCACTTCGTGATTGAATTTGACAGACC
>JAEEGH010010355.1_pt1 | contig 21436 bp, 14 predicted proteins | sample 9134181 | NCBI WGS metagenome assembly JAEEGH01 (sample SAMN16246544, study PRJNA631951) | gut metagenome | biome: gut microbiome; feature: rumen; material: DP-attached | host: Bos | place: Iran: Karaj | collected 2018-10
GAGACCGATGGAGGGCTGCTGGGATTCCGGTGGCTATCCATCATGGGAAAGGCCCCGGAGGGGATGAAGCCCTTTGTTTTGGGAAAAAGCGCCGTGATCTGTAACGGTGAGATATATGGCTTTACAAAGCTGAAAGCAGATCTTGCAAAGAGGGGTTACACCTTTCAAAGCGACAGTGATTGCGAGATTCTGCTTCCTTTGTATTTTGAGTATGGGACCGATTTCTTCAAAATGCTGGATGCAGAATTTGCCTGCGTGATCTATGACGGACGTACCGGCGAGTGGATCGCAGCAAGAGATCCCATCGGTATCCGCCCTTTATACTACACATACGATGAACAGGGTGGAATCATATTTGCCAGTGAGCCGAAGAACCTGACTCCCCTTACAAAGGGCAGGATCTATCCTTTCCCTCCCGGACATTATTATCGGGACGGAAAGTTTATTTCTTTTTGTGATATTGCAACTCCGGAAGGCGTCTGCAAGGATGATCTGGAGACCGTTTGCAGAAACATCCGGGAGAAGCTGATCCTAGGCGTGGAGAAGAGACTGATCGCTGATGCAAAGGTAGGCTTCCTCCTTTCCGGAGGCCTGGATTCTTCCCTGGTTTGCAGCATCGCCCAGAGAAAGAGTGATCGTCCCATCCGTACCTTTGCCATCGGTATGAACGAGGATGCCATCGATCTGAAGTATGCGAAGCAGACGGCGGATTTCCTTGGCGCAGATCACACGGAGGTCATCATTACCCGTGATGATGTCATCGAGGCTCTGCCCCATGTCATCGAACTGTTGGGAACCTATGATATCACCACCATCCGTGCCAGCATGGGCATGTACCTGCTTTGCAAGGCCATCCATGAGCAGACTGACATCCGCGTCATTCTGACCGGTGAGGTTTCCGATGAGATCTTCGGATACAAGTACACGGATTTTGCACCCAGTGCGGAGGCTTTCCAGCTGGAGGCACAGAAGCGTGTCAGCGAGCTGCATATGTATGATGTGCTTCGCGCAGACCGCTGCATTTCCGTTAACAGCCTGGAGGCGAGAGTACCTTTCGGTGATCTGGATTTCGTACGGTATTGCATGGCCATTGATCCGGAGATGAAGCGGAACCATTACAACAAGGGTAAATATCTGCTTCGTCATGCATTCGAAGGACTGGGTTATCTTCCCGATGAGATCCTCATGCGTGAAAAGGCAGCATTTTCCGATGCAGTGGGTCATTCCATGGTGGACTACATAAAAGAATATGCCCAATCGTATTATTCCGATGAGGAATTTGAGGCAGGATGTAAAAAATACAAATACGTTCCACCCTTTACCAAAGAAAGTCTTTTGTATCGAGAACTTTTTGAAAAATACTATCCCGGTCAGGCTGAGATGATTAAAGATTTTTGGATGCCTAATAAAAATTGGGAAAACTGTGATGTAGATGATCCTTCCGCAAGAGTACTGAAAAACTATGGACTTAGCGGAAATTAAAATATTTCAAAAAAGAAAAAAGCTGAAACAACAGTTTGAAATAAAAGAAACAATCAAAAAAGAATTGGAGGAAAGAGATTATGACAAACGTACCTGAAATGTTTGGCAGCAAAGTATTTAACGATGATGTAATGAAAAAAAGATTGCCGAAAGATATTTACAAGGCACTGCAGAAAACCATTGAAGATGGTATGCATTTGCAGTTGGATTTGGCCAATGTGGTAGCAGAAGCGATGAAGGATTGGGCTACAGAAAACGGAGCTACACATTTCACCCATTGGTTCCAGCCTATGACTGGTGTAACCGCGGAAAAGCATGACAGCTTTATTTCTCCGGAAGCCGGCGGAAGAGTCATTATGGAATTTTCAGGAAAAGAACTGGTAAAAGGAGAGCCGGATGCTTCTTCCTTCCCTTCAGGTGGTCTTCGAGCAACCTTTGAAGCCAGAGGATATACAGCTTGGGATCCTACCAGTTATGCTTTTATTAAAGATGATTGTCTTTGCATTCCCACCGCTTTTTGCTCATATAGTGGTGAGGCTTTAGATAAAAAGACTCCTTTGCTTCGCTCAATGCAGGCATTGGACAAACAGGCCATTCGTGTTTTGAGACTCTTTGGAAATACTGACGCAAAGCGCGTTCTCACCACAGTAGGACCGGAGCAGGAATACTTCTTGATTGACCTGGATGTGTACAAAAAAAGACCTGATTTGATGTATACCGGAAGAACATTGTTTGGATCCAGACCGCCCAAGGGACAGGAATTGGACGATCATTATTTCGGAAAAATCAAACCTCGTGTTGCGGCTTATATGAAAGATCTTGATGAGGAATTGTGGAAGCTTGGAATCTATGCAAAGACCGAGCACAACGAAGTGGCTCCTGCTCAGCATGAGTTGGCACCGGTTTACACCACCACAAATGTTGCAACGGACCACAACCAGTTGACCATGGAACTTATGAAAACAGTAGCAACGAGACATCATATGGCATGCTTACTTCATGAAAAACCTTTCGCTGGCGTAAACGGAAGCGGTAAGCATAACAACTGGTCTATTTCAACAGACACCGGAGTAAATCTTTTAGAGCCAGGTGCAACGCCTTCCCAAAACGCACAGTTTCTACTGTTTCTGGTTGCTGTCATTAAAGCAGTAGATGAGTATCAGGGATTGCTTCGTATGTCTGTTGCCAGTGCCGGAAATGATCACCGCTTAGGTGCCAACGAAGCTCCCCCGGCAATTATGTCTGTATTTGTTGGCGAGGAATTGGAAGATGTATTAAATTCCATTGAAAATGGCTTGGATTATCACGATAAAGAAAAGAAATTAATGTCCATCGGTGCTGCGGTATTGCCCCATATTCCAAAGGACAAAACCGATCGTAACCGTACTTCACCTTTTGCCTTTACCGGAAACAAGTTTGAGTTCCGTTCCGTTGGTTCGGAAGATTCCATTGCAGGATGCAACATCGTATTAAATACCATTGTTGCTCAGGCTTTAAGCGAGTACGCAGAGGTTTTGGAAAAAGCAGATGACTTTGATCAGGCACTTTCCGATTTGATCCGTGAGGAAATCAAAGCTCACAAGAGAATTTTGTTTAACGGAAACGGCTATGGCGAGGAATGGGTGAAAGAAGCAGAAAAGAGAGGTCTTTTGAACTTAAAGAGCACTCCGGAAGCTTTGGCTCAGTTCTCTGAAGAAAAGAATATGGAAGTTTTCATTAAGAACCAGGTTTATACTAAGACGGAAATCTTGGCCCGTCAGGAAATCCTTTTTGAAAACTACTATAAGACCATTAACATTGAGGCTCAGACCCTTGCTATGATGGCAAGAAGAAATATTATGGGAGCTGCTCTTACCTATGAAAACCGTTTGGCAGATTTGGTAGTGGCAAAGAAGGCATCCGGTGCAAAGGTTTCCACCGATGCAGAAGAAGCTTTGTTGGGACGCATGTCACACTTGGTTTCTGAACTGTCATCTCGTTTGGAAAAGCTAAACGAAGATATGGCAAAGGAAGATGCTATGACAGATGTTTGTGAACTTGCTACTTATCATAGAGAAGTGATTGAGGAATCTATGCATAGCGTAAGAGAAGTGGTGGATGAAATGGAAACCATCGTTCCCTTAGATATTTGGCCTTATCCTACTTATGGTCAGATGCTTTATTCTGTAAGATAATTTTAAAAACTTAATGAGACACAAAGGCGTGTATTTCTAAAAAGGAATACACGCTTTTTGTATATAAAAAATGCGAGGAGGAGAATATTATGTCTCAAGATGTAATCAGTTATGTCACCCAAGAGGTGTATGGCGTTTGGTTTTTAATCGGCGCAGCTTTGGTATTTTGGATGCAGGCAGGATTTGCCATGGTAGAAGCAGGATTTGCCAGAGCAAAAAATGCAGGAAACATTATTATGAAAAACTTAATGGATTTCTGTATCGGAACCGTGATGTTTATTCTAATCGGTTTCGGATTGTTTTTAGGAGAAGATGCCTTTTTTGGATTGGTTGGTATACCGAACTTAAGTATTTTTTCGGATTATTCAAGTTTTGATTGGTCAAACTTTATTTTCAACTTGGTATTTTGTGCCACTACATCCACCATTGTTTCCGGAGCAATGGCAGAAAGAACAAAGTTCTTATCTTACTGCATTTATTCCGCTGTAATTTCCGGTATTATTTATCCCATTGAAGCACATTGGACCTGGGGCGGCGGTTGGTTGTCGCAGATGGGATTCCATGATTTTGCCGGTTCCAACTGTATTCATATGGTAGGCGGTATCTGTGCGTTAATCGGTGCAGCTATGCTTGGACCCCGTATCGGTAAGTTTATAAAAGACAAAGATGGAAAGGTAGTAAAAGTAAATGCCTTCCCCGGACACAATATTCCTTTAGGTGCTCTTGGTGTATTCATCCTTTGGTTAGGTTGGTATGGATTCAACGGAGCCGCAGCAACAAGCTTGGATCAGTTGAGCTCTATTTTTGTAACCACCACGATTGCACCTGCAGTAGCAACAGTAGTATGTATGATTTTTACTTGGATTCGTTATGGTAAGCCGGATGTTTCCATGTGTTTAAATGCTTCCCTGGCAGGTCTTGTAGCAATTACTGCTCCCTGTGATGTAGTAGATGCCGTTGGTGCAATTATCATCGGTGCTGTATCCGGTATTTTGGTAGTATTCGGTGTTTGGTTCTTAGATCACAAGCTCTACGTAGACGACCCTGTTGGTGCTGTTGCCGTACATATGGTAAACGGTATTTGGGGAACACTTGCTGTTGGTCTTTTTGCAACAGATACCACTCCCATGTATGCTCTTGCAGATGGAGATGGAAATCCCATGCTTGGTCTTTTCTACGGTGGAGGATTGAAACTCTTAGGTGTTCAGTTGTTGGGAATGTGCGCTACTGCAGCTTACACCGTAGTTACGATTTACATTACCTTCTCAATTATTAAAAAGGTGGTTGGTCTTCGTGCTACCGCAGAAGAAGAAATTACAGGTTTGGATCAGATGGAACATGGTCTTCCTAGTGCATATGCTGACTTTGAAATTCAGAACTCCTATGGTGCTGAGTACTTAGAAGGAATGACCGATATTGACCTTGGAGATTTGGAACTTGCTTCCGAAGAGAGTGCAGTAGAAGTAAAAGTTGCACCAAACGTAGACGAAGTGACCATGGAAAAGGGTTCACCGAAGATGACAAAGATCGAGATTCTTTGTCGAGAAAGAAATCTGGAGCGCTTAAAGAATGCTTTGATTTCCCTTGGAATTACAGGTATGACCGTTTCCCATGTAATGGGTTGCGGAGCTCAAAAAGGTCAGCCGGAATACTATCGTGGAGTTGAATTGGAACCTACCTTACTTCCGAAAATCCGTATTGACGTAGTTGTATGTGCCGTACCGGTAAGAAAGGTGATTGCAGTTGCTAAGAAAACTCTTTACACCGGACATATCGGTGATGGAAAGATTTTTATCTACAATGTAGAAAATGTAATTAAAATCCGAACCGGTGAGGAAGGATTTGATGCATTACAGGATGTAGAGTAAGGGTTGACAAATATTGATTTCGTGGTAATATAAGTTCAGTGCATTAAAGCGCGAAATTTATATGTATCGAAATCAATGGGGATTTCAAGAAAGCTTAAGCTTACTTGGAATCCCTTTTTTTGCGTGTAAAAGCCTTTCTTACACGTCGTCGATATGTGAAAAAAGGAAAGCAGGAAAAAGACATGATACAAAATGGATTGTATGATGAAAGTTATGAACATGACCATTGCGGTATTGGTGCCATTGTCAGTATCAAAGGCGTAAAGACCCATAAGACTGTTTCCGATGCCCTTTCCATTGTGGAGAATCTGGAGCATCGTGCGGGAAAAGACGCAAGTGGAGAAACCGGTGATGGTGTGGGAATTTTACTTCAGATTTCTCACGACTTCTTTTCGGCGGTTTCTGAAGAAATCAAAAACCCTAAGGTAAATGAAAAAGTGTCTTTGGGTGAAGAAGGGGATTACGGTGTGGCAATGATGTTTTTGCCTACGAAGGAATCCCGTCGCAGCCGTGCTAAGCGTATGTTTGAAATCACGGTGGAAAAGGAAAACTTGGAGTTTATCGGATGGAGAGAAGTTCCGGTAAAGCCTGAGATTTTAGGAAAACTTGCAAAAGACTGCATGCCTTGTATTATGCAGGCCTTTGTAAAACGACCGAAAAATGTAAAAAAAGGTTTGGATTTTGAACGGAAGCTCTATGTGGTTCGTCGTGTGTTTGAACAGACTTGCGAGGACCATACCTATGTGGTTTCATTTTCTTCAAAAACCATTGTATATAAGGGAATGTTTTTGGTGAATCAGTTGAGAGCCTTCTTCCTGGATTTGGAAAATGAGGCTTACAAGTCTGCCATTGCTTTGGTACACTCTCGATTTTCCACCAATACAAATCCCAGCTGGGAGAGAGCTCATCCCAACAGATTCATCGTTCATAATGGTGAGATTAATACCATTAAGGGAAATGCGGATAAGATGTTATCCCGAGAGGAAACTATGGTATCTGATTATCTGGAAGATGAAATGGCAAAAATCACGCCAGTGGTAAATACCAACGGTTCCGATTCCGCAATGTTGGATAACACCTTAGAATTTTTGGTAATGAATGGAATGCCTCTTCCCCTTGCGGTAATGATTACTATTCCGGAGCCCTGGTGTCACAACAAGGCTATGAGTCAGGAGAAAAAAGATTTTTACCAGTATTATGCCACTATGATGGAACCTTGGGACGGACCTGCATCCATCCTGTTTTCTGACGGTGATGTAATGGGAGCTGTGTTGGATCGAAACGGTCTTCGCCCTTCCAGATACTATGTAACAAAGGATGACTATTTGATTCTTTCTTCCGAAGTGGGAGTGCTTCCTGTGGATGAAAGCAATATTGTTTCCAAGCAGAGATTAATGCCGGGAAAAATGCTTTTGGTAAATACCAAAGAAGGACGTCTTTACTCCGATGAGGAAATAAAAAAATACTATTCCACCAAAGCACCTTACGGACAGTGGCTATCTCAGAATTTAAACTACTTGCATGATTTAAAAATACCCAACGTATCCGTTCCTTATTATGAGGAAAAAGAACGTACTCGTTTGCAAAAGGCTTTTGGCTATACCTATGAAGATGTAAGAGAAACCATCCTTCCTATGGCGGAAACCGGTGGAGAGAGTATTGGAGCAATGGGTGTGGATACCCCTTTAGCAGTGCTTTCCAAAATGCATCGACCTTTGTTTGATTACTTTAAGCAGTTGTTTGCCCAGGTAACCAATCCGCCTATCGACAGCATTCGTGAAAAAGTTGTAACATCCACCACCATCTTTTTAGGCTCAGCGGGAAATGTGTTAAAGGAAAAGGAAAAAAATTGCCGACTTCTTCGTATAAATAATCCTATTTTGACCAATACGGATTTGTTGAAGATTAAGAATATGAAGGCCGAGGGATTTTCCGTAGTGACCATTCCCATTACCTATTATAAGAATACTTCTTTGGAAAAGGCCATTGAACATCTTTGTGTAGAAGCGGACCGTGCCTATCGTGACCGTGCAAATATTATTATTCTTTCCGATAGGGGAGTGGATGAAAACCATGTGGCCATTCCTTCACTTTTGGCGGTATCTGCTTTACAGCAGCATTTGGTTCGTACCAGAAAGCGTACCCAGCTGTCTTTGATTTTGGAAAGTGGTGAGCCTAGAAGCGTTCATCATTTTGCCACCCTTTTGGGATTTGGTGCATCTGCCATCAATCCTTATTTGGCTCAGGAAAGTATTCGTCAGCTTATTGATGAAGGCCTTTTGCACAAGGATTACTATGCTGCAGTGGATGATTACAATGAAGCGGTAATCAATGGAATCATTAAAATCGGTTCTAAGATGGGAATCTCCACCATTCAGTCTTACCAGGGTGCAAAGATTTTTGAAGCAGTGGGAATCAGTGAAGGTGTAATTGATAAATACTTTACCGGATGTATTTCCCGTATCGGCGGAAAGACCTTGTCCGACATTCAAAATGATGTGGAATACCTCCATGACAAAGCCTTTGATCCCTTGGAACTTGGGGAAGATATTACCTTGGATTCCATGGGTGTACATAAATTCAGAAGCGGAAAAGAGGAGCATTTGTACAATCCCGAAGTAATTCATTTGCTTCAGCATTCTACCAAGACAGGAGATTATGAGACCTTTAAGAAGTATACCAATTTGGTAAACAAAGAAGATAAGGTAATGAATCTTCGTGGACTCTTCCAATTAAAGTATGCGAAAAAGCCCATTCCTTTGGAAGAAGTGGAAAGCGTGGACTCCATTGTAAAACGTTTTAAGACCGGTGCCATGAGTTATGGTTCCATTTCAAAGGAAGCCCACGAAACCATGGCGATTGCCATGAATATGCTTCATGGAAAATCCAATTCCGGTGAAGGTGGTGAGGACAAGGATCGTCTTCTTTCTAAGGGAAGCAAGGTAAATCGTTGTTCTGCCATTAAACAGGTGGCATCTGCTCGATTTGGTGTAACCAGCGAATATTTAGTTTCTGCAGATGAGATTCAGATTAAAATGGCTCAGGGAGCAAAGCCCGGTGAAGGTGGACACTTACCCGGTAAAAAGGTATATCCTTGGATTGCAAAGACCAGACTTTCCACTCCGGGAGTATCTTTGATTTCTCCTCCGCCTCATCACGATATTTATTCCATCGAGGATTTGGCTCAGCTGATTTACGATTTAAAGAGTGCCAATAAGGATGCAAGAATTTCCGTAAAACTGGTATCAGAAGCAGGAGTAGGTACCGTTGCCAGCGGTGTGGCAAAAGCCGGTGCCCAGGTAATTTTGATTTCCGGTTATGACGGAGGTACAGGAGCAGCGCCTTTGACCTCCATCCATAATGCGGGAATGCCTTGGGAAATCGGTTTGGCGGAAACACACCAGACGTTGATTCAAAACGGCCTTCGTAACAAGGTGGTAATTGAAACTGACGGAAAGCTTTTAACCGGACGGGATGTTGCTGTTGCTTGTATGTTAGGTGCAGAAGAATTTGGATTTGCTACGGCACCTCTTGTTACTATGGGATGCGTTATGATGCGTGTTTGTAACAAGGATACCTGTCCTGTAGGTGTGGCTACCCAAAATCCTGAACTTCGCAAGCGTTTTGCAGGAAAGCCGGAGTACATCGTAAACTTCATGCGTTTTATTGCTGAGGATTTGCGAGAATATATGGCAAATCTTGGAATCAAGAGTGTGGATGAATTAGTGGGACGAAGCGATTTGTTAGAAATTCGCAAAGATGTGCTAAAAGAAGCGGATTTGAATTTGAATCTGGATCCTATTTTATATCAGGCTACTGATCATAAAGCGCAGATGAAGGAACAAAAGATTTCCTATAATAAAAAGGATGTGTATGACTTTAAGTTGGAAGATACTTTGGATGAAAAAGTACTTTTAAAGGAAATCAAAAAGAATCCTTTGGTAAAAACAAAAGTAACCAACATTAACCGTGCCTTTGGTACCTTGCTGGGTTCTTGGCTTACAAAAGAATATGGAACTTCTCTGGAAGAAGATAGCTATCGTGTGGAATGTGAAGGCGCCGGAGGACAAAGTTTCGGAGCCTTTATTCCCAAGGGACTTACCATTTCCTTGGAGGGAGATTCCAATGACTATTTCGGAAAGGGCCTTTCAGGAGGAAAACTTGTGGTATACCCTTCAAAAAAAGCTACCTATGCCGCCGATGAAAATATCATTATCGGTAACGTGGCACTTTACGGTGCAACCTCCGGTACCGCTTATATTTCCGGTGTGGCCGGGGAGCGGTTTGCAGTTCGAAATTCCGGAGCAGTCGCAGTGGTAGAAGGCTGCGGTGATCACGGTTGTGAATATATGACCGGAGGAAGAGTAGCCATCTTAGGTGAGGTAGGAAAGAATTTTGCTGCCGGTATGAGTGGTGGAATTGCCTACGTATTGGATGAAGAACAAAATCTTTATAAAAAGGTAAACAAGTCCATGGTTTCTTTGGAAATGGTAACAGATAAGTATGACGTTTTGGAATTAAAAGAGATGTTGGAACAGCATGTTTTGGCTACCGGTTCCAAGAAGGGACAAAAGATACTGGACAACTTCACCGATTATCTGCCCATGTTTAAAAAGATCATTCCTCATGATTACAAACGCGTCATGATGACCATTGTATCCCTTGAGGAAAAGGGACTGTCTCATGAACAGGCAGAGTTTGAAGCGTTTGCATCTTTGACAAAAAACTAAGGCGATAAGGAGCGATTTATGGGAAAAGCAACAGGCTTTATGGAGTATGAAAGAAAAGAATCAAAAGAACTTACTCCAAAGGAAAGAAGTAAAAATTTTAATGAGTTTCATATTTCACTGACCCTAGAGGAACAACAGGTACAGGCTGCCAGATGTATGGATTGTGGCGTTCCTTTTTGCCAGTATGGTCAGAATATGAACGGGATGACAAGTGGTTGTCCTTTGAACAATTTAATTCCGGAGTGGAATGATTTATTGTACCGTGGAAATCTAAAGGAGGCTTATGAGCGATTGAAAAAGACCTCTAATTTCCCGGAGTTTACATCTAGGGTTTGTCCGGCACTGTGTGAAAAGGCATGTACCTGTGATATTAACACCCAGCCCGTTTCCACCAAGGAAAACGAAAAGACGATTATTGAATATGCCTATGAACATGGCTATGCCGATGCAAAACCTCCAAAGGTTCGTACAGGAAAAACCGTAGCGGTGATCGGTTCCGGTCCTGCAGGTTTGGCTGTGGCAGACCAGTTAAACTTCCGTGGTCATCTCGTTACCGTATTTGAACGAAATGACCGGGTAGGTGGATTGCTTCGCTATGGCATTCCAAATATGAAATTAGAAAAGCACATTATTGATCGAAAGATAAAAGTCATGGAAGAGGAAGGGGTAGTATTTCGTACCGGCGTAAACGTGGGAAAAGATATCTCTTCCAAGGAATTACTGAAAAACTTTGATGCTGTGGTTTTGGCCTGCGGTGCCTCAAACCCCAGAGATTTGCCTGTGGAAGGAAGAGATGCAAAGGGAGTTTACTTTGCAGTGGACTTTTTGACCTCTACCACAAAGAGTCTTTTGGACTTTGGATTAAACGAAGCCGGAGAGTTAAAAGAAGGCAGCTATATCTCTGCAAAGGACAAGGATGTAATTGTTATCGGTGGTGGTGATACAGGAAATGACTGTGTAGGCACCTGTATTCGTCATGGTTGCAAGTCTATGGTACAGCTGGAAATGATGCCCCAGCCTTCCCAGGAGCGTTTGCCCTCGAATCCTTGGCCCCTTTGGCCTTTGGTAAAAAAGACGGATTACGGCCAGCAGGAGTCTATGGATCGATTTGGAGAGGATCCCAGAGTCTATACCACTACAGTAAAAGAATTTGTAAAAGATAAAAAAGGAAATCTTTCCGCAGCGATTTTGGTTTCTTTGGAACGGAAATTCAACGAAAAGACCGGACGCTATGACATGGTAGAAGTGGAAAATTCCCAGAGAAAAGTACCTTGTCAGTTGGCTTTGATTGCAGCCGGATTCTTAGGCTCAGAGGCATATGTGACCAAAGATTTTGGAGTGGAATGTGATGCCAGAAGCAATGTTGCTACAAAACCGGAACACTTTTTGACAAGTAAAGAAAAGGTCTTTGTAGCCGGAGATATGCACACCGGTCAGTCTTTGGTGGTAAAAGCCATCCGTCAGGGAAGAGATTGTGCCAGAGAAGTGGATGAATTCTTAATGGGTTATACCAACTTGTAATATTTTGATATATAATTTGAAGCGGAGCTTGTAAAAATGAAACAGAAAAAGGAGAACCTATGAGTTACACAATCGAAGAAGCATTGGAATTTGTGGAAGAAAATGACGTGAAGTTTATCCGTCTTGCCTTCTGCGATATTTTCGGAAATCATAAAAATATTTCCATTATGCCTTATGAATTGGAGCAGGCATTATACGAAGGCATTGCCTTTGATTATTGTGATGTGGACGGTTATGAAGGAGGAGAAGAGGGAGATTTGTTTTTAAAACCGGATCCTTCCACTTTATCCGTTTTGCCTTGGCGTCCCCAGCAGGGTTGCGTAATTCGTTTCTATTGTGATGTGGTTCTTTCCAATGGCGAATCCTATATGTACGGTGCCAGAAAGCTGTTAAAAGATACGATTGCGGAATGTAAAAAGGAAGGATTTTCCTGCCGTATCGGTTTGAAGAGTGAATTTTATTTGTTTAAGACCGATGAGGAGGGAAATCCCACCAATATTCCTTGGGACAACGGAGCATATCTTGATGTGGCTCCCTTGGATCGGGGAGAAAATATTCGACGTGAAATTTGTCTTTGCTTGGAAGAAATGGGGATTCAGCCCCAGGCTTCCTATCATGAAGCCGGACCGGGACAAAACGAGATTGACTTTAAGGCAGCTGATGCCCTAAAGAGCGCGGACAATTTTATTACCTATAAGAATGTTGTTTCCAATATTGCTGCCAGAAACGGCGTATGTGCTTCCTTTGCAGCGAAGCCTTTAAAAGGAAAAAGCGGAAACGGACTTCATCTTTACTTTACTTTAAACCGTGGTGGTGTGGATATTTCCGAAGAACATCCGGAAATCTATGAAGGATTCTTGGCTGGTATTTTGAACCGTATGAGAGATATTACGGTATTTTTGAATTCTCAGGAGGAGTCTTACCAGAGATTTGGTGAAAATGAAGCCCCTAAGTTTATTACCTGGTCAAAGCAGAATTCCTCCAGACTGTTACGTGTGGTGGAAAACCGTGGAAAACAGGTGGCTTTTGTTCTTCGTTCACCGGATTCCAGTATCAATCCCTACCTTGCCTTTTCTTTTGTAATGCAGGCAGGCTTGGAAGGGGTACGAAACAAAGAGACCCTGCCTCCGGCTCAGGAGCGAAATATACGTCACGACTTTAATGAAATGGAAGGAGCGTACGATACCTTGCCTTTGTCTTTGGAAGAGGCTATTTCCTGTGCGAGAAACAGTGAGTTTGTACAGGCAGATTCCCGTAAGGAAATCGCAGACATCTTTATTCGAAAACTTTTGGAGGATTAATATGGAAAACGCTTTAATTATCAGCGATTCTCCAAAAGCAGCTTCCTTCTTTCAGGATTTTTTGAAGCAGTATGGATTTTCCAATTTTACTGTGGTGCAAAATGGTGAACAGGGAAAGCGGGTGCTGGCAGAGCGGGAGTTTGACGTCTGTGTCATAAATACACCCCTTCTTGGTTCCTATGCGGAAAATCTGGCTATGGATATTGCAGAAAAAAATATCTGTCAGGTAATACTTTTTGTAAAAACGGATTTCTATGAAAGTATAGCGGAAAAGGTAGAGGACTTTGGCGTTATTACTTTGGAAAAGCCAATCAGTAAAAAAATGTTTTGGAGTGCTTTGAAACTTACGAAGGTTACATCAAAACGTTTGCAGATTGCCCAAAACGAAGTAAAGAAGCTTAAGAAAAAGCTTCAGGAGCAAAAGGATATTTCCAGAGCGAAATGTCTTTTAGTGGAAAAGGAACGTATGAGTGAAGAGGATGCTCATCGCTACATTGAAAAGAACGCCATGAACCAACGGGTGAGTCGCCGGGAAATTGCCATTCAGGTAATTGATTATTACAGTTAAAAATAAGTATAAAAAAATGACATCCAATTGGATGTCATTTTTTTAATATAATCGGCGCGACAGGATTTGAACCTGCGGCCCCTACGTCCCTAACGTAGTGCTCTACCAAACTGAGCCACGCGCCGATTTCATGTGTGCCTCAAAAACAGCACCTGTATATAATGCACTACTTTGAAGAATTTTGCAAGAGGAAATTTCAAAAATTTTAAAATTTTTTTTCAAAACCATATTTTTGCCCTTATTTTGGTGCATTGACACCCTAAATCATATATAATAAAAGGGTTAAAAGGGAGAAAATTGACTACTGTCAATTTTTCTTCATAATTTGGAGGATGAAATATGCTTGAAAAAGTAAGGGGCTATGTGAAAGTAGCTTGCGATGTTATCGAATTTGTCGTGGCGGTGTTGACCCTAATCGCCATTGTATTGGTCACCCTTCGTGCAATTCCCACAATGATGGAAGTATTCGCTACACCGGGTACCGATTCTTTGATGACCTTTTTACAGGAGATATTTGTAGTTATTATTGCCATTGAGTTTATCAAGATGCTTTGTAAACCCAATGCGTCCAATGTCATCGAGGTACTTGTCTTTGTAGTATCTCGTCACATGATCATTTCTGACAGCACGCCGCTGCAGGATTTGTTATCCATTATCGGTGTAGGCATTTTACTGTTTATGGATTTCTTTATCAAATACAAAATCAAAGAGAAAAAACTTCGTACGGAAGAAACAGAAGGAGAATCATAATGTCAATTTTTGAATATATGAATCAGCATCTGGTAGATGACGATCATTTGGAAGAGGGCTTTACCCTTCCCAAGCTGGAAGAAAAAGGACTTCCTTGGGCAGATGGAGCAAAGGACGGTGTCTTTTTGTATCATGTTGGAGAAAAGGACATTGCACCGGATGCAGCGCTTCGTATTGGAGCAGCCCTTTCTCAACTTCGTCCCGGCGCAAATGAAGAAACCTACAAGACTATTGATTTAATGCTTTCCCGTTTGGGAGAAGAATATGGCGCTTTGGCTTTGATTGATACCTTTCAGACCTATGTGCCCACCCATGCTGATGAGTTGGATGCGGAAGCTATTTATGAATATTCCATTCATGCCATTACCGAGTCTGATGACAGAGAAGTGGTAAAGTTTGGTATTGAGCTTCAGGAACTTTTCCAGGTACAGGAAGAAGATGTAAAAAATCTGATTCGTTTCATGGCGTTGTCCGATGAGTTTTCTTTGTTTTGTTACTATGTAATGAAAGGTTGGGAAAACGGAGATACGGAGATTATGGAAGCCGGCAGAAGAGTTCACGGTTGGGGACGAATTCATGCGGTACAGATGATTGAGCCCAAGACTTCTTTAATAAAGGCTTGGCTTTTAAAAGAAGCAGTAGAAAACAATGTGGATTATAACTACAGCGCATTTTTGTGCTTTGACAAATCTGGTGCCAGAGAAAAGTTAAAGAGAACCATTTCTCAGGAAGAGTTTAAAGGCATCGACACCATTATTCAGTCCATTATGGCAGGTGGCCCCAACGGAGGCATTGAAAACCTTCAGAATTCTGAAGACGTAATTCGTGATTTTGTTTCCCAGGCAATGACAAAGTCTTTGGACGTGGAGGATTACGAACTGATTTGGAGCATGGGCGTATTGGTTTCCGATAACATGCGTGCCATTGATATTTCAAAAAATATCGAATCAATTATTACCGACCCCAGATGCAAGGAAGTTATGCAGGCTGCGGGTAAGAAATTATAATTTGGAGGCGTCAAATGAGTAAAGCAGATGAGATTTTTGTAAAAATGTGTCAGGACAGTATTGATCACGGAACCAGTACCGAAGGAGAAAAGGTGCGTCCTCATTGGGAAGACGGTTCCAGTGCTTATACCATTAAGCAGTTTGGTGTGGTGAATCGCTACAATTTAAGAGAAGAATTCCCTGCCATTACCCTTCGAAAGACAGCAGTGAAATCCGCTACCAATGAGATGCTTTGGATTTGGCAGAAAAAGTCCAACAACATACATGATTTGAAATCCACTGTTTGGGATGAGTGGGCAGATGAAGAAGGTTCCATCGGAAAAGCCTATGGTTATCAGATGGCAGTAAAACATCATTATAAAGATATTACCGAAGAGGGACTGATTCATGCCTTTGGAGAGGATAAGATTTCCCGCTTTGAAAAAGATGAAACCGGTTACTTTATGGATCAGGTGGATCGCGTGATCTACGATTTAAAAAATAATCCTTTCAGTCGACGTATTATGACCAATATTTACGTTCATCAGGATTTGGAGGATATGCACCTTTATCCCTGCGCTTACAGCATGACCTTTAATGTTACCAGTGAGCCGGGAAATGACAAGCTGGTGTTAAATGCCATTTTGAATCAGCGTTCTCAAGATATTTTGGCAGCCAACAATTGGAATGTATGTCAGTACTCCGTTTTGGTGTATATGTTGGCACAGGTTTGCGATATGGTTCCCGGTGAATTTGTTCACGTGATTGCGGATGCCCATATTTACGACCGCCATGTGGACATTATTAAGGAGTTGATTTCCAGACCTCAGTATCCCGCACCGAAGTTCTGGTTAAATCCTGAAATCAAAGATTTCTATGAGTTTACCGATGCAGATATTAAATTGGAAGATTACGAAACCGGCCCTCAGGTAAAAAATATTCCCATTGCGGTATAAATCGGGGCAGGACATATATATTAAGAAGAAAGAGGATGAAACAAGATGAAAGCAATTGCGGCAGTTGACAAAAATTGGGGCATTGGAATGAACGGCAAACTTTTGGTGAGCATTCCTGCAGATATGAAGTTTTTCAGAGCTACCACCTTGGGAAAGGTTGTAGTTATGGGAAGAAAGACTTTGGAAAGTTTTCCGAATCAAAAGCCTTTGAAAGACCGAGTCAATATTGTAATGACAAGAGATGCTTCTTATCGCTGTGACGGAGCCGTAGTGGTTTCCGATATGGAACAGTTAAATAAGGAGTTGGCAAAATACAACAGCGATGATGTATTTGTCATTGGCGGAGAAAGCATTTACAAACAGTTGATTGATGAATGTGATACCGCATATATTACAAAGATTGACTATGCTTACGAAGCGGATGCATATTTCCCCAACTTGGATGAAAAAGAAAACTGGGAAGTGTCCGTGGAAGGTGAGGAAGAGACTTACTACGATTTGGAATATTATTTTATGACTTACACCCGTAAGTTATAAAATAATAAAGGAGGAAAAAAGATGGACATTGCCGGAAAAAAACTGATTATGAAAGCCCTGATGGAAGAGGGCGTTGATACGGTATTTGCATACCCCGGCGGTATGATTACGGATATTATGGATGAGATGTACAAACAGGACAATCTCAAAGTGGTATTGCCCCGACATGAACAGGCTTTGGTACACGAGGCCGAAGGGTACGCTCGTTCCACCGGGAAGGTGGGAGTATGTCTGGTTACCAGTGGACCGGGAGCCACCAATACCATTACCGCCATTGCAGATGCACATTATGACAGTATTCCCTTGGTAGTACTTACGGGACAGGTTCCTCAGGGACTGATTGGAAACGATGCCTTCCAGGAAGTGGATATCGTTGGTATGACCCGTTCTATTACCAAGTACGGAGTAACGGTTCGTGACAGAAAAGACTTGGGCAAGATTTTAAAAATGGCCTTTACCATTGCCCGTACAGGAAAGCCGGGGCCGGTACTTGTGGATATTCCAAAGGATATTCAAACAGAAAACGGACCGGGAGAGTATCCCAAGGATGTGGTAATCCGAGGATACAAGCCCAACGAATCCGTTCATATTGGACAGTTAAAACGTGCGTATAAACTTCTTCGCAGTGCAAAGCAGCCCATTATCTTAGCCGGTGGCGGAGTGCGAATTTCCGGAGCAGGCAAAGAACTTTTAGCCTTTGCAAAGAAGATGAATATTCCCGTGGTTACTACCATTATGGGAAAGGGTGTAATTCCGGAAGATAATGAACTCTATATCGGAAATTCCGGTATGCACGGAAGATACGCTGCCAACATGGCAGTTATGGAATGTGATGTGTTATTTTCCATCGGTACCAGATTTAACGATCGAATTACCGGTGACTTAAATGAATTTGCTCCAAAGGCAAAGATTATTCACGTGGATGTGGAAACTGCATCTATTTCCAGAAACGTGGTTGTGGATATTCCCGTGGTATCTGACGCCAAGCTGGCATTGGAAAAACTTATGGAGTGGGCAGAACCTTTAAAGACCACGAAGTGGCTGGATAAGATTTATGCATGGGAAAAAGAAAACCCTTTGGTTATGAGAGATATCAAAGGTCTTTCTCCTCAAAAGGTTATGGAGGGAATCAACGAAGTATTCCCCAAGGCTATTGTGGTTACCGATGTTGGTCAGCATCAGATGTGGGCGACACAGTACATTAAAATCGGCGAAGGCGGTCAGATGATTACCTCCGGAGGATTAGGAACCATGGGCTTTGGTTTCCCTGCATCCATAGGAGCAAAGATTGCAAATCCCAAGAAGGACGTGGTTTGCGTTACCGGCGATGGTGGTTTCCAGATGAATATGCAGGAAATGGCTACCGCCATGTGTCAGGGAGCGGAAGTTGTCATTTGTATTATGAACAACCAGTACTTAGGTATGGTTCGCCAGATGCAGCAACTCTTTTACGGCAAACGTTACGGCATGGTTTCTTTGCGTAAGCAACAGGAATGGAGAGATGCTTCAAAGGATGTTACAGATCAAGACAGAGCCTATGTCCCTGACTTTATGAAATTGGCGGAGACTTATGGCGCAAAAGGAATCCGGGTTACTACCCAGGAAGAAATCATTCCTGCATTAAAAGAAGCGAAAAAGACAAAGGGCGGTCCTACCATTATAGAATTTTGTATTCCATCCGAAGAGTTGGTGCTTCCTATGGTAAAGGGCGGAAATCCCATGAGTGAAATGATTTTGAAGTAGGAGGTTGCCATGGATTCAGGAAAATTAAAAAATCGTTGGATTGCATTATATGTGGAAAACCAGGTAGGTGTGTTGGCAAAGGTATCCGGTTTGTTTTCCGGAAAGTCTTACAATCTGCAGAGTCTTACCGTTGGAACCACTGAACACGAAGATATTTCCCGCATGACCATTGGAGTATCTTCAGATGATATTACCTTTGAACAGATTAAAAAACAGTTAAACACCATGGTGGAGGTAATTAAGGTCGTGGATTTGACCGACACCCCCATTCACATGAAGGAAGTGCTGTTTGCAAAGATTAAAAAAATAACTCCCGAGGAAAAAGCCGAAGCTTACCGTATTGCCCAGGCCTATGAGATTCAGGTAATTGATACGGATTTGGATTCGGTTTTGCTGGAGAGTACCTTAACAGAACGAAGAAATAATGATTTATGCAGCCTTCTTCGCCGTACCTTTAAACACATTGATATTGTACGGGGCGGAGCAGTTGCCATTGAAGGATTGAGTACATCCTGCCGATAATACTATATATGGATGTAAATCGTATTTTATAGGGATAAAAAGAGAAAGGAGGAGTCTATGATGAAAAAATCAATAGGTATTTTGTTGACGTGGCTCCTTCTTTTTTCCTGCCTTTTTGGTGTCACCGCTCAGGCGTCTTCTTTGGAGGAGATTCAAAAGCAGCAAGAGGAGACCCAAAATGCCATTAATGATGCCAATAAGAAAAAGCAGGAAGCAGAAGAGGAAGCTTCTGCCATTGAAGAGGAAAAGAATGCTATTCAATCCGACTACAATTCTGCTTACAGCCAGCTTTCTGTGGTAAGTGAAAAGATTGCTGCTGCAAATGATTCCATTGCTTCCACCCAAAGTGAAATCGATGCTTTGGAAAAAGAGTTGGAAGAGGCAAAGGCCAGCGAAGAAGAACAGTATGAGGCTATGAAAAAGCGCATGGTCTACTTTTATGAGAACAATTCTCATATGAATCTCTTGGTATCCTTTTTAACCAGTGGTTCTTTGTCAGAGTTTATAAACCGGGCCAGCATGATTTCGGAGATTATGACCTATGACAGACAACTTTTGGAATCCTATCAAAAGCTTCAGACAGTGATTGCCTCTAAATCCAAGGAATTGGAGAAAAAGGCAGAGAAACTAAGTGGTTATCAGGCCAGCTTACAGGAGTCTCAGGAGGAGATGGACGGATTGGTATCGGCATTGTCCGGAAATCTTACCGCCAAATCTGACGAGTTATCTCAGGCAGAAAGTGAAGTGGCACAGTATGAGGCCACCATTGCTGCCTTACAGGAAAAAATGATTGGGCTACAAAGTCAGGCGGCTCAGGCTCAGGCTGACGCTGCAAAAGCAATTGCGGATCAGTTGATTCAGGAACAGGCTTCCGGTACTATCGAGGATACTTCCGGTTCTGTCTCTGCATCAGATTCTGATTTAATGATGCTGGCAGCCACGATTCAGGCGGAAGCGGACAACCAGTCCTACGAGGGAAAACTGGCGGTGGGTTCTGTTATAATGAACCGTGTAAAGAGTTCTAAATTTCCAAATTCCATTTCCGGTGTGATTACACAAAACAAGCAGTTTGCTTCTTACAGTTCCGGAATGGTTACAGCCATTATGGCAAAAGGTCCAAATGAAACCTGTTTGTCTGTTGCCAGTGAAGTGATTGCAGGAAAGCGAAATGGAAACTGGCTGTTTTTTATGACAAAACCATATGCTGACAAATTTGGAATTACAGGTTATACTCAAATTGGAGATCATGTTTTCTTCCTAATATGGGGAGCAAATGATACCTCTGCAAACCAGACAACACAGGAGACACAAAATGAGGAGAGCGCCTCTGGTGATAGTAGTGAAAACACTGGTGATGTCGGGGCTGAAAAAGAGGTTGACAATTCGTCATCAGAATAGTATCCTGTGGCAAATTGTTAAATCTTCGAGGATTTGACCAGAGGATGAAGAAATACTTCAAAATATTTGTTTTCAGATAATTTTGGAGAATAAAATATATTTTCTAACAATGAAAAGGGCGGTAATCACAGGGAATAACGGAAAACTGTTATTTTTTTCACAAAGTTATGACACGAATGTGGCATAGAATTGCATAAATTAAAGCGAATATTCTGACAATGGTCGAATGTTCGCTTTTTTTATTAGAAATATGTTCTTGATATGGGATTTTTCTTGTGATAATATGAAGTCATCGTGAGGCCACGATTCATTTTTTTTAACCTATCTTTGTTAAAAAATTAACAGAAATAGACATTTGAAATTGTTTATTTTTACCAAATAATTTTAACACGGACAGCGAGAGAAGGAAAGGGTGGCTAAAAAGTTTTATAAAGGAGAACAGAATATGGGTAAAAAAGTTGTTTTGGCCGGCGCATGTCGTACGGCAATCGGTACCATGGGAGGATCCCTCTCAACAATTCCCGCAGCAGACCTTGGAGCAATCGTAATCAAGGAAGCTGTTAAGCGTGCAGGAATTCAACCTTCAGATGTTGAGCACGTTTACATGGGATGTGTAATTCAGGCAGGACAGGGACAGAACGTTGCCCGTCAGGCATCTATTAAAGCAGGTCTTCCTATCGAAGTACCCGCTGTTACAACAAACGTTGTATGTGGTTCCGGTTTGAACTGTGTAAACCAGGCAGCACAGATGATTATGGCTGGTGATGCTGATGTAGTAATCGCAGGTGGTATGGAAAACATGTCCATGGCTCCCTATGCAATTCCTCAGGGTCGTTACGGATATCGTATGACATGGCCTTCAGCTAGCCAGGGTGCTTTAGTTGATACTATGGTTAAGGA
>JAEEGH010010357.1_pt1 | contig 21433 bp, 13 predicted proteins | sample 9134181 | NCBI WGS metagenome assembly JAEEGH01 (sample SAMN16246544, study PRJNA631951) | gut metagenome | biome: gut microbiome; feature: rumen; material: DP-attached | host: Bos | place: Iran: Karaj | collected 2018-10
CTTGATGCCCGCTTTGTAACGCCTACGGATGATACTGTCGTCCACATGATGACCGCCGTGCTTCACTCGCTCGGCAACGCGTTGGATGGCCAATTCGGGGCTTTGCAGCCAGAAATAGATCAGGCTGGACTTATAGCCCTGCTCGCGTGCTTTGATAATGAGGGAATGATAGGATTTGGCGGCCAAGGTGGTCTCGATGGCAAAGTCTTCTTTGTCAGCGATGAGTTTCTTGATGCGCGACAACATCAGGCGGCCGGCGGCGACTTTGGCACCGTCGGGGTTGAGCGGCGACAGACCCTTGGCGATCTCGTCGCAGTTGACGAACTCCTTGCACTGCAGTGTTTCGGGCAACACAGTCAAAGAGGCGGTCGTCTTTCCCGCTCCGTTGCAACCTGATATGATATATAAACTCGGCATCAATTGAATGATTTGCTCGTTTTCGTGACGGCATTTTTCGTGCCAAATCACGCTGCAAATATACAACTTTTGTGAATAAGTCAACAATTTTCCACACTTTTCCACGATTTTTTTTGTGGATCCCGTATTAAAACCCTGATAGTCAAAGATTATCCTGACCGATTATTTTTGTCCCCATTTGCAAAAAAAATAGTACTTTTACCGCCTCAAACTGTTGCAATGAAGATTCGTTTGCTCATCGGAATGATTGTTTTGCTTCTGGCGGTATGCTCCTGCCAAAAGCCAGTGGAGTACCCCATCGAGCCGAAGATTGCCTACGAGGGTTTTACCTATTTGATGAATCCCGACAGCACTTTCAGCGGCGAAGGCATTATTTCGTTCTCCTATACCGATGGCGACGGTGACCTCGGTCTCGACGACAGCGACACGCTGCCGCCTTTCGGTTTCCGTGACGCACATTATTATAATATGGTGATCGATTACCTGAAGTGTGAAAATGGCGTTTTTGTGAAGACGCCATTGCTCAGCCCTCATGTGCCGACAAGTCCCGCCGATACTCTTGTGCTTTACGACACCGTGACCTTCAACGCCCGCTTCCATCGCCTGCGCGACAACGATGAACCAAAAGCCATCAGCGGCACGATGGACTATAGGCTCATAGTACGGAATCCCTTGTCGCCTAACGACACGATCAAGTTTGAAATCCGCCTCCTTGACCGCGCCTTGCATGAAAGCAATGTGATACAAACCGACCCAATCTTCACCAATCCTTTATCGAAATAAAATGTATAGCAATATGAAACGACTATTCTTATCCTTGGTCTTGTTGCTGTCTTTTGCCACCATACAAGCGCAAACTGCCGGCGAAGGCATTGATGTGACCCACTATGAAATCCATGTTGGTGATTTCGATTTCGCCAACCGGACATTGCAGGGCGAGACCCATGTCGAATTCACTGTAACAGCCAACAATATCACTACTATCGTGTTGGAGTTGAAGAGCCTCACCGTTAGCGATGTGGACTGCGACTTCACCGATGTGCAGAGTTTCAGCCAAGAGGGTGATTTCTTGACCGTCAACTTGGCGGAAGCCTTGGTGGCCAACGAAAACGCGACCCTTATCGTGCGCTATGGAGGCAACACCTTCAGCGAGACCTGGGGCGGCGTGGAATGGTGGGGCACCGACTATGTCTATAACCTGGGCGTGGGTTTCGACAGCCAGCCACACAACTTGGGCAAGACCTGGTTTCCTTGCGTCGACAACTTCACCGACAAGGCCTCATACGATGTCTATGTCACCACGACCAACGACAAGAAAGCCATCTGCGGCGGCGAGTTTGTCGAGACTATCGACAATGGTGATGGCACCTCCACTTGGCATTGGATGACTCCGCAGGAGATTGCCACCTATCACATCTCCTTCGCTGTTGGCGAGTATGACCTTTGGGAGGATGTCTATCACGGCATCGAGCGCGACATCCCTATCGAGGTCTATGCCAAACCGAGTCAGATGAACAATGTGCCTGGCACTTTCGTCCACATTAAGGAGATTGTTGCCTTTTTCGAGGAGATCCTTGGCGCTTATCCCTTTAACCGCATCGGCTATGTCAGCACGGGCAAGGGATGCATGGAACACACCGATAACATCGCCTTTGCAGCCAGTATTATCAACGGCAATACCTCAGGCGAAGAATATGTGGCTCACGAATTGTCGCACATGTGGTCGGGTAACCTGGTGACTTGCGAAGAGGCAGGCGACATGTGGCTGAATGAGGGCTTTGCGCAATTCTGGGGCGCGTTCTATGAATTGGGAGTCTATGGAGAAGAGAGTTACCTGAATACGATGGCCACTATGGTGAACAGCGCTGTAGGTTGGTGTAACAACGAAGCCAATTGGATACCGCTCAACAATATGCCGCTGAATATGACCTATGACAGCGATGCCGTCTACAACCGTGGCGCTGTCATCGTCAACACGATGATGAACTACATGGGACGTGAGACTTTCCTTGAAGCCATGCGCGCCTATTTCCAGCAATATGCCTATCAGACGGCTACATCAGAACAGCTTTGCGAAGCCTTGACCCAATATTCAGGCATCGACATGCATGGGTTCTTCGACACCTATGTCTATTCGAGCGGTATGCCTCACCTCTATGCTGTCATCAAATCGGTGGAGCAGGCCGGCGAATGGTATGATGTGACACTAGATCATCGTTACCAGCACATTGGCGATACGCACATCGGGCAACACAATGCTTACGAGTTGACCTTCATCGGCCCTGAATTCCAACTTGAAACCGCAAGAGTCGTTTGGGATGGCCTGCATTACGAGGCGACATGTTCGGTCGGTTTTGAGCCTATCGGTGTCATCGGTGACTTCAACAACGGTTGGCTCGATGGTAAGACGCAGAAGAATATGATGCTGAAGACGACATCGGGGCAAAGTTTCGCCAATTTCCGCATTGAGCCGAAAACGGTGACCGACTCTGTCTTCTTGTCGGTAGAGAACCATCTTGTGGGTCCCTATGACGACCCTCTCATCCCGAACCTCACTTTGTCGACCAAACACTTCTGGACCATCAACCGTTACGACTTTGGGGAAGCCCAGTTGAGGGGTGCATTCGACTTCACCAACTCTACTGAAAACGACATCATCCATTCCGAGAATGATTCGGCCACCTTGGTTTATCGCCGCGATGCATCTGAGGCTTGGCACGAAATTGCCCATACGGTCTATCCTGGCAGCACTTGGAAGCATGGTCGTCTCATTGTCGAGGACTTTCCTCCCGGAGAATATGCCATTGCTGTTTGGGACAAGGAAGCCTTGCAGTTGGATGAAATCTTGGACCAGAAGAAGAATATGCAGCTTTATCCCAACCCCGCTGAAGGTGACGTTCGTGTCATTTGGGACGAGATGGCCGACGGACAAATTCGCCTCATCAGTCCAGAAGGCAAAGAGATATGCCGCGTTGACTTTGTGCAATCCGCAAGTGTCGACATCGCGACGAATGGCCTGCCCCAAGGGTGGTGCACCGTGGTGCGCCTCGGAAGGGACGGTCAAGTCATTGAAACTGAAAAATTATTCATCAAATAAATCAACAACATGAAAAACTACAAATTATTGGCCCTATTTTGCATGGTAGGTTTATTCTTCACTTCATGCAACAAGGACTCGAAAACGGAATGGGAAAACTATTATGGTTACACCAGCAACGACATCATTGGAACCTACTCATATTCCAATGTGGCCGATGCTTTTGAAGGCGTTGAAGGTGCGGGGCGTTATGCTTGCGACAATGCCGAAATTAGCGTTGCACCGTATTCAGGAAGTCAAGTTGAGTTTAAGATTAATTGCCCTAGTCAAGGTTTCAACCGGACGTTTACAGGCAAACCTTCGCCCAATAGTGACGACTTTATGGTGCACATGTCAAGCGGTTACCAACACTATGGTTCCAATAAACTGAGAGCCTATAACGTAACGGGTTACGTGCTTAAGAACGCAACGCAACAGGTGCGCATGCATGGTTATGCTGCGGTCAACACTTATAAATTAGTCACGCTTGAAACTGGTGGAGTAGACACCATCCCTGACAATGGGACTTATTATTATTTCGATGTCATTAAGAATTAAATACTTACAACTATGAAAAAAGTTATTATTGCTTTAGCCGTCTTTGTGATGGCGTTTGGAAATGTGGGTTTTGCCCAGCGTAATGTCCATTTGAAATCTAATGCGACAACCAATGTGCTCAAGCACTTTGGCGTGCGCGATGAAACTGACATGGTGCCGCTGGCAGCGCATTGGCAAGACACTTACGACACTTATTATAGCACCACCTACACTTACGATGAGGATGAACTTTATCTTATCGAGGAAGTTACCCAAATAGATGAGGGTGATGGATGGACTAACTCTTCACGCATCCAATATGAATATGGCTTTTTTGGCAATGTCATTGAGATGCTGTGCCAGGAATGGGATGGCTCTGACTGGGTCGATGCCATGATAGTCAGTTACAGTTATGATGAAGATCTCCTTAGTGAGGTGGTCTATCAGGTTGACTTGGGCTCCGGTATGGAGAACTATTTGAAAGAGGTGTACAACTACAACGGCGATGAGTCGACCGTCCTCTATTGGGAGTGGACTGGCACCACATGGGCATCGTCTGAGCTTTATACCTATTCCTATAGCGTAGGTTCCATCGAGTTGGTCATCCAGTATATGCAAGGCGGTGCATGGCAATACGACGAGAGGCAGTTGTTTGCCCTCAACTTCGACGAGAAGGTAGAAGAAATCATCGTGCAGGATTGGTCGGGCACCACTTGGGTCAATGACGAGCGTACAATTTATGACTATGATGGTGGTGAAGTCTTTGATACCAAGGGTATTTATGTTTGGACTGGAGATGATTGGGCCCAAGAATACCATTTCATCTATGAATATGATGATAATGGCAACGCTAAATACGGAGAGTGCTTTTATGTTTATGATGGCAATCTAATGGATGGCGATAACGACATTGAAATGGCCTATGGATATGGTGCCGCGAGCAACGAGTATTATGGTTGGCGCGTCGAGGTGGAGTATGTAGACCTCACCAGTGTCAAGGATAACATTTCTGCTTCACGTTTCTTGGTCTATCCTGTGCCTGCCCAAGGCGAGGTTTTCATTGAGGCCGAAGGTTTCCAAAAAGCAGAGATCTACAGTTTGACGGGCCAAAAGTTGATGGAAAGCCTACGCGATAGGATGGATGTGAGCGCCTTGTCATCGGGCCTGTATATCATGAAGGTCTATGACCGCGAGGGCGGTTGCGCCACACAGCGCTTTGTAGTCAAATAATCCATGCCGTGAAAAGAATAAGTCTTATCGGACTCTTGCTCTTTTTGGGCCTCATAACGGTTTCCTGCAACAAGGAAAAGAAAGGCTACACTATCGATGACATCGTAGGAGAATACACCTTTTCCAATGCCGCCGATGCTTTTGAAGGATCTGAAGCAGAAGAGTGCATTTATCTCTGTGATGATGCCGTCATTACCATTACTCGGGATGAAAAGAATACTGTGGATTTTATGCTTTCATGCCCTGAAGAGGACCACAATGCCCATTTTAATGGTGTCCCTTTCCAGAATGAGAACGATTCCGTTATCATGATGTCGTATGATTATGGTTATGGCAAGTTCCCGCCCAATGAAAGCAAGGTGTTTGCCAACGTTTCAAAAATGGAGGGTAAGATTCGGTTGCAAGGCTATCACTATTTTTATAGTGGCTCGTCGGGCAATTCGTATTGGTATTATTTTGACGTGATCAAAAAGTGAGTGAGGCAACTCTATAACAATCCCCCGACAGTTTACTCATGTCGGGGGATTATTTTGTCACTTTTTCAAGGTGATTCTAAATGTTGTTCCTTCGCCTATCACAGAGGACTTGACGAAGATCTTTCCCTTGTGGTAGTCTTCGATGATGCGCTTGGCCAGCGACAGACCTAATCCCCAGCCGCGTTTCTTGCTGGTGTAGCCAGGGTTGAACACCTGCTTGATTGTCGACTTCGGGATGCCTTTGCCCGTGTCGCTCAAGTCGAGGTGGATGTGGTCGCCGTCGTCGATGAGGTCGAGGGTGATCTTTCCGTGGTCGCCCATGGCATCGACGGAGTTCTTGGTGAGGTTTTCGAGCACCCAGCGGAACAGCGACGGAATCAGCGGCATGATCAACTCGCCCTCGGGCAGGTTGATTTCGAAGTCAAACTTCTTGGAGAACCGTTTTTGCAGGTAGTCCATCGTGTCGCGGATGAGGTAATTGATGTCGGTGGGTTCGGGCACAGGCACGGAACCTATCTTCGAGAAGCGGTCGGTGACGATTTGCAACCTTTCGATGTCTTTTTCCATCTCGTACGTGCCAACAAACGGTTCGTCTTGCATCTTTAGGAGTTCTACCCAGCCCATCAGCGAGGAAATCGGCGTACCCAGTTGGTGTGCGGTCTCCTTGGCCATGCCTGCCCACACTTGGTTTTGCTCCGAACGACGGGCGTAACTGAAGAGCAGGTAGGCAATCAATAGGAATAGGGCAAATACAATAAACTGTATGACAGGGTAGTAGCGCATCTGTTGCACCAAATCGGTGGTGCGGTAGAAGATGGTGGCTTTGCCTTTGTTCATGAACTCGATTTGCAAGGGGTCGTTCTCGTCGCGCATGATGGCCAGTTGCTGTCTCACGTAGTTGGTGTCTTGCATCATGAGGGAGTCGAGGTTGCCGAAGCTGAGGATGGTGTCTTGGGTCTCGTTGGTGACGATGACGGGTACACCCATTGAATTCAGGGTGATCTCTTCCATGAAGTGGTCCGACATGTCCTCCAAAACGGCCTTCAGGTCGGTGTAGATCAACGACTCGTTGTAGTAAAGATACTGCACGGAGCCGTATCCTGGATCGATTTTGATGGGTGGGAATTTGGAGTAGGAGTCTTTCATCTCCTCGTCAAAGGTTTTCTTGCCTTCTTGTGACAGTGGAAGATTGCTTGAGAAGAGGATATTGTCCTTGGTGTCGGTGACGACCAAGGGGATGCTGATGTTGTTGCGAATGATGTCGAGATATACGGCGGTATTCTCGTTTGACGAGATGTCAATAACGCGTCGATAGGCATTGGCCAACAGGTCGACGCGCAGTTGTTCCTGCTCACTCACCTTGTTGAAGAATTCCTCTGTCGAGTTCATCATCACAGCATGCTGCTCCATGGCGGCGGCCCACATCTTCACTTGCTTGACCTCTTGGTCAGCGATGGATTTAACAAGGTGGTTGGTGTACCACAAAGACGCGCCAATGATGAGCAAGGCGATGACCGCCAATGCCCATTTCCAGCGTTTCTTGTTTGTATAGAGATTCGTTTTCACAAGGATAAAAACGATAATGTTTTCAAATTATTATGCGCCCCATGTTCGGTCAGATTTGCAATCCAATCGAATTAAACTGGGGATTCATCCTCAAAAGGTTACATCTTCTTCCGCATTCTGCCTACAGGAATCCCAAGCTGTTCCCTGTACTTTGCCACGGTGCGTCTCGCTATGGGATATCCTTTTTCCTTGAGGACCAGCATGAGTTGCTCATCTGTCATGGGGTCGGCCTTGTCTTCGTTGTCTACTGCGTCTTTCAGGATTTTCTTGATTTCTCGGGTCGACACCTCTTCGCCTTCAACGTTGGTGATGCCTTCGCTGAAGAAGAACTTGAGTAGGAAGGTGCCATAGGGTGTCTGCACGTATTTGCTGTTGGCCACGCGCGAGATGGTGGAGATGTCCAAACCGACTTTGTCGGCTACATCCTTGAGGATCATGGGTTTGAGTTTGGTCTCATCGCCAGAGAGGAAGTACTCTTTCTGGATGTCAACGATGGCTTTCATGGTGACATACAGGGTGTTTTGCCGTTGGTTGATGGCGTCGATAAACCATTTGGCAGCATCAATTTTCTGCTTGACGAACTGCACGGCCTCCTGCTTGCTGCGGCTGTCTTTGCTGCTTGAGAATTCCTCCAGCATCTTGAGGTATTGTTTGCTGATATGCAGTTCGGGCATGTTACGGCCGTCTAGTGAAAGATCCACTTGACCGTCTCTGACGAAGACAAAGAAGTCAGGGGTGATGTAATGGATGTTTTTAGTTCCAGCGCTGGAGGCGTCGGCCGGTTTGGGATTGAGTTTGAGGATCTCATCCAAGGCGGCTTTTAAGTCGCGGTTGCTGACTTCCAGCTTCTTGGCAATTTTGTCGTAGTGTTTTTTTGTGAACTCTTCGAAGAAATTCCTAACGATGGTGATGGAGAGGCTATAGTCGTTGTAGGGGTTCTCTTCTTGAAGTCGTTGAAGTTGTATCATGAGGCATTCCTGCAGATCGCGGGCGGCGATGCCGGGTGGGTCAAGTTGCTGTACGATGCTCAGCACTTCGGACACCTCTTCCTCTGTGGTGGCTACATTCATTGTGAACAGCATGTCGTCGACAATGTTTGGAATGGGGCGACTGAGGTAGCCGTTGTCGTCGAGGTTTCCGATGATGTATTGCCCAATCTCAAGTTGCTCGTCGCTGAGGTCGTGATAGGCCAACTGTTGGTTAAGATAGTCTTGGAAGGTCTCTTCGTTGGCGATGGGGGTCTCGTAGGGATCGTCATCGCTGCTGTAGTTGTTCGCTTGAAGCCGGTAAGAATAGTCGTCGCGGTCTTCTTCCGAAAGGTAGTCGCTAATGTCGAATTCATCATCCTTGCTAAAGTTGACGTCTTCGTCATTGTAGTCGTCATTCTCGCCGTTGTCGTCGGCGGGTTCGTCAACGGTCGGCTCGTTGTCGTCATAGTCGTTCTCGTGGTTGTCCTCAAGGGCGGGGTTGATTTCCATCTCCTCCTTGATGCGCTGTTCGAGTTCGATTAATGGCAGTTGCAACAGCTTCATCAGCTGGATCTGCTGTGGCGAGAGTTTCAACTCCTGCCTTTGGGTTTGAGTCAATCGTTGGTTGGGCATTTCAGTTAGGGTTAGGAGTTAGGAGTTAGGAGTTGATAGTTCGGAATACTACTCCTCACTACTAACTTCTAACTCCTCACTCTATATTAATATAAACAGTTTTTCGGTGTGCGCGGGAATGGGATGACGTCGCGGATGTTGGTCATTCCAGTGATGAAGAGCAGCAGGCGCTCGAAACCGAGGCCGTAACCTGAATGTGGCACTGAACCAAAGCGACGACTGTCGAGGTACCAATTCATGGATTCCTCGGGGATGCCGACTTCGTGCATGCGGTCAAGGATCTTATTAATATCGGTCTCTCGCTCCGATCCTCCTATGATCTCGCCGATGCCGGGGAAGAGTACGTCCATGGCACGGACGGTCTTGCCGTCTTCGTTCTGCTTCATGTAGAAGGCCTTGATTTCCTTTGGGTAGTCGGTCAGGATGACAGGCTTCTTGAAGTGCTTCTCCACGAGGTAACGCTCGTGTTCCGACTGCAGGTCAACGCCCCAACCATCCACTGGATATTGGAATTTGCCTTTCTTGTTGTAGTTGGAGTTGCGCAGGATGTCGATGGCCTCGGTGTAGGTGAGGCGCACGAACTCATGCTCAAGCACAAAGTGCAGTTTGCTGATGAGTTCCATCGACTTGTCTTCTTCTTTTTTGCCTTTTTCTTCGTCTTGCAAGCGTTTGCTGAGGAACTGAAGGTCGTCCATATTGTTGTCCAAAGCATACTGGATCAAATACTTCAGCATTTCTTCGGCCAAGTCCATGTTGTCGTTGATGTCGTAGAAGGCCATCTCGGGCTCGATCATCCAAAACTCGGCCAGGTGGCGTGTGGTATTGGAGTTCTCGGCGCGGAAGGTGGGACCGAAGGTGTAAATCTTGCCCAAAGCCGTGGCTGCTAACTCGCCTTCGAGTTGACCCGAAACGGTGAGGTTGGTCGACCTGCCGAAGAAGTCCTGTTTATAGTCAATGTTGCCTTGCTCGTCGCGGGGCGGGTTGTTCAAGTCCAGGGTGGTCACTTGGAACATCTCGCCAGCGCCTTCAGCATCTGAAGCGGTGATTAATGGCGTGTGGATATTATAGAAGCCTCTCTCCGTGAAAAACTTGTGGATGGCGAACACCATGGCGTGGCGCAGGCGCATGACGGCACCGAAGGTGTTGGTGCGGAAGCGCAGGTGGGCGATGTCGCGAAGGAACTCCAAGGAGTGTTTCTTGGGTTGCAGTGGGTACTCATCGGGGTTGGCGGGACCGAACAGGCCGATCTCCTTCACGGAGAGTTCCACGGCTTGGCCACTCCCCATCGAGGCGACGAGGACGCCCTTGGCCCACAGCGAGGCGCCGGCGTGCATTAATGCCAGTTTTTCTTCGGGGATGACGTTCAGGTCAATGACCAATTGCAGATTGTTGATGGTGGAGCCATCGTTGAGGGCGATGAAGGCTACATTCTTGCTGCCGCGCTTGTTGCGCACCCATCCCATTACAGTGATTTCATTGTCAGAGGCTTGCATTTGCAAGGCTTGCTTGATTTCAACTCTTTTCATTGTATAATGCTATTCTATATTGCCTATTAAAGAAAATGCAAAGTTACAAAAAAAGCACAATAGTAGTCAAAAATGCCGTATTTTTGCCATCGTTATGGCTAGGACGACAAAATACATTTTCGGCCAGGCGGAGCATCATAAGACAAAGACGTATCATGACGAATATTGCGAAACGTTGAAAGCCTATGGAATCGAGTATGACGAACGATTTGCGTTTGGGGACTAAGCAGGCATCCCCTGCTCTCACAAACATCATCATCGCCGGCCCTTGCAGCGTAGAAAGCGAAGCGCAAATCCTCGCCACGGCGCAAGCCTTGGCGCAAATCCCTGAGGTGACGATGCTGCGCGGCGGCATCTGGAAACCGCGTACTCGCCCTGACGCCTTCGAGGGCATGGGGGAGAGAGGTCTCGTCTGGCTTCGTGAAGCGAAATCAGAGACGGGCTTGCCTATCATCACGGAGGTGGCTACGCCTGAGCATGTGGAGTTGGCTTTGAAGTATGGTCTCGATGCGCTATGGGTTGGAGCACGCACGGTGGTTAATCCGTTTTCGGTGCAGCAACTTGCTGATGCACTCCAAGGTGTTGACATCCCCGTGTTCATCAAAAACCCAGTTTCGCCCGACCTGAAGCTGTGGATTGGTGCCTTCGAGCGTTTCCAGAAAGCTGGTGTGTCCCATCTGGCGGCCATCCATCGTGGTTTCTCCTATTATAAGGAAACGCCCTATCGCAATTTTCCCATGTGGGAGATCCCCATTGAACTCACGCGGCAGCTCGGCGTACCGCTAATCACGGATGTGAGTCATATCTGTGGCAATCGCGAGTTGCTGCTGCCCACTGCCCAGAAGGGTCTTGACCTCGCTTCAGACGGATTAATGATAGAATGCCACATTAATCCCGATGCCGCTTTGACCGATGCTAAGCAACAAATCACGCCAGACCAATTGAAGCAATTGCTGGCGAAATTGACTTTTCGCTTGAAGCAGTCATGCCATGTTGAACGTGACTTGGCTGGGTTGCGTGGAGAAATCGACGACATCGATGCGGAATTGCTGCAACTGTTGGCACGCCGCATGGAGGTTAGCGCTCAGATTGGAGAGTACAAGAAGCAAAACAATGTCACGGTGGTTCAGATGGACAGATGGAAACATGTCCTCGACGAGTTGACAGCCATGGGACAAGAATTGGGGTTGTCGCCTGTATTAATTAATAAGGTGTTCGAGACCATCCATCAGGCATCCATTGAACGACAAAGCCGTATCATGGAAAACGACTAAGGCCCGACCTTGGGGACGAGCCTTGTCGTTATACGCCGCCGCGTATATTTTGATGCACCAAATTCAGTAGTATTACGATTACGCTGCAAAAGTAGCCTTGCCTCAAAAACTGGGCAAGGAAAACCATCTCCACTTTTTCAACAAGTATCAACAAATTGAATGTAATTTGTTGGTTATAAGTATAATAAAGACTTAATTGGAGATGACCAACTTGCTGCCATCATACATGGTGTGATATTGGATCAAATTATATACTGGTGTTCCATCTGGGGGAAAACTAGGAACCATGTCAGGCTCTCGAATGATGATCTGACCATTCAGAATGTTATAATAAGCGTTGTTGCAGCGGTCAACGACAAAAGGATAATCCACAATCAGTCTTGTGGTGTTGCCTTGTTGGTCTGTGCAAGCGTCAGGGTCGTTGGGTGGCATGCGATCGTAGGCGAAAAACTCGTAGTCGCTGGTGTGAAAGACGATAATGCCACGGCTGGTGCTTTCAATGTCTGCATTGATATAGACCCAATCGTAATCGTTGGTCAGACTATGCCATTGATTTGTGCTTGGATCCACAAAATGAGCATCCCTTAGATAAACCGTGATGGGGTATGGCAGCAGCGGTCTGTTGGGGTTTTCAGGGTATTTCTCACATCCATGGAGGAAGGGTAGGAGTGCCATTAATATAAATAGGTATGGTTTCGCGTGATTCATGCTGCAAAGAAACGCAGTTTTTTCCAAAAACGTATTCCATTTCGGGAAAAATCTTATTTTTGCACTCAAAATAAGTCATCATGAAGAAACCTACCCAACTGATTTCCTTCTTGCTAGTGCTGCTTCTGCTCTTGAGCGGGTGCGCATCTTCTAAGTCGAGGGCCATACGCAAGGCCGAGCGTGAGATGGCGAGACAGGAGCGAGAAGCTTCGAGGCAATACGACCAGGCCAAGACTGCCCACTACAAGCGTCAGTCCAAGAAGACCAAGCGGATGATTAGGAAAGACAGGCGCCATGCCGAGCGCATGCGCCGCCACAAGCGCAGCAATCCTTTCTTTTGACTGGGCGATCAAGCGCGTCGTCTATTAATTAATAAGGTATGAGGTCAAAGACCGTTTTGTCACGAAAAATCGTGTTTGAAACGGCAAAAAAACGTATCAAAATGGTTTATTTGCAAATGACTGAAAATCAAAACTATAAAGAATGGGACTGCTTTTTGTTGAAAAAAAAACGCTGAAAATGCACATTTTTCTTGCGTACTTTCAAATAAGGTTGTAATTTTGACGACTTTTAATGCACCATTATGCACCAAACAAAGTAGTATTACATAAAATTACAAGGTATGTTTAAAAATTTACTAATGACCCTTGCCATCGTCCTGGCCACCTGCACGATGACCATGGCACAGTCGCAAGGAAGACTCAAAGGCAAGATTACCGATGAAACAGGAGAAGGCGTACCGTTTGCAAACGTCATTGTAGAAAAAGGCGGTTCGCAAGTGGGAGGTGCCTCCTCGGATTTCGACGGTAACTACGACATCAACCCGATTCCTCCGGGAACGTATGACCTCAAGGCGAGCTGTATCGGCTACAATCCCTTTGTTCTGAAGAACATCGTGATTCCGGCCAACAAGATCACCTTCTACGACATCAAGATGACGAGCGGCGCAATCAAGATTGACGAAGTCGTGGTCGTCGATTACGAGATTCCTTTGATTTCGAAGGACAACACGTCAACAGGTGCCTCCATCACCTCAGAAGAAATCGCGAAATTGCCGGTCCGTTCGGCAGAAGGCGTTGCCGCTAGCGTCGGTGGCGTGTTCTCGCAAGACGGTGAAGTCGGTTCCATCCGTGGTTCTCGTGAAGGCGCCGTCTACTACATCGACGGTGTGAAGGTCATTGGTAGTTCGAGCGTGCCTCAAAGTGCCATCGACCAGGTTGACGTTATCTTGGGTGGTACCCCCGCTATGTACGGTGACGCCATGGGTGGTATCATCAACATGACCACCAAGGGCCCCAGCCGTCAATGGGGTGGCGGCCTCGAAGCTGAGTACTCAATCGATGGTTACGGCCACGGTCGTCTCGGCGGTAGCCTCCAAGGACCGCTGTTGACGGTGACCAGAACCAATGCCGAAGGCCAAGAAGAGAAGGATGCCCTCCTCGGTTTCTTCCTTGCTTTCGACCTCAATCGCAACAAGTACGGCTATTCCTCAGCTGTTGGTTATTGGCAAGCCAATGACGACTGGATGCAGAAGATCACAGAACAGCCTCTGACCCTTTCGGGCCTCGGCACAGGATCGAACCAAACTGCTGCCTACACGCGCAAGGATAACCTCCACGACACCCGTTTCCTCAGCAACACGACCAACCAGAGCCTCAACGTCACTGGTAAGATCGACGTGAAGACGGGCAAGAACACCAACTTGACCTTTGGTGGATCAATGGTGCTGTCGGGTGGCCACTATGCCAACGGCAGAGGCCAGTACTTCTTCAACACCGACAAGAACTATTTGGCCAAGTCAGGCACTTATCGTGGCTATGTCCGTTTCAGCCAACGCTTCCCCTCGGATCCTGAAAGCACCTCGTTGATCTCCAACGTGTACTACAGCTTCCAGGCCGACTATTCGCGCTATACTAGTCAGTCGGGCGACCCCGACTTGTGGGATAACATCTTCGCTTATGGCTATCTCGGCAAGTTCATGACCACCCGCGAACCTAACTACTACTTCCTGGAAGGTAGCATCGACTCGGTGATGGTGGACAACCAATACAGGACGCTCAGCAACGTTTGGGTGCTGAACAACTACTACGACACCAATGTCGAGTTCACTCCCGCTGACTTTAACCCGAACCTGGCCATCTATGCTAAGAACTATTTCGATTTGTATAGAGACTATGGTGCTGCTGGTTATTACAACAACCTTTCCAACATCATCCTGAACAACGGTCTGATCAACGGCATGTCGCCTAACCGTGTTTATGGCATGTTTGCTGTTCCTGGCACCATCCAGACCTCATACGACAAGGTTGTCAATGACCAGATTGCTGTCAATATCAACGGTTCATTGACCCTGGGTCGTGGCGACAACTCGCACGATATCAAGTTGGGCTTCCAGTATGAGCAGCAGAACAACTCGCGTATGTTGTACAACAATAACTCGTATAACTACAACTACTGGACCCTGATGCGTGACTACGTCAACTACCACATCCGCGAGCTCGACCTCAACAATCCTTATGCAGCCAGCTACGACGGCTTCGCCGACACTGTGATGTACAACAGATTGTATGACGCCGACATGCAGTACACCTTCGACGCCCGTCTGCGTAAGGCCATGGGCCTGCCCGTGGATGGCAAGGAGTGGATCCTCATCGATACCTACGACTTCAACAACAATACGGTCAGCTATTATGACGAAGCTGGCAAACTCCATGAGAATGCCAAAGTGGATGGCGGTCTCGACATGAGCATGTTTGGCGCTGATGAACTCACACGTAATGGTAACTTCTCGGTTTACTACTATGGCTACACCTACGACGGCCATAAGAAGTACGGCCTCACTGAGCGTCCCTCGCTGACCAACTTCTTCAACGACACTGATGACGAGGGTGTCTTCACCCGCCCGATTGGTGCTCAGCAGCCCATCTACATGGCTGGCTACATCCAAGACAAGTTCGCCTTCAAGGACCTGATCTTCAACATCGGTGTCCGTGTCGACCGCTTCGATGCCAACCAAGACGTGCTGAAAGACCCCTATATCCTTTATGACTACTATACCGTGGGCGACTTGAGAGCCGGCCGCATCCATCTCGACGATCAGTCCACTGTTGACATCCCGGACAACATCGGTGACGACTACGCCATCTATGTCAACAAACTGGCTGAGAAGACCGCCGTTGTCGGTTATCGTAATGGTAACACCTGGTTCAACGAAGTCGGTGCTGAAATCAGCGACCCGAACGTCCTCGACATGGGTACCGGCGTTTCGCCTTGGATTAAGGACCAATATATCGATATGGACAAGCGTAACGTCGACATCAACTCCTTCAAGGACTACGATCCCGCTTGGAGCGTCATGCCTCGTATCGCTTTCTCGTTCCCGATTTCCGACGAAGCCTTGTTCTTCGCTCACTACGATGTGCTGACCCAGCGTCCTTCCAGTGCTTTCTACTGCAGCCCGCTGTACTACTATCGCTTCAATGAACTTTCCGACGATATCGCCAACCCGAACTTGAAGCCTGCTCAGACCATTGAGTACGAACTCGGTTTCACCCAGAAGGTGACCAAAACCTCTTCGCTGACCATTTCGGGTTACTACCACGAACTGCGTAACATGATTCAGATGTACCGTTTCAACGGTGCTTTCCCGAAGGCTTACAACTCCTTCAGCAACCTCGACTTTGGTACTGTCAAGGGTTTGACCGCCAGCTACGACATGCGTCGTACGAAGAACGCCCGTATCCGTGCCAGCTACACCCTGCAGTACGCCGATATGACCGGTTCGTCGACCTCCACCGCTTCGGCTCTGATCGCCGCTGGTGTGCCTAACCTGAGATCCACCTTCCCGACCAACGCCGACCGTCGTCACAGCTTCAACCTGACCCTCGACTATCGTTATTCAGAAGGTAAGGAGTATGATGGTCCTACGATCAAGGGTCACCAAATCCTTTCCAACACTGGTTTCGCCCTGCAAGTCAACGGTGGTTCGGGTACCCCCTTCACCGCTGCTCGTAACGTGTCGTCACCGATCTCTGGTGGTAACAGCCTGCTGCAAGGTACCTACAACGGTTCGCGTATCCCCGCTTCGTTCCGTTTCGACCTCCGCGTCGACAAGGACTTCACCTTCACCATGGGTGGAAAGAAGGAAGGCTCGAAGGGTCGCGATGCTTTCGTGAACGTGTACCTGCAAGTGCTGAACCTGCTCAACTCAAAGAACATCGTTGGTGTGTATAACGCTACCGGTAACCCCGACGACGACGGTTACCTCTCAGCACCTCAATGGCAAAATGAAATCAACGCTCAGATTGACCCGCAGGCCTACATCCAAATGTATGAACTGTATGTCAACAATGGCGGCTTCTACTCTATGCCTCGTCACATCAGACTCGGTTTGAGCTTCAATTTCTAATAGGAGAGAATATTCATAACGAAAAATTACAAGTATTATGAAGAATATATTTCGATTTTTGTTAGCGACCCTGCTCATTGCGGGCGCTGTGACTCCAGGAAAGGCTGAGATGTACAAGTTTGAGCAGAATGGCAGCAAAGGCCAGCGTGCCCAAACCGCTGCTGGTTGTACGCCTTCGTCTGCTTTCGAGTGGCTTGACATCAACAACGTCAGAACCCGTATCAACGCGGGTGGTGACATGTGGTGGGACCTTCCCTCTGGAACCGGTTCCAAGTACTTTATCCCTGCCAACGGTTCGGCTACCTCGTTGTTCGCCGGCTCCCTGTGGATCGCTGGTGTCGACGTCAACAACCAGTTGAAGTGCGCCGCCCTGCGTTTCCGTCAGGTTGGTAACGACTATTTCACTGGCCCTCTGACCGTTGACGGCAAGGCTTCTATCACCCCTGAAACCTGCGCCAAGTGGGATAAGATCTACAAGATTACCCGTGCCGAAGTTGACGAGTTCCTCGCCGCCTTCGATCCCAACACTGGCAAATTGGCTGATGACTATCAGATGCCTACCATCATCGAGAAATGGCCTGCCACCCGTAGCGGTGAAGACCCGGATGGTATTGCCTACTATCTGGCTCCGTTCTACGATGCCGATGGCGACGGTCAGTATGACCCCAATAGCGGTGACTATCCGTACTACGACATCTCCAACGAACTCTGCCACACCAAGATCCCGACCATGGAAGAAGAAATCCACGGCACCATGCATGGCTCCATCTTGGCCGACCAAGTGCTGAAGGGTGACCAAACCCTGTGGTGGATCTTCAACGATAAGGGTGCTGCCCACACTGAGTCGGGCGGTCAAGCTATCGGTATCGAAGTACGTGCCCAAGCTTTCGCTTTCGCCACGAACGACGAAATCAACAACATGACTTTCTATAGCTACGAAATCATCAACCGTTCCACCTACACCTTGACGGGCACTTACTTCTCGCCTTGGACCGACGTTGACCTCGGTTATGGTTGGGACGACTATGTAGGTTGCGACGTTGGTCGTGGTCTCGGTTACGGTTACAATGGTACCTATATCGATGGTAGTGGTGAACCTGAAGCCTACGGTGCACAGCCTCCGGCGTTGGGTATCGACTTCTTCCAAGGTCCCTACATGGACCCCGATGGTATCGATAACCCCAAATACCAGTATCAAATCACGGCTACTTTCGATCATATCGATCCTGTCACCAACGACTCCATTTTCAACTATGATACCACCGACTTCGTCCAAATGGTTGACGAAAGCATCAACGGTGTGAACTTCGGCAACGGTATCATCGACGACGAACGTTTCGGTATGCGCCGTTTCGTGTATCACAACAACAGCTCCGCTGATAACGGTGACCCGACCACGGCTCCTCAATATTACAACTACCTGCGTGGTATCTGGAAGAACGGTGCCAAGATGCGTTACGGTGGCGATGCCTTCTCGAGCAACGACGTTGTCGGTCCCGAGTGCGACTTCATGTTCCCTGGCGATTCCGACCCGTGGAACTGGGGTACCGGTGGCAATTATCCTAACGGTGGCTTCAACACGAATGGTAAGTACTGGTCAGAAGAGCAGTGCGGCAATGCACCTAACGACCGTCGTTTCATGCAATCCGCTGGCCCCTTCACCTTGGAACCTGGTGCTGTTAACTACATCACCTTCGGTGTGCCGTGGGCACGTGCTACCTCTGGCGGTGCTTGGGCTTCGGTTGAACTGCTGCGTGTGGTCGACGACAAGTGCCAAGCTTTGTTCGACAACTGCTTCAAGGTCATCGACGGTCCTAGCGCTCCCGACCTGACCATCCGCGAGCTTGACCAAAAGCTCATCATCTATCTGTCGAATGGTACGCTCTCCAACAACTACAAGGAAGGTTATGTTGAACTTGACCCCGAAATTCCGACCAGCAGAACTGATAACATGTTGGTGAAGAAAGACACCACTTGGTATATCAGTAACGAAGGCGACAGCATTTATCAAGTTGAAGAGGAATATAAGGATTCCATCTTTATCTACGACAGATACTATCGTTTCGAAGGTTACAAGGTGTATCAGCTGGCCAACGCCGAAGTGGGTGCTGACGAGTTGAGCAACAACGATAAGGCCCGTCTGGTGTTCCAGTGCGACGTGCGTAACAACGTCGGTCGTCTGCTCAACTACGAGTTCGACGAGTCGTTGCAAGCCAACGTGCCGAGCCTGAAGGTGAATGGCGGTGACGCCGGTATCACCCACAGCTTCGTGGTCACCGAGGACGAGTTCTCGACGAGCGACAACCCGACCCTGATCAACCACACACCTTATTATTATATGGCTGTGGCTTATGCCTACAACAACTACCTGACCTATAACCAGGACGACGCTCTCGGTCTGCAAGGTCAGAAGAAGCCTTACCTCGAAGGTAGAAAGAACATCCAGGTCTATACCGCTGTTCCTCATAAGATCATCAATGGTACTGTGCTGCGTGCCCAATATGGCGACAGCCCGGCTATCACCCGTATCGTTGGTTCCGGTAACGGCTACAACGAACTTGAAATGACTGAGGAATCGGTTAATGAGATCCTGTTCGATGCCAATGGCAACGTGAAGATGGCTTCTGAGACCAATCGTTTTGGTAGCCCCGACTATCCTGCTTGCTACCATCCCACCTACGAGGCTGGTTATGGCCCCATCAGCGTGAAGATCATCGACCCGCTGAATGTGAAGTCGCACAAATACGAACTGGTGTTTAACGATTTCTTTAAGCAATATACGCACAACATCACCAACAACCCCGACATCAGAGGTGACTCAGCCGCTCGTATGGTTAACAGCTGGTACTTGGTTGACCTCGACGATGGCGAAACCATCCAGGGCGACACGACTACGATTTACGAAAACGAACAATTGTTCATCGAGCGTGGTATTTCCATCAGCCTCGCGCAGGTCTATAAGTTTGGTCGTATCTTGATTGGTGAATACTATCACGATGAGACTGCCAACGGCGGTACCAAGTGGCATGACTACGAGACCGTGGTGGCCACCAACAATGGTGTCATCGGTTCTTCGGTCGAATACACCGACCCGGACAACCAGTGGATGAGCTTTATCCGCGACATCGACGTGCCCAGCTCGTTCCTCAACTGGATCCGTTCTGGTACGTATCTTGACAAAGACAACTCCGCCAACAACGACTACTCCATGTCTTCGGGCTCGAACGACACTGGTGGTAGCAAGCCTTGGGACCCGAGCGAGAACTGGGAGAAGATCGCCAACCGTTCATGGTGCGTCCCGTTGCTCTCCTCCAACTGGAAGCAGGGTGACGACAGGAACCCCGGCCCCGTTTATAACGGCTCGCGCGTTGACACCTTGTTCACCTTAACCAATAGCATCGACATCGTCTTTACTGCCGACAGAAGCAAGTGGAGCCGCTGCCCCGTCATCGAGATGGGTATGGACAAGAGCTTGAACGAAGGTGGTGCTGACCGTTTCTTCATGCGCCGTCACGCTTCCGTCAACCAAGATGGTAAGACTTGTGAGGAACTCGGTATCGAACCCAATCCTGCCGATCCTAACAACCCGGCTTACATTGGTGAAACCGGTATGAGCTGGTTCCCGGGCTATGTCATCGATGTTGAGAACGGTATCCGTTTGAATGTGGCCTTCGGTGAGGACTCCTACCTCGAAGATATGAATGGTCGCGACATGCTCTTCAACCCTGCCAAGGTGCAAAAAGCCACTGCCGAAGACGCTTCGGGTCTGATGCAAGAGTATGATCCTGCCATCTTCCGTGGCTCCGACAACGATCCCGTGTTTGGTGGTAAGCACTTCGTCTATGTCTGGCGTATGGACTCCATCCCGATGCCTAACTCGGCTCCTTGGAAACAAGTGAAGAACTATGGTTACGATGGTGGTCAACTGCTGTTCAATTCGTTTGACTTCATCCAGAACATGACGAACAACAGTTTGATCCAGAACATGAATAAGAACCTGTACAAGCTGGTCATGTGGATTGGTATGCCGGTGGGTGTTGAAGGCATGGAATGGTTGCCCGAGGGCAATGAATGCCGTGTCCGTATCCGTCTGGCCAAGCCTTATGGTACTGGCTATGGCTTCCCGCTGCAGCAGGAGAATCCTGATCTGATGATCAACAACATGAATCCGAAGTACACCTTCTCGATTGACGGTTGGGATCCTGTCCAGAACGACGAGGCTAAGGCTGATGAAGACCTGAACCTCATCACTGTGGTGCCGAACCCCTACTACGCCTACGACACGTACGAGGGCAACTCGCTGACCAACAAGGTGAAGATCACCAACCTGCCTAACAAGTGTATCGTTTCGATCTACACCTTGAGCGGCACGAAGGTGCGTCAGTTCCGCAAGGACACGGATGAAACAACGAGTATTGAATGGGACCTCACGAACTTTGCCAATACGCCTGTGGCCTCTGGCTTCTACTTGATCCACATCAAGGATCTGACCAGCGGTGGCGAGCGTACCATCAAGTTCTTCGGTGCCATGCGTCAAGTTGACCTGAACACATTCTAAAATGTAATTGCTAACCGTAAATAACTTATCATCATGAAGAAATCATTTAGATATAT
>JAEEGH010010358.1_pt1 | contig 21431 bp, 19 predicted proteins | sample 9134181 | NCBI WGS metagenome assembly JAEEGH01 (sample SAMN16246544, study PRJNA631951) | gut metagenome | biome: gut microbiome; feature: rumen; material: DP-attached | host: Bos | place: Iran: Karaj | collected 2018-10
CGGGTAAATGTTCGGCCCACCGCGCACTCGATTTTCTTCGAAAATCGTCAGGTTTAGAAAAACCGAATCTAATCCCAAGTGCGGCAGCCTAAAGGCATTGAAAAAAAAACGTTAAGAAAAACGCCGGAGAGCAGCGTTAAGAAGGCGTCAGTGTTTGAGCATAGAAACGTCAAACGTTTGAAAAACGAAATCAGGTGTGAGATTTGGTTTATGCCGAGAACTACGACAAGAGTGCGAGTTTGACGACTTTAGCGGAACGCAGGCGTTTTTTAGTTTTTTTGTCACAGCCTTGAATTTTTCTTTTGCTTCTTTTCTTTTGTTTCAAGACAAAAGAAACAGAAGATAAACTCGTGAAACAATAAGCCCTCGACCTCACCGATTCACTCAATGAACTGCTTTGCTGGGAGTTATAAAGTCTCTTGAACTTTTAATCGTACACCAATGATTTTTAATCTGAAAATCCGTCAATCTTTCTTCCCCTTTACCACAAAAATGCTCAGCTCGTAGAGCAGATAAATTGGCAGCGAGGTGATTAGTAGTGTAAAGGGGTCGCCGGTGGGGGTGATGATGGCGGCAAGCACGAGTATCACCACAATGGCGTGACGACGGTACTTGCGCATAAACTCCTTGGTGATGACGCCCAGCCTGCCCAGAAGCCAGCACAGCACGGGCAGTTCGAACAGTATCCCCATCACGGCCGAAAGCGACATAAGTGTGGCGGTGTACGACTGCAATGAGATGAAATTGTGCACCTCGTCGCTCACCTGATAGTTGAGCAGAAAACGGAAAGCGAAGGGGAAAACAATGAAATAGCTTACTGCCACGCCTATCATAAACATAAAGTAACCGCCCACCATCGCCCAAGTGGTGTTTTTACGTTCTGAAGGGTAGAGGCCCGGCGATACAAATTTGAAAATCAAGTAGATGGCGATAGGCAGCGCGAGCAGCAGTCCGGCGTAGAACGACAGTTTGACGTGTGTCATAAACTGACGGCTCAGCTCGGTGTTGATAAGCAGAACGTCGTTGTCGGCAGCACCTTCGGGACTGGCGCCGAGCCACCGCGGAATCCTGTCGATAAAGCGGTAGGTTATAAAATCGCCGTCCTTGGGGGCGAGGATCACCGAAAACAGCAGGTCCTTGAAAACAAATCCCAATACGGAAAACAGGCACACCGCTATGGCTATCTTTATCAGATAGCTGCGCAGTATGTCGAGGTGCTCCCAAAAGCTGAAGTCTTGGTTGTCAGTCTTTTGGCTGTTGCTCATCGTTCTTGGCCGGAGCCTCGTTCTTTTCTTCGTCGACGCCGTTCACGCCGTCCTTGAAATTCTTCACGCCTTTGCCCAGTCCGCGCATCAGTTCGGGAATCTTCCTTGCGCCAAACAGAAGCAGTATTACCAATGCAATTATTGCAATTTCCCAAAAGCCAAGTGAGCCGAATAAACAGAATACCATTTTTTATCTTTTTTGTTAGTGATTATACTTTTAACGGCGTTTCTGCGTTTTTATTATACTTTGCCGAATATTTTTTGTGCTTTTGGCAAAGATTTAAATAGTTGATTGATAAACATATATTTGACATGATACGAAAAATTCACAATGGATGGAACGGCACCCCGGGCTACAACTGTTTCGGATGTTGCGCCACAAATCCCGAAGGTCTGCGCATGGAGTTCTACGAGGACGGCGACGAGATTGTCTCTTTCTGGCAGCCCACGCCCAACAAACAGGGATGGATAAACATTCTGCATGGCGGCATTCAGGCCACCCTTGCCGACGAGATTGCCTCGTGGGTGGTGTTCCGCAAGCTGCAGACGTCGGGCGTGACAGCCCAGCTCAACGTGCGTTACCGCAAGTCCATCGCCATCAGCGACGGCAAGATAACCCTGCGAGCCAAGCTGCTGGGCCGCCGCCGCAACCTTGCCGACATCGAGGTGAAGATTTTCGACGCCCACGGCGAGCTTTGCACCGAGGTAGCTGTGGTCTATTTTACCTCCAACGAAAAGCAAGCCAAGGAGATGGGATTCGTCCCGTTTGAACTGGAAGAGTAGTGGTCAGTGGCGTCACTTCGACAAGCTCAGTGACCGCAAAGTCTCCCGGTGCCTGAGCCTATCGAATGTGAAGAAACATTCTGAGAATGTTTCGATAGCGAAGCGGAGAACACCTTCACATTTTTCTAATCACTAATCACCAATCACTAATCACACACAAAAAAAAGTCGGTGCAAAAGCGCCGACTTTTTTATATTTACCTTGAAACAATTGTTATTCGTTCTTGTAAATTGGCAGTTTGTAGCCGAGGGCGAAGATGAAGGCTTGGTTGTTGCCGCTGAACGACTTGCGTTCGCCGGTGCTCTCCATCTGCGACAACACGTCGATTTCGTCGTAAAGTACCATGAAACCGTGGTCGTAGAAGAAATCGAAGGTGAAGCCGCGCCAGTGCACGCCGATGCCGAAGATTCCGTTCACATCCAAACGGCTGATCACGTCGAAGGCTTTGTCCTCGTGGTCGTAGTTCTCCGTGGCCTGAGGATAGGTGGGGGCCACTTTACGTTCGCGCACATCGCCCCACAGTCCAACGCTTACTGCCGGACCGATATATGCGTGCAGGTACAGCGGGTCGTTAACATAGGGTATTCTCGGCAGTTCGAACTGGAAAGCCGCAAGGATAGGCACCTGTGCGTACCACATATCGAAAAATCCTTCGCGAATGGCTCCGAGGGTGTAGCCGCTGTAGTGCTGTGCGAAATAACCGCCGCGGTGGATCAGCGACACGCCTGTCTGCAAATAAAAGGTGTTGCGCAGGTAGCTCTCGGTTTGGCCGAAACCGTAGTTGATGTAGGCGCTGAAATTGTAGCCGGTTACGCCTTTTCGCATCAGTATGTCGTCGCTGATGTTGGCCCAGCCGGCGCCCGCGCGAAATCCGAAGTCCTTGAATTGCGCATTGGCAAACATCGCGGTAAGGGTGAACAGTATTATAAATACTTTTTTATTCATTGAACAGGGTCTTTTTATTGATAAAATCGTGTGCAAATATACGATTTTTCTTGCAATATTAAAATATATTTTTTGTCTTTTAATAAATGCCCGATGTTAATTTGTTGATATGTAGATAATTAAAGCTTTCTAAAAATAAAATCTGTCATCAGGGTGTAGAGGTTCAGACGGGTATAACCGCCGTAAATGCTGTGGTTTTTGTTGGGATAAATCCTCATTTCGAACTGTTTGTTGGCGTTTTCCAAAGCCGAAATCATATCGGCGGCGTTCTGGAAATGCACGTTGTCGTCGCCGGTGCCGTGGATTATCAAGTAATTGCCTTTCAGTTGTTTGACGAAGTTGAGGGGCGAGTTGTCGTCGTAGCCGCCGGGGTTGTCCTGCGGACGTTGCAGGAAACGCTCGGTGTAGATGTTGTCGTAGTAGCGCCATGTGGTTACGGGTGCCACGGCGATGGCTGCCTTGAACACGTCGTTGCCTTTCAGTATTGCCAGCGACGACAGGTATCCGCCGAAGCTCCATCCGAAGATGCCTATGCGGTCGGGGTCCACCCACGACTTGTTGGCGAACCATTTGGCTGCCTCTATAACGTCGATGCACTCGTATTTGCCCAACTGCTTGTATGTCACTTTCTTGAATTCGGCTCCGCGACCGCCCGTGCCGCGTCCGTCAACGCACACCACTATGTAGTTGTTCTGCGCCAGCATGCGGTGCCAGTAGTAGTCGCTGTAGCCGTAGCTGTTGGTAACCTGCTGGTGTCCGGGACCGCCGTAGACATAGAAGAACACGGGGTATTGCTTGGTGCTGTCGAAATTGGCGGGTTTGATGATGTAATAGTTCAGTTTCACGCCTTCGGAGGTGGTAAGTTCGCCGAACTCTTTTCTCTCGTCGCCGTAAACTGCCATGCGTTTTTTCAGCGAGGCGTTGTCCTCAAGCACCACCAGCTGTTTGCCTGCGGCGTTGTGGATGGTGAAAGTGGGAGGGGTGTTGGCGTCGCTGAAATTGCTTATGTAGTAGCGGCATCCGTTGCTGAAATTGATACGGTAGGTGCCGGGCTCCTTGCTCAGCTTGGTCACTTTCTTGCCGGCGAAGTCGGTAACGTACAGCTCCGTGTTGATGGCCGAGCTCTGGTGCGAGGTGAAGTAGATTTTCTTGCCTTTCTCGTCGATGCCGCACACGTTGGCCACGTCGTAGTCGCCTTTGGTTATCTGTTTCACCAGCTTGCCGTTCATGTCGTACATATATATATGGTTGTATCCGTCCTTTTCGCTGTTGATGATAAAGTTTTTGCCGTCCTTCAGGAAAATCCATGTGTCGGGAACCTCAACGTAGGTGTTGTTCTCTTCGGTGTAAAGTGTTGAGATATTGCCCGTTGTGGCGTCAGCCAGAAGCAGTTCCATCTTGTTCTGCAAACGGCTCATGCGCATAAACGACAGTATGTTGGGGTTTCGTGTCCATTTGATGCGCGGGATGTATTGGTCGTTCTCGCTGCCCACGTCGAGTTTCAGCGTTTTCTGGCTCTGCAGGTCGTATATAAGCACATCGACGATGGAGTTGTCCTCGCCGGCCTTGGGGTATTTGAACGAGTAGTCCTCGGGGTAAAGCTCGCCCCACATCTGCATATTGTATTGTTTCACAGCACTTTCGTCGAAACGGTAGAAGGCAATCTTTTTGCTGTCGGGCGACCAGTAGAAGCCTTTGGTGATGGAGAATTCCTCTTCGTAAACCCAGTCGGTGGTGCCGTTGATTATCTCGTTGAACCTGCCGTCGAAGGTTATCTGTTTTTCCTGCATCGACTCCAAGTCGCACACAAACAGGTTGTTGTCGCGTACAAAGGCGGTCTTTTTGCCGTCGGGCGAGAACTGGGTGAGACGCTGTTTGCCGTTCTCCGACAATTTCTTGCAGCTCTTGGTTTTGATGTCATAAAGGTAGTAGTCGGAAACTCCCGAATGGCGGTAGATAGGCTCGAATCCCGACGAGAGCAGGAGGTGGGTCTCGCTTTCGTCGAACTCGTACGACTCCACGCGGGGGAATTTGCTGTCGATGTCGGTGAAAACGCATACCGACTCCACTTTTTCGCCGGTTTTGTACGAAAATTTGTCAACGCTGTTGCGGGTAAGCACGCAGTAGTGCTCGCCGTCTTTCATCGAGTTGATCTCGCTGATGCCGCGGGCCGAGAAAGTGCCTTTTGCCCATATGTCCTCGAGGGTTATCTGATTTTGGCCGAAAGCCGAGGCAAAAACGGCAAGAGCCAAAATAGCTGTGGAAAAAAATCTTCTTGTCATTGTAAACAGTTGTTTTTTAATTATATGTAATTTCTTTTATTCGTTGTTCAGTTATGCAAATGTACGCAAAATAAATAAATAAAATTCTTTAAAATGTGTCGGAGACACATAATCTCAATAACCCCATATGAAAAAATAGCCAGTGGCTGTTTTGATAGCGAAGCGGAGAATACCAGAACGCAGTGTGGGGGTAAAAAAATAAACGCTCTGAAAATCAGCGTCTTGGAGTGAAGAAAAAGCCAGTGGCTTTTTCGATAGCGAAGCGGAGAAAATAAAAAAAACTTTACCTATTTTTTAAAAATATGCAACCAAATAAATATTTTTTTCAATTCTTATTTTTTTTTTTGCAATAAAAAAGGATGTGTCTCCGTTATACATTTTTCTTATAATAAAAGTACAAAACAAAAAACATTAAAAAGATGAAAAAAGGAGTTATTATTGCAATAGCCGTTGTGGCTGTGATAGTTCTTTCTGCTATTTCCATATACAATAGCATGGTAAAAATGGATGAAAATGTAACTGCTGCTTGGGCACAGGTGGAAACCCAGTATCAGCGTCGTGCAGACCTCATTCCGCAGTTGGTAAACGTGGTTAAAGGCGCAGCCGACTACGAGCGCAAGACCCTCGAAAGCGTTATCGAAGCACGTAGCAAAGCCACTTCCATCCAGCTTACTGCCGACGACCTTACCGAAGAAAATCTGGCAAAATTCCAGAAAGCCCAGGACCAACTTAGTTCGGCCCTCAGCCATTTGATGGCTATCCACGAGGCTTATCCCGAACTCAAGGCCAATGAGAATTTCTGCGACCTGCAGGCACAGCTCGAAGGCACTGAAAACCGCATTGCCGTTGCCCGCAAGGATTTCAACGAAACTGTGCAGAAATACAATTCGTCTATCCGCACCTTCCCCAAGAGTATCTTTGCAGGAATGTTCGGCTTCAGCCAGAAAGCTTATTTCAAAGCTGCAGAAGGTGCTGAAAACGCTCCCGATGTAAATTTCAATTTTGAATAATCGACGCTTTGTAAATATTTGGCAATGAGTTATTTCACCCAAGAACGCAAACAACGTATCGTTGATGCCATACGCGAGGCGGAACTCAACACCTCTGGCGAAATCCGTGTGCATGTGGACAAGCGTTGCCGCAAAGATGTCCTCGACCGCGCTGTGGAAGTTTTCCACAAACTGAAGATGGAGCAGACGCGCGACCGCAACGGTGTTCTGCTGTATGTGGCCATGGAGTCGCGCAAGACTGCCATCCTAGGCGACGAAGGCGTGAACGCCGTGGTGCCTCCCGATTTCTGGAACGGCATCATCGATCGTGCTGTGAAACGATTCGCCAAGGGAGAGTACGCCGAAGGCATTGCCGAGGCCGTCACCGCCGTTGGCGAGGTGCTCAAACAGCATTTCCCCTACCGCGACGACGACATCAACGAACTCCCCGACGAAATAAGCTTCGGAGAAGACGATTAACTCTCAATGAACAATTGACAATGAACAATTGACAATTAGTTTGGAGTTTTCGGTTAAACAATTAAACAGTTAAACATCTTCTCGCCGTAACATCTTAACGTCTTCACTACACAACATGCCCAAAGAAATCCTTTTCAACAGGAATTACGTGCTGCTTTGCATCGCTAATTTCCTGTTTTTCTTTTCGTTCTACTTGATACTGCCCATTATGCCGCTCTATCTCAGCGAGCAGTTTGTGGCCGACAAAAGCGTCATCGGCATGGTGATAGCCTGCTATTCCGTCGCCACGCTGATAGTGAGACCCTTTTCGGGACATATTATGGACGGCTACAACCGAAAGGCCGTTTATATCCTGGCTTTCTCGCTGTTCACCGCCGTCTTTGCGGGATACATCGTCGCACAGACGCTTCTGGCGCTGGTGCTGGTGCGTGTGCTGTACGGACTTACCTTCGGACTTACCTCGGTTTCGAGCAACACCTTGGTGATAGACCTTGTGCCATCTTCGCGAAGAGGGGAGGGTATAGGCTTTTTCGGCATCTCGTCGAATCTGGCCATGGCCCTCGGCCCTATGGTGGGACTGATGATGCACGGCAGGGTGGACTACCAGTGGATTTTCGTCATCTGCTTGGCAACCAGCTTTGTGGGGGTGATAATCGCAAGTCAAATCCACGCCCGTTATCGTCCTCCGCTGATACGTCCCAAAGTCTCCATCGACCGTTTTATACTGCTGAAAGGCATCCCCGGCGGGGTGGCGTACATACTTATTGCCTTCCCTTACGGACAGATTTCCAACTATATAGCAATGTATATCGACGAAACTGGCGTGGCTCTGAGCGGAGGCATGTTCTTCGTGCTTTATGCTGTTGGACTGATACTTTCGCGACTCTACGCCGGCAAGATGGTGGACCGTGGCCGTAAGCCACAGACCGTAGTCCTGGGCATTGTCCTGCTCCTTGCGGGGATAGGACTGCTAGCGGCAGTGCGTTATCTCGGCGGCACGGGAGCGGACTTGGGCAAGTGGCTTCTCATCGCCACCGCAGTGATGTGCGGAGCGGGTTACGGCACCATCTTCACCTCGTTCAACACCATGTTCATCGACCTTGCCCACCACAACCAGCGCGGTTCCGCCACCGCCACCTACCTTACGGCGTGGGATTTGGGACTGGGACTTGGCGTGTTCGCCGGAGGAGCTTTGGCCGAGCGTTTCTCGTTCAGCTTCGGCTATTGCGTCGCCGACCTTGTGCTGCTGCTCGGACTGGTGTACTTTGTTTCCGTCGTGGTGCCGCACTATAAAAGAAATATAGTGGGCAGTGGGCAGTAATTAGTGGACAGTATTCAGTAGTCAGTATTCAGCATAATATTTTTTTCGCCGTAGGCGAAACAAAATTTACAAGATTTAAAAGATTTCTTTCGCCGTAGGCGAATAGGAGAAGATAAGAGATTTATTGACTCCTTAATACCTTAACATATTCTTGTATTCACAATCATTTCAACTTTCAAATTTCAATTTTCAACTTTCAAAAAAAAATCGTATATTTGTAGTTTGTTTTTTCTGCGGAAAAAGCAATGATATTTTTATGTAACTTATTAAAAAATAGAAATTTAGACATATTTAATGGCAAGCTTTTTACAAAAACTTTTTGGAAATAAGTCGCAACGCGACCTTAAAGAAGTGATGCCTTTGGTAAACAAAGCCAAAGAGGCATACGAAAAAATAAAACTCCTGAGCAACGACGAACTGCGCGCAAAAACCATCGAATTCCGCGCCAAAATACAGAAGGCTATAGAGGCTGAAGAGACAGAGCTGGCACAGCTCCGCGCCCGTATCGACGAGGAATACGACATGCCTGTGGACGAAAAACAGGAACTCTACAAACGTATCGAAGAGCTGGAGAAACAGTCGTACGACAAAACACAGGACATACTCCTTGAAATACTCCCCGAAGCTTTTGCTGTGGTGAAAGACACTGCCCGCCGTTTCGCCGAAAACGAGGAGGTGGAGGTCACAGCCACCGACCGCGACCGTGACATATCGGCTTACCGCGACAGCGTGAACATCCGCGACGACAAGGCTTACTACAAAAACTCATGGTCCGCAGGCGGCAATATGATTACTTGGGACATGGTGCACTACGACGTGCAGCTGATAGGCGGCATCGTCCTGCACAACGGCAAGATCGCCGAGATGGCTACTGGTGAGGGTAAGACCCTCGTGGCTACGCTGCCCGTTTACCTCAACGCCCTGCCCGGCAAAGGCGTGCACGTGGTAACAGTGAACGACTACCTTGCCAAACGTGACTCCGAATGGATGGGCATGCTTTTCGAGTTCCACGGCCTGAAAGTGGACTGTATCGACAAATACGAGCCGCACTCCGAGGAACGTAAAAACGCCTATCTTGCCGACATCACCTACGGCACCAACAACGAGTTCGGTTTCGACTACCTGCGCGACAATATGAGCCGCAACCCTGACGAGCTGGTGCAGCGTTCGCACAACTACGCCATCGTCGACGAGGTGGACTCAGTGCTTATAGACGACGCACGTACGCCTCTTATCATCTCCGGCCCCACGCCCAAAGGCGACGACCAGGAGTTCGACCGCTACAAACCTATCATCGAGAAGCTGTACAACGCACAACGCACCCTCGTCACCCAGTATCTGGCCGAAGCCAAGAAACTGCTCACCTCGGGCAAACCCGAGGACGAGAAACTCGGTGGCGAACAGCTGTTGCGCGCTCACCGCGGTCTGCCCAAGAACAAAGCCCTCATCAAATTCCTCAGTGAACAGGGCATGAAAGCCATATTGCTCAAGACCGAGAATTTCTACATGCAGGAGCAGAGCAAGAACATGCACATCATAGACGACGAGCTTTATTTCGTCATCGACGAAAAACAGCATACCAACGACATCACCGAGAAAGGTATGGCCTTCCTCGCCTCTATGGGCGAAGACCCCAAATTCTATCAGCTGCCCGATGTGGGACTACAGATGGCCGAACTGGAGAAGGAAGAACTCTCCAAAGAGGAAAAACTGGCCCGCAAGGACGAGATTATGAAGAACTTCGCCGCCCAGAGCGACCGCGTACACACTGTAAACCAGCTGCTTAAAGCCTACACCCTTTTCGAAAAGGATGTGGAATACGTGGTTATCGACAACAAAGTAAAAATCGTCGACGAGCAGACCGGCCGTATTATGGAAGGCCGCCGCTACTCCGACGGTCTCCACCAGGCCATCGAAGCCAAGGAGAACGTGAAAGTGGAGGCCGCCACCCAGACCTACGCCACCATCACCTTGCAGAACTATTTCCGTATGTACAAAAAGCTGGCAGGTATGACAGGTACCGCCGAAACGGAAGCAGGCGAGTTCTGGAACATCTACAAACTCGACGTGGTGGTGATACCCACCAACCGTCCCGTTATACGCGAGGATATGGAGGACTTGGTTTACAAGACCAAACGTGAGAAATATCAGGCAGTTATCAACGAAATCGAGCGTATGCGCGAGGCCGGACGTCCTGTCCTTGTGGGTACCACCTCGGTGGAAGTATCTGAATTGCTGAGCAAGATGCTGAAAATGCGTCATATACCCCATAACGTTCTGAACGCTAAGCTGCACAAGAAAGAGGCCGACATCGTGGCCGAAGCCGGTTACGCAGGCACCGTTACCATAGCCACCAACATGGCAGGTCGTGGTACCGATATCAAGCTTAAGGAAGGCGTGAAAGAGGCTGGCGGTTTGGCCATCATAGGCACCGAACGCCACGAGAGCCGCCGTGTGGACCGCCAGCTGCGCGGTCGTGCCGGCCGTCAGGGCGACCCAGGTAGCTCACTGTTCTTCGTATCCCTCGAAGATAACCTGATGCGTCTGTTCGGCTCCGAACGTATCGCCTCCATCATGGACCGTATGGGACTGCAGGAGGGCGAAGTTATCCAACACCGCATGATTACCAAATCCATCGAGCGTGCCCAGAAAAAGGTGGAGGAGAACAACTTCGGCATTCGTAAACGTCTGTTGGAATACGACGACGTGATGAACAACCAGCGTACCGTTATCTACACCAAACGTCGCAACGCCCTTTACGGCGACCGCCTGAGCATCGACATTTCCAATATGTTCTACGACACCTGCGAGATGCTGTATGACCAGCTGCGCGAGACCGGAGACAAAGAAGAATTCGACATGGAGATACTGCGTGTGTTCGGTATGGAACTGCCCTTCAGCGAACAGGAACTTTTCGACGGACGTCGCAACGAGATGGTGGAGAAAATCTACGACCACGTGTATGGCAATTACAAAGAACGTATGCAGCGTCTGGCCGACCTGGCTTTCCCGTTCATCAAAAACGTATACGAGAACACCCGTTACGAGAATGTGGCTTTCCCCATCACCGATGGCAAAAAGACCATGAATGTGGTAACTCCCGTTAAGAAATCGTACGAGAACAAAGGTCGCGAGATAGCACTCTCCATCGAGAAAAACATAACTCTCGCCATCATCGACGAGCAGTGGAAAGAGCACCTGCGCGAACTTGACGACCTGAAACAGTCGGTGCAGAACGCCACCTACGAACAGAAAGACCCGCTGTTGATCTACAAATTTGAGTCGTTCAACCTCTTCGAGAAAATGCTGCTAAGCATCAACCGCGAGATTTCGTCGTTCCTAAGCCGCGCTTCGCTGCCCGTGCGTGAGGACGCCAATATGCGCGAGGCACAGAAACCCACCAACGACGACCGCAACCTGAAGACCAGCCGCGAGGACCAGGTGCTGAACCAACGCACCTCCGAGCCACAAAAGACTCAGCCCGTGCGCGTGGAGAAAAAAGTGGGACGCAACGACCCCTGTCCCTGCGGCAGCGGCAAGAAATACAAACAGTGCCACGGCAAAAACGAAGCTCTCTAATTAAAACATACATATATGAAAAAAATCCTGACAATAGCCTTCTGCACATTGTTGGCAACAACGTCGCTATTTGCACAAAACAAAAAGAAAGCCAACACTGTTGATATCACCGTTAAGGCAAACAATAACGAGGTGTTCAACGTGTATCTCGACGGCAAGCAAAAAAGCGATAAAGCAAGTAATAAATACGAACTTAAAGGCCTGCAGCCCAATAAGATGTACGACCTAGAAGTGTATCTCGAAGAGCCCATCAAGTACATTTCCGGCGTTGATTTGGAACTCAGTGCCGGTCGTTACGAACTCGTCGTTTTTTGCGACCCCGCTACGAAATCCGCAGAAATCCTTTTTGCCAACGACGGTAAGGATTTGAACGATTCCGAGAACAACGCTCAGCTCTGTACCGAAGACGACATGACAAAAATTATGGAGATGTTCAAAATCGAACTTTTCGACGACACACGTCTGCATTTCGTGAAGACCACTCTGAAAGGTGGCAAACTCGTCAATATGGAACAGACACGCCGTATCGCCACTGCGTTTTCCTACGACAAGGCTCGTGTGAAATTCCTGAAATACGCCTACGACTATTGCACCGAAAACGAAAACTACAGTGTGTTTGAGTCGTTGCTTACCGACAGTTCGGCAAAGGAAGAGTTCAACAAATTCCTGCAGTCGAAATAATAACGTAAGAAATAACAACTTTTGACAACAAAATAATATTAATCACAAAAATATACCAAAGATGAGAAAAATTTTAATTACAGCCCTTTGTGCTATGTTGGCAGTGTCGTCGCTTTCGGCACAGAAACACAACTATAGCAACGCACGAAACAACAAAGTCATGCATAAAAATGTGGAACTCACCGTTTACGCTGCCGGCAACGAGCGATTCACCGTTTATATCGACGGACTTCCGCAGAGTACACGTAGCGGTTCGCGTTTCACCATTGTGGATATCGAGCCCAACATTACCCACGACGTGGCCGTTGTTGTGGAACGCCCGATTCGTTATCTGCTTTATACAGAAATTAATATGCCTGCCGGCAAGTATGATATGGAGGTTTATGCCGATATGCGTGGCAAATACGCCGAGTTGTATTTCACCAACGAACGTCCCAACCGTCAAGGCAACTACACTTTCAACCGATTCCATTTTGGCGACTATGGTGTAGGCCATGGTTACGGCACACATCCAACTCCTCCAACTCCTCCGACTCCTCCGACTCCTCCAACTCCTCCAACTCCTCCAACTCCCCCTACACCTCCCGTACCGCAGTACTGCAGCGAGGCCGATATGGCTGTTATCGTGGCATCCATCTCGCAGGAGCCTTTCGACGACACACGTTTCAACTACCTGAAAACTGTTACCATCTCCAAGCAGCCCTTCACCACTGAACAAATCAGACGTATTGCCTCGAAATTTACTTTCGACAACAAACGCATGGAGTATGTGAAATACTCTTTCAGATATTGCTACGACGTGGATAACTATTTCACCCTCACCGATTTGTTTGTACACAAATCGGACAAGGAAAAACTGATGAAATTTATTCAGGACAATCTCAGATAATAATAGTTTTTCATGATGATAAAAAAATCCCGACCGCAAGGCCGGGATTTTTTGTTTTGTTTGGCAAAACGTATTATTATTTTTATTACTATATGTAGAAATTCCGCCAAGTCTGTTTCATAAAGCATTTTTTGATGTTCTCCGTTGTCCATTCCATGGCGGTATCGGTTTTCTTTTGTTCCGAAACGGCGAACATCATCACGTTGCAGTGGCCGAATTCGAAGTCTATCCAGCCGCAGAGCAGGTTGCTGGCCTTGTCGGGGGCCAGTGCGTTACTGGCAAGGCGGTGGAGCATCTCGCAGTCAAGCTGTTGGAATATGAAAGTGGAGCTTTCGCCCTGAATCTTGTGACGTATGGCAATTTCGCCTGTAATGATGTTGGCCAAAGTGTAAACGAACACCGACGGGCTGGGGAAATAGTTGTTGGCCTCCTGTATGGTGGTCTGGTAGCGGCGGTCGGTGTCGAGCGAGGAGCAGGAGTTGAGGCACAACACGGCCCAGTCTTTCTTCGGCTCTTCGGGAGTGGCGCCCACTTGTCGCATCAGTAGCTCGCTGGCAAGGAAACCGAATTTGCACATCGTGTCCATTTTGAAAAACTTGGGGTATTGTATGCCTAGTTGCCTGTAAATGCTGCCGGCCCAAGCACTTGCGTCACCCTCGTCGTTGGGGATGAGGCATTGGCCGTTTACAAGTACCTGACTGTCGTCGATTTTGCAGTATGAGTTGATGTAAGCCATTGTATGTCAGTTTATTTTACTCTGAAATGTATCGCTGCATTGCTGCCGCCGAATCCCGAAATGAGTTTGATGAAACTCTCGCCGTGGGCGGTTTGTTTCTCTGTGCATACCGTAATTGGCTGGGCTACACCTAAGTTGCAGTGGCCTTTGGTGGGTAGGACAGTGCCGTTTTTCAGGGCTTGGTGCGACATTATCGTCTCCAGCACTCCTGCCGCTCCGAGTGTGTGTCCGAAATAGCCTTTCAAGCTATTTGTTGGTGTTTCCGAAAGGCCGGAACGGAAGATGGCCCACGATTCCATGTCGTCGTTGTAGGGGGTGGCGGTGCCGTGGGCGTTGATAAAGGCCAGTTTGCTGCGGTCGTAGCCGGCAAGGGCTTTCTCTATGGCGTTGTGCAGGCCTTCGCCGGTGCGCGAGGGTCCGGAGATATGGTTGGCGTCGTTGCAGTTGGCGCTGTTGCAGTAGATTAACGTGCCTTTTGGCAGTGCATCCTCGTCGCCTTTGCCGAACACTATGCAGGCGGCGCCTTCGCCGAGGTTGAGGCCGGTGCGGTCCTTGTCGAAAGGCATGCAGCGTTGTGGCGACAGGGCTTTGAACGACTGGAACCCCGAAATGATGAACTTCGAAAGCATCTCGGCTCCCACCACTACGGCGTAGTCGCAGAGTCCGTTCTGCAGGAATGCCATGGCTGTGTGCTGTGCCGACACGCCGGAGATACAGGCGTTGCTAGCCACAATGGGGGTGTTTCTGTTGTTGAAATGCTGTGCTATCAGCTGTGCCGAACGCCACAGGTAAACACGCTCTGTTTCAAAGTCTTGCAAGTCCTCGAGCAGATGTACGTTGCCTTTGGTGGTGGATACCACAAACAGCACTCTGTCGGAGGCGGCATCTATGCCCGCACGACGTATGGCTTCGCTTGCGGCGATGATGGCAATTTTTTCGAAAGGGGTGTAGCGGGTGTTGTCGGCAGGGCAGGAGAGGGCGAAAGTCTCATCAATCCAATCCCTTTCGAACAGCGACCCGAAAAAAGGTTCGGGCAGACCGAAAGTGCCTTCGTGCAGACGTGCCACGGAATTGCCCTCGGCAACGGCGCGGAAGACGTTCTCGCTGCCAAAGCCGAGCGGTGCCGCAATGCAGTCGCCCATGCTGTAGATTACTGTATTCCGTTCATTCGTTTCCATTCGTTCATAAAGTCTGGTAAAGTCCACAGTAACTGATAGTTGGTGTCGAGAAAGACCTGCGTGGTGGTGGCTGTGAGTGCCAGCTCGCCGGTGGTGAGGTTGTAAATCTCGTAGTCGAAAATCAGCTTGGCGGCTTCGGTGTTGCGGTATTTGATAACTATTTTGGCTTTGTCGCGGTATTTAAGCGGCGTTTTGTAGTGCAGCTGCATATCCACGAGCGGGGCGTAATAGCCTCTTTCATAGATATATAGGTATTCCAGCTTGTATTTTTTGCCGAAAGCCTCGCGGGCGTCCTCGAGGTAAAGCACGTAGGAGCCGTGCCAAACGATGTTCATCGAGTCCACCTCGCTGAAACGTATCTCTATCTCTTTCTCGGCTTGCAGTGTTACTTGTTCGTTCATAACGTGTTATGTTATATCAGGGCCACTTTTATCTCGCCTGTGGCTATCACTTGGCCGTTGCAGGTGCTTTTGGCGTTGAGTATCGACATATCGCCGAAATCGCTCAGCACTGTCGAAATTTCGGTGGTGACGGTGTCGCCGATTTTCGGACGGCGGTGTATCTCAAGGTCTTTGATACCGCCTATTACGCCTATCCGCACCGACTGCATTTTGAGGTGTATGGCAAGGTAGCCAATACGTGCGGCGCACGACTGGGCGATATTCTCTATCACCCCGCCTTCGAGCAACGTGTCGCCTTCGAGCAGAAGATTGTCCTGCCGCACCTCGAAAGTGGTCTTGCAGTAATCCTCGTTGCAGGTTACGATGTTGTCCACCATTACAAAGGGCGGACGTTGCGGTATATAGTCTAATATGGTGTATTCCATATAGTTATTTCTTTTTGCAGACCATCAGGCAGTGTCCGGTGCCAAGCCCGTCGTGGATAGCTTCCACGGTGAGTCCTGCCGTCTCCACGCAACGGATCATGTCGTGGGAGTAGTACATCTTGCTGTTGCCGTTGGCTATGGCCGTAAAATAGAGGCTTATCTGCGTCAGGCAGTACGACGAAGTCTCGAAACGCTGGCGGTCCCAGAACGGCTCGTTGATGTACAGTCGGCTGTGGCTGTCCATGCTCTTGGCGGCGCGCGACACTATGCTGATTATCTCCTTTTCGGAGAAGCAGTCGAGGAACTGGCTCATCCAGATGGCGTCGAAACCGGTGGGGAAAGGCACGCTGTCGTCCAGGAGGTTGGCACCGTGACCGTGGATGCGGTCCTCGCCTTTGCTGCCTGCCACGGCTTTGCGCATAAGCTCCAGCTGTTGCGGAAGGTCCATGATGGTGACGTTTACCTTGTCGTTGAATTCCACGCATTTCTGTGCGAAACGGCCGGTGTTGCCGCCCACGTCGAGCAGGGTGGAGGTGCCGTTGCCGAACACTATGTTCAGGGCCTCCTCGAAAGAGCAGTCGCTGTAGTAGTGGTCGAAACCGAACCAGCTTTTCTGCACCTGTGGCGGCAGCTGCGACAAGCCTTCGTATATCGTCGGCCAGTTGCCGAACACCTTCAGGCCTTCGGGCTTGCCGTTGATGATGGACTCTTCCAATTTGAACAGTCCTAAGTAATTGACGTCGTGGTTGAAGTCCATATTCACGCGCACCATGTCGTCGTGGATAAGGAACCAACCTGCTTTGGCAAGGAAGAAACGGCCCTCCTTGAGCAGCACGGTGCCGGAGGTCAGCGACGACTCCATAAGGCACTGCACGCCGTAGCGGCTCAGCTTGCTTTTTTCGGTTATCTCTTCGAGGGTGAGGCCGCTGGGGTTATCGTCAAGCATCTGGAAAATGCCGAATTTCACCATCAGGCGTGCCACCTGAAACACCACCGGACCGAAGGCTATCTCCTGTGCAAGACGTTGTGCAGCAAGGGCTTTGCGGTCTTTGGCGTAGATTTCTTTTTGCGGACTGTTCAGTTCCATATTATGTGTTTTTTATTTGTTCTCCCCCACACTTCCGTGTGGGGTTACTAATAGTGGGCTATCTCCGATAGCCTTTTGGTATTTAATTATTTACATTATTTATTTTCCAAAAATCGAAGTAGTTGAACCACTGGTTGGGGTAGCGACGCAGCACGGTTTCCATCTTTTCGGCGAACTGCCGTGCCAGCTGATTGGCTTGCTCGCGGGCGGGGATACTGCTGTCGGCGGTGAGCGGGTATAGGAATCCGCGGTAGCGTGTGCCGCCGTCCTTCATTATAAACAGGGCGAGCATCGGTATGCCGAGTTGCACCGCCATGCGGAACGTGCCAGCCGGAAACATGGCCTCCTTGCCGAAGAAAGGCACTGCGAAGCCTTTCTCGCTGCCGAACATACGGTCGCACAGCTCGGTGACAATCTCGCCGTTTTCGAGAGCCTCCTTCACGGCAAACACGTGCGAAATACTGTCGGTGACGGGGATTAGGTTGATGTTGGAATGCTCCGACGATTTCTCCCTCTGCACCTTCAGTTGCGTGGATTCGCCGCCGAAGATGATTCCGTTGACACGTTTGCGGTCCTGCACCAGACAGTGTCCCACAAGTTCGAAATTGCCTATGTGCGCGCTGGCGAGGATAAAGCCGCCATCGCCTTCGAGCAGACGGTTGAAATGCTCGATGTTTTCCACATCCAAAATCTTGAACTGCCGTGTGTTCTCGGCCATTATGGCAAATTTGTCGAGCACAACCTTGCCGAAAACGAGGTAGTTGGCAAAGACACGCCAGAAGGATTTCCATGCCGAAAAGCCTTGCCGACGCCTGAAGTAATGGTAGATGTTTTTGCGTGGTTTGAAGTCGAAAAGCACGTAGAAAGGGGTAACGAAGTACAGGGTGATGTACAATATCCTGACGGGGATATGTCGCAGCACCGCAAACAAAAAGCCCTGGCCGAATTTACCTCCGCCAGTCTTTCCTTCCCACTGCTTGGTAGCCACTTTTTATTGGAGTTTGGATTCTATGTAGTCGTAGAATTGCGACAGAGTGCGCACCTCTTTCATCTCTTCGGGCTTGATTTTGAAGCCGAAATGCTGCTCCACAATCACCACGATATCCACAAAATCGAGGCTGTCGATGCCCAAATCTTCTATCAAACGAGCGTCGTCTTTTATCGCATCTTGCTCTATTTCAATCTCTTCTACCAAAAAGGTGTTTACTATCTTTACGATTTCTTCTCTTGTCATTTCTGTTTTTTTATATAGTGTTAAAGATTTGCAAAGATACGATTTTTTTTGAAAAAAGACAAATATTTTTTGCGATGACAAATACAACGGCAAACACTATCAAAAGTACAAAAAAAGTGCCGAATTATTTCGGCACTTTTTTTGTTGTAATGAAGCAAGTTTACTATTTAACAACTACAACCTTGCGGGCGGGACGTGTACCAACCTTTACGAAATACACACCGCTGTTGTGTACTGAAATAGTTGTTCTGCCCGTAATGGTGGCGTTGTACACCATGCGTCCTACTACATCCGCCACAAACACATGCTCGGCGACAAGGCCGTCTATAACTATCTGACCGTTTAACGGTTGCAAAACAACATCTTCCTCGTCTTCTGCCTCGGATATGCCTTGGTTAGATGTAAAGAAAGCAATGATAACTGTATCCTGTGTAACTGTGATACTACGTGGATTTTGCGTGTTGCCGTCGCTCCAACGTGAGAAAGTGTAGTCTGTATTTGGCAATGCTACAAAAGTCGCCAGAGGATTGGACTGCGAAGGTTGTGCCAAAATCTGTACTGTACCCTTGTTCACATCCTCGGAAACTAAAACAAAATTATACCATTGGGATGTGGATGATGTGAAATAAGCTACCAAAGCGGTATCATGCGTAACAGTAAGAGTCCTCGGATTCTGTGTGTTGCCATCGCTCCAGTGAGAGAAATTGTAGCCAGCGTTGGGAAATGCCCCGATAGTTGCCTGCGGATTAGCTTGTGTTGGAATGGTAAATATCTGCACAGTGCCCTTTGTCGTATCTTCAGACATTATAGAAAAATTATACCAAGGCTGCACTGCATTGAAATAAGCCACTAAAGTAGTGTCCTGTATTACAGTGATTGTCCTATATGCATTACTGTCACCATCGCTCCAATGGCTAAAAGTGTAACCGTTGTTGGGGGTGGCACGTACAGTCCATACGTAATTATTGTTGCAGGTTGGAGCTGTAATTGTCATCACCAATCCTTTAATAGTATCTTGAGACATAGCGTTATATACATATTGTATATCCTCTATAAAATTTGTAAAAGATGGTAATTTATTAATATACCATGCAGAACGACCACAAGGAGTGTGAATTGGTACCGATGAAGATATGCCAGTGAAAGCATCAGTCCCTATAGTTGCATTTGGGCTACGAAAAGTGATGGATGTTATTCCCGTGCAACCATAGAAAGCTCTCTGCCCAACACTTGTAACCAATTTTGGAATAGTGATGGATGTTAAACCAACACAATTAAAGAACGAAGAAGAACCAATGTTTGTAACTGAATCGGGAATTACAATGTTTGTTAGGTTTCTACAATTTGAAAATGTCCCATTTTCTATACTTGTTACTTTGTTTGGAATATTAATTGAAGTTAAGCTAAAACAAGATGAAAAAGCACTGTTTCCTATACTTATAACAGAATTTGGAATGATTATAGAATCCAATCTGGTACACGCATGAAATGCTTCTTCTCCTATACTTGTAACTGAATCAGGGAAAATTATTGCAGTTATTCTCTGACAAAATTCGAATGCACAATCTCCAATGCTTTTAACTGAGTTGCCCATAACTACTGTCGTCAAACTTGTATCATAATAAAATGCGTGTGAACCAATACTTGTAACCGAATTGGGTATTGTTACTGAGGTCAAGCCAGAACAACCACTGAACGCGGCACTACCAATATTTGTAACAGTACTCGGAATTGTGTAGCCACCTATTTTACCAGCAGGATAAGCTATTAAAGTGTCTTGAGCATAATTAAAAAGTATTCCATTATTGGATACAAAATGATTATTTCCATTTGCTATATTTATTGTCATTAGACTCGTGCATCCAGCAAATGCATTCATACCAATTCTTGTAACAGAACTCGGGATGGTTACCGAGGTTAAGCCCGTGCAATAATAGAACGCATAAAAATCTATACTTGTAACTGAGTTGGGAATCGTTATTGCTGTCAATGTGGCACAATTACTGAACGCATTATTTCCAATGCTTGTAACATTGTACATTCTACCATTATATGATACCGAGGAAGGAATTACTACACTGCCAGTATAATTGTTGTTATTAATACTGGTTCCCCAAGTTACTTCCACAGTATATGGTATGGTATTGCTTGTAATGTTGTAGTAAATAGTGTCACCACTATTTATGGCGTAAAAATTGAATGCCCAACCAGTGCGGGTAAGAAGCAACATGGCTGCCACCAAAATAAATCTTATAAATTTCTTGTCCATAATGAGTTGCGTTTATAAAAATGTTCTTACTCTGTAATGTGATATGTGGTTGTCCCCCTTTTTTTTATAATAGATTGGTTTATTTTATCGTAAAAGAGATATGTGTGTCGTACAGAGACACATACAGCTTCCCGTCGTTGCCGATGGCGAACCAGCTCGGGGCGGTGGCAACTCTGATATGCTGTTTCTGAACGCCGGTGAAACGGTTGAGGACATTCACAAAGTCGGGCTTGCCAGTGCCGCCGTAGCCGCATACGATGGAGTTGTCTATTATCAGGAAATTGTTCGAGTTGCAGGTGTTTGGCTTGCTCACCCACACTGTCTCGTCGGTGCGGGTGTCGATAGCCACGATGTAGCAGTTCTGTCCGCCGTCGAAACCGTCGAGGCCGCCGATGCTGAAATAAAGTATGCCGTCTTTAACAACAGCCCAGCCCACCGACTGCCTGTCGATTTCGGCACGACGGTTTTTGGGAGGGAAGGTCATATTCGATGTGTTGTAAACCTTTTTCACGTCTTTTGTCGGATCGACGAGCATTATCAGGTGCGGGTCCCTGCCGCGGCGCGAGATGTCTTTTTCCGACTCTCCCCAAGGCAATGGTTCCAAACTGGGAGCGCGTCCGTAGGTGGCCACGGGATAGTCGCCGTCGTAAAAAACGTCGTTCAAAATCCATTGTTCGCTATAGGTTTCCGGCACTATGTCGGGAATGCTGTAGTCCTTGTCGTCCCAGCCGAGGGTCGGGTGGCCTATGATGTTGCCGAGTTTCAGTTCGGGCAGGGCAAGGGCGTTGTAGTCGTCCAAACTTTTCGAGAACTTGGTTTTGGTAAGTGTTACGGTTTTCTTTTTGTTGGCGGTGGAATTGACCAAAGTCTGGCCGTTGAAATTTTCC
>JAEEGH010010359.1_pt1 | contig 21431 bp, 19 predicted proteins | sample 9134181 | NCBI WGS metagenome assembly JAEEGH01 (sample SAMN16246544, study PRJNA631951) | gut metagenome | biome: gut microbiome; feature: rumen; material: DP-attached | host: Bos | place: Iran: Karaj | collected 2018-10
CACCGCGCTCGACGGCAACGGAGTCCTCTGGTTTGGAGACCAGAAGTACTATCTTTTCGGCAAGAAGGTGCGTTAAGACGGTCCCTACTTCAGAAACGCGAAAAACACGGCGAGAATAAGGCAGACGAAGGCCACCAGGTGATTCCAATGGATGCTCTCACCTTTGAAGACGAGCATCACTATCAATGTGAAAACAGTCAGGGAGATAGCCTCTTGGATGACTTTCAGTTGAAGAAGGTTGAAGGGGCCTCCGTTGCCAGAAAAGCCGATCCGGTTAGCCGGAACGGTGAGGCAATATTCAAAGAAAGCTATTCCCCAAGAGAACAGGATAACCAGGATCAGAGGCCAGCCAGTCGAGATCTTCATCTGGTTGAGTTTAAGATGGCCGTACCATGCGAATGTCATGAACACATTCGAGCAAACCAGCATCAATATAGTCCAAAGCCCACGCATTGTCAATCGCTTTCTGTATTTCCATTTTTCGGGCTGCGAAGATAATGCTTTTCTGGGGAAAAAGATTAAAACCCGATTCTTTTCCTAGCTTGTCCCCCAGAAACCAAGGAAGACTTGTTGGCTTTGATGGAATTCACAAGGTGGGTTTGAGAGATTGGGACATCGGCTAAAGCGGCCATCATGGCAGCCTCGTTGACAATAAAAGCGATGTCTGATGAGGCGTAATTGACAGTCAATTTGGCGAGTACAGAACAATCAATATCATTTGTGACTGGACGGCCTTTTAGGTGCAAGGCAAAGATTTGCTTTCGAGTGTCCTCATCAGGTGCCGGAATTTCATATTTTAAATCAATCCTTCCCCTTCTAAGGATAGCAGGGTCAATCAGATCCAAACGGTTGGTCGTTCCTATAACGAAGATGCCCCTCTGGGCGCAGTTATTCAGCTGCCCTAGGAACTCGTTTATTTCCTCGGGACGGTGCTCAGCGGCCATGGAACTGCGTGAAGGAACAAAGGAATCAAATTCGTCAAAGCATAATATAGTCGGAGCTTTTCTCTCCGCCTCTTTGAAAAGGTTGGCTATCTTACCCTGCGTACCGTGAATATACACGCTACCGAGGTCGGATCCATTCACGAGGACGAAATTGAACTGTGACTCTTCAGCGAATTTCTCGGCGAAGAAGGTTTTCCCACAGCCGGGAGGACCGTAAAGAATCATTCCATTAGGTGGGGTAAGCCGGTATTTCGCGGCTTTCTCCCGGTCTTGCAAGATCCATATAACTCTGTTTGTCAGTTCGGCTTTCAACTTATCCAATCCGGCGACATCATCGAAACCACCGCCATTCTTTTTCTGGATCTTGACTTTGACAGCGGTGATTTTAGTGTGCTGGTCCTGATCTTTCTCTCCATCAATACTATCAAGTGTTTCTTTATTCTCCTGTTCCGGCGATGGGGTAACGGTATCGACCAACAGGGCTTTGAAGAAACTCTCAAGATGGATTCTCCTGGCCGGGTCAAGCTTGAGTGCCATCGAGATCAGTTCTATGATATTGTCGGGAACACCGTTGTTTGATAGGGGAGACAGGTTGAGTGGATCTTTCCTGGCGTTCCGGACCTTCCGTCTTTTATTAGCAAAGGAGTCATCTTTTGAAGACTCGAACGGCCACGGTTCTTTACCTGTCAGCATACTATAAAACACGGCTGCCGCAGAAAAAATGTCACCACCGTTCTCGAAAATGCCGGTAAGGGATTCGGGTGAGCAATAAGAAGGATTCAAGTCTATGACAGGAAAAGGTGGAGTGCCGCTAATAGCTGGATACAAGTGACCTAGATCGATGATCTTTGGGATATATTGGTCGCGACCGGCTTTTTCTAAAAGAATATTCCTTGGTGTGATGTCATTATGATTCAGATGAAGCGAGTGGAGATAACGCAGCCCATTAAGCACTCCGCACATCATTCCCCTGGCTTCTTGGTACGAGAACACTTTACCTTCGTTCAAGAGTTCGGAAAGGAGGGTCCCATGAAAGAATTCCGTGATAAGGTAGTGATAGTTCTTGCCATCAATAGATAAGGCCCCGTCACTCACAAAGGATATGACGTTCTCATGACTAACTCGCCTACTCAGAGCGATTTCCAAGATATCTCCCTGATGCTTGAGTTTCTCAGGAACTCTATCGTCCTCAAAAAATTTCATGAAATAGGACTTGCCGTGGTCATCAACCACACGGTAGGTGCTGTTGAACAGTCCTTCCTTAATAAAGTCGCTGACACGGTAGTCTCTGATGCGGGAACCCTCTTCAAGTATCATTAATTAAGTTTGTTTGGTTTATATTCTTCCCAAATATACGTTTTTTTCCCTATTTTTGCCTTATGCAGCGGAACAAACTGGACATGGAGGTGCAGTACTTGCCGGGGGTGGGGCCGAAGAGGGCCTCACTGCTGCGTACTGAGTTGGAGATCACGACTATCGGTGACCTCCTCCACACCTATCCTTTCCGCTACATCGACCGAAGCTCTATCCAGTACATAGCCGATGTCCAGTCCGGCAACGCTCTGGTTCAGATTCTCGCCCAAGTGGTCTCGGCGGAGCTCACCGGCCAAGGGGCCAAGCAGCGCCTAAGCGTCCTGGTCAGGGACTCCAGCGGGGAGATGGAACTCGTTTTCTTTAAGGGTATTAAGTACACCTACGACCGTTTGAAGCCAGGTTCTACCTTCCTCTTCTTCGGCCGTCCATCAGTCTTCAACGGCAAGATGAACATGGTCCACCCGGAGATCGACAATCCTCCCGCCAATGGCGCCCAGAGTTTCTCAGGAGTCTTGACTGGTGTCTATAACTCCACCGACAAGCTTCGTAACGGCGGTGTGACAGGCAAGGTGATGAACAAGCTGATGGCTGAGGCCATCGACCTCGCTATCGGTGATGTGCGGGAGACCCTCCCGGATTATATCCTCCGTGAGAAAGGTCTTGTCCCATTGAAATACGCGATCAGGAATATTCATTTCCCGGCCGACCAGGCGGCCCTCTCGAAGGCCCAGTACAGACTCAAATGGGAAGAATTGTTCCTTCTCCAACTCTCTCTCCTGAAGCAGAAATATATCCGCTCGAGGGCAGATAACGGAATACCCATGCCAATAGTTGGACCGGCCTTCCACGCCTGTTTTAAAGCTCTCCCTTACGAGCTCACCGGCGCCCAGAAGAGAGTGATTAAGGAGATCCAGGCGGACCTTATGAGCGGTCACCAGATGAACCGCCTGCTTCAGGGAGATGTCGGTTCCGGGAAGACGATGGTGGCTGTTTTTTCAGCCCTGATAGCCATCGGCAACGGCTACCAAGCCTGCATTATGGCACCGACCGAAGTCTTGGCCCAGCAGCATTACACCAACATACAGAAATATCTGGCGCCCACAGGGGTGCGTTGCGAGCTCCTTATCGGCTCAACCACCAAGGCGGAGCGTCGTCCGATCCACGAAGGACTTAAAGATGGCTCAGTCGGGATAATCATCGGCACTCATGCCCTCATTGAGGATGATGTGGTTTTCCATAATCTAGGTCTTGCCGTCATCGACGAGCAGCACCGTTTCGGAGTTGAGCAACGCTCCAAGCTTTGGTCGAAAGGCTCTACCGACGCTCCGCCTCATGTGCTTGTGATGACCGCTACTCCTATCCCGAGGACTCTGGCGATGACCCTTTATGGCGACTTGGACGTCTCCGTGATTGACGAGATGCCTCCGGGGAGGAAGCCGATCCAGACGATGCTGATAGGGGAGGGCAAGCGTCCGCAGATGTACAATTTCATCCGCAAGGAGATTGCCGCAGGCCGACAAGTGTTTATTGTCTATCCTCTGATATTCGAGAGTGAAAAGCTTGATTATCAGAACCTTGAGGCTGGTTATGAGGAGATTGTCAGGCGCTTCCCGATGCCTGATTACAAAGTGGCTATCGTCCATGGCCAGCAGACCAGCGAGGTAAAGAAATTCAACATGGACGCCTTTGTGGCTGGGCGTGCTAACATCCTTGTCTCCACGACCGTCATCGAGGTTGGCGTGGATGTCCCGAACGCTTCTATCATGGTGATAGAGAACGCCGAGAGGTTCGGCCTTGCCCAGCTCCACCAGCTCCGTGGCCGTGTCGGCCGTGGCTCGGAGAAGTCCTATTGCGTGCTGATGCACGGCAACAAAGTCAGCAAGGAGTCCCGCAAGAGGCTGGAACTGATGTGCGCCACTGAGAATGGCTTCGATCTTGCGGAAGAGGACATGAAGATGAGAGGCCCCGGCGATCTCGAGGGGACCCAGCAAAGTGGCCTTCCCATCTCTTTGAATATAGCGTCCCTAGCCCATGACGGGCAGATAATGACGGATGCAAGGAGTTATGCCGAGCATGTCCTTGCCGGTGACCCGACCCTCTCGGACCCCGTCAATGCCTCTCTGGCGGCGGAGCTTCGGAAGGATAAGTATTCAATAAAGGATTACAGCAAGATCTCTTGATCAAGCTCCGAGAGTCTCGGATGATGGCTGTCCTTCTCAGACAGAATCACTTCGCTTTCAGGAATCATCCAGTCTATTCCAAGGGCGGGATCGTCCCAAGCGATGGCACCTTCGGCCTCCTTGCAATAGAAATTATCGCATTTGTACTGGAACACGGCTTCTTCCGACAGGACACTGAATCCGTGAGCCATCCCTCTCGGCATGAAGAACTGGCGGTGATTGTCTCCGCTGAGTTCCACGGCCACATGCTTGCCGAAAGTAGGGGATCCGGGCCTGATGTCGACCGCCACATCTAGAACCGTGCCTTTTACGACCCTCACAAGTTTGGCCTGGGCGTGCTCGCCCTTCTGGAAATGGAGCCCCCGCACAACCCCGTAGCTCGACTTGCTCTCGTTGTCCTGCACGAAATCCACATGGCCTACATTCTCCTCGAAATCCCTCCTGTTAAAAGACTCGAAGAAATATCCCCTCGAATCCTCAAATATCCTTGGCTCAATGATTAGAACCCCTTCTATGTCTGTTTTGATGATATTCATTCTCCAGCCAATCTCAAAAGATACTGTCCGTATTGGTTCTTCGCCATCGGAGTGGCGACTTGGCGCAATTTGTCGGCGCTTATCCAGCCATTCCTAAACGCTATCTCCTCAAGGCAAGCGACCTTGAGGCCCTGCCTTTTCTCAATTACCTCGATATAGTTTGAAGCCTCGGTGAGAGACTCATGTGTGCCGGTGTCCAGCCATGCGAACCCCTGTCCGAGCTTCTGGACTTTGAGGATTCCTCTTGAGAGAAACTCCTGATTGACAGAGGTTATCTCCAGCTCGCCTCGGGCGGACGGCTTGATTGTCTTCGCTATCTCAACAACCTCGTTTGGATAGAAATACAAGCCGGTCACGGCATAATTGCTTTTCGGGGCGACGGGTTTCTCCTCGATGCTGAGGCAGTTGCCCTCGCCGTCGAACTCGGCCACGCCATATCTCTGCGGATCGCTCACCCAGTAGCCGAACACCGTCGCCTTGCCTTCACCCTCGGCCTTTGAGACAGCCGTCTTAAGCTGCTCCTCAAAGCCTGCTCCATGGAAGATGTTATCCCCGAGCACAAGGCAGGCGCAGTCATTACCTATGAAGTCCTCACCTATTATGAAGGCTTGAGCCAGACCGTCCGGAGATGGCTGCTCGGCGTAGGAGAACCTCACCCCGAAATCGCTCCCGTCTCCAAGAAGCCTCCTGAAGGCAGGAAGATCCGTCGGAGTGGAAATAATGAGAATATCCCTGATTCCGGCGTTCATCAGCACCGAGATAGGGTAGTAAACCATCGGTTTGTCGTAGATGGGAAGCATCTGCTTGCTGACCCCCTTTGTGATGGGGTAGAGCCTGGTGCCGCTTCCTCCGGCCAACACTATACCTTTCATCTTCCTTTGATTCTTTTGACGCAATCCTCGAGCGAATCCCTCCAATAGGGGATTCTGATCCCAAAAGTCGCTTTAACCTTTGTCTTGTCCAGCACCGAGAAATGGGGTCTCTCGGCCTTAGATGGATAATCTTCCGTATGGCAAGGGCTTATGTCACAGGTGTTTCCACCGATCTGGCAGATAGCCTTAGAGAAGTCGTACCAGGAGATCGCCCCTTCATCGCTGAAGTGATAAATCCCAGTCTTGTCCAGCATGCGCTCGCCAATAACTTTCAGGATGAGCATGGCGAGATCCTTGGCATATGTCGGGGTGCCGACTTGGTCGAAAACAACCTTCAGGGAGTCCCGCTCCGAGGTCAGCCGCAACATCGTCTTGACAAAATTATTGCCGTATGGGGAGTAGAGCCATGCGGTACGGAAGATTATGCTCTTGCAGCCTGATTCCTCTATCTTCTTCTCTCCCAATAGTTTCGTGGACCCATAGACGCCAAGCGGATGGGTCGGCCAGTCTTCTTTATAGGGGATTGTGCGGTCGCCATGGAAGACATAGTCGGTTGAGATGTGGATTAGAGTGGCATTCCTGCTTGCGGCCACCTTGGCCAATATGCCCGCGGCGGTGCTGTTCAGGAGCAACGCTGTGGCGGAGTCGTCTTCCGCCTTGTCAACATTAGTGTAGGCGGCGCAGTTGACGATCACATCCACATCCTCCGAATCGCAGATTATCTTGACGGCATCGGCATTCGTGATGTCTAAATATACGGTCTCCACACCGGGAACTGATGTGACATCCGTGAATATGAATCTGTCGCGGCTGCCTGCCGCGGCGGCTCTCAGTTCGTTGCCGAGTTGGCCGTTCGCTCCGGTTACAAGAACATTCATATTCCCAAAAATAGTCACAAAAATGAAGTCACGCAAAAATTTTAGCGTATATTTGTAATCATGTGCATAGTAAAACCAACTATTTACCTTTTCACCGATGGCGCTTCTAGCGGCAATCCCGGGCCTGGTGGTTACGGAGTTATCCTTCGTTGCGGGATGCATGAGAAGGAGATGAGCGCCGGGTTCGCCATGACCACCAACAACCGTATGGAGCTTCTGGCCGTGATAGTCGGACTGGAGGCCATCAAGTGGGAAAAAGCTGTTGTGGAGGTCTATACCGACTCGAAATATGTTGCGGACGCGATTAACGAGGGCTGGCTTGTGAATTGGGAGAAGAAAGGTTGGAAGAAGGTTAAGAATACGGACCTGTGGCAGAAGTTCCTGCTGGTGTATCGGCGCCATAAAGTCCATTTCAATTGGATCAAAGGTCACGCCGGGCATCCTGAGAACGAGCGTTGCGACGAATTGGCTGTCGCAGCCGGTGCGGGTGCTGTCGCCGCGGGTTTGACGCTTCCTCCCGACGAGGGGTATGAGGCGATTTTAGCAGAAAAAGAAAACACTTTATTATAGAAATGACAGACAGAAACTACCGTAAGCCGGTTGTCGGAATCACCCAGGGTGATGGCAATGGAATAGGCTATGAGGTGATTATCAAGTCACTCGCTGATCCGAGGATCCTGGAGTCTTTCACTCCTGTGATCTACGGCTCGTCCAAGATATTCGGCTTCTATCGCCGGCGCATCCACAATCTTGACCAGCAGATGGACATCTATGTCATCCAGAGCGCCAAGGATGCGCGTCCGCGTAAGATCAACATAGTCAACTGCCTCCCGGACAACACTTATGTCGAGCCTGGGCAGTCGACTCCTGAGTCGGCGAAAGCCGCTATAACCTCGCTCGAATGGGCTGTCAGGGACATCAAGAACGGTGACATCGACGTGCTGGTCACCGCCCCGATCAACAAGAGGGCCATGGTAAGGGAAGGCTTCGGCAACACAGGCCACACGGAGTATCTCCAGAAGGTGTTTGGTGTCAGCGATGTAGCCATGTTCATGGTCTCTGACAGGCTTAGGATCGGGGTTGTGACGGGGCATATTCCCCTCAAGGATGTCCCCAACTCGATCACTGTCGAGGCGATTGTGGGTAAGTTGCGCCTGATGACGGCATCACTCAAGAGAGATTTCCGTGTTGTGGAGCCGAAGATCGCCGTTCTGGGGTTGAATCCCCATTGTGGCGACGGAGGACTCCTTGGCGATGAGGAGGAGAGGATCATCCTTCCGGCGGTCAGAAAGGCCAATGAGGAGGGCATAATGGCGTTCGGGCCATATTCCCCCGATGGCTATTTCGGGCTTGGGCACTACGCCAAGTTCGACGCCACCCTTGCCATGTACCACGACCAGGGGCTTGCCCCTTTCAAGGCTCTTGCCTTTGAGGATGGTGTCAATTTCACAGCGGGTCTCCCGATCGTACGGACGTCTCCCGACCATGGCACCGCCTTCGAGATGGCCGGTAGGGATGAGGCAGACCCTCATTCAATGATGTCGTCAATCTTCACGGCGATTGACATATTCCGTAGTCGCGCGGCATACGATGCGGTCCATGAGGGAAAGATGAGCAAGAATCAAGAATAATATGGATTACAAAAGGACGATTCTCATAACCGGAGGTGCCGGTTTCATCGGGAGCCATGTGGTAAGGCTCTTTGTTAACAAGTATCCTGAATATAGGATCATCAACTTGGACAAGCTCACATACGCCGGCAATCTAGCTAATCTCAAGGACATAGAGGATAGGCCTAACTATGTTTTTGTTAAGGCTGATATATGTGATTATGAAGAGATTAAGAAGATTATCTCAACTAACGATGTAAGTGGCGTCATCCATCTTGCGGCCGAAAGCCATGTGGACCGTTCGATAGTTGATCCATTCACTTTCGCCCGCACCAATGTGATGGGCACACTGTCTTTGCTTCAGGCCGCCCGTGAATATTGGGAGCCTAGAGGCTGGGAAGGATGCCGCTTCTATCACATATCCACGGACGAGGTTTACGGTGCCCTTGAACTGACAAGGCCTGATGGCGATCCTGCAGCCAGCGAGTGCGGTGGGGGACCCTTCGGTGATGATTTCTTCACCGAGGAGACCCGTTATAATCCTCACAGCCCTTATTCAGCGGCCAAGGCCTCGAGTGACCATTTCGTCCGGGCTTATCATGACACCTACGGGATGCCCACCTTGGTTACCAACTGTTCCAACAATTATGGTCCTTATCAATTCCCGGAGAAGCTTATCCCGTTGTTTATCAATAACATCCGTAATCGTAAGCCATTGCCTGTCTATGGCAAGGGTGAGAATGTGCGGGATTGGCTTTATGTCGAGGATCACGCCAGAGCCATAGACCTCATTTTCCATGAGGGCAAGGTTGGGGAGACCTACAACATAGGCGGTTTCAATGAGTGGAAGAACATCGATTTGATCCGTGTCCTGATCCGCACCGCTGACAGGGTTCTTGGCCGTCCCGAGGGAGCGGATGAGGATCTCATCACTTTCGTCACAGACCGCAAGGGTCATGACATGCGCTATGCCATTGACTCAACCAAACTTAAGGATGAGTTGGGATGGGAACCTTCGCTCCAGTTTGAGGAGGGGATAGAGAAGACGGTTAGGTGGTATCTGGATAACCAGGAATGGCTTGATGGGGTCACCAGCGGGGATTACATGAAGTACTATGAGCAGATGTACGAGGGCAGATAAAGTCACTCTCTAAATACCACAAATGAAGACCGCGGCCAGAAGGCCGCGGTTTTCGCAAGAATTCGTTTCGGACAGCGGTAAGGATTTCTAGCGGTGGAGAGCGGACTCGTCCGGCATTTCTGCTGCCTTACGGCCTTGATCGACACAAGGAATTCCGCTTCGGCGCCCGCCAGCCTTTTCCAGCCGGCCTTAGAGTAACGCGAAGGTAAAAACTATTTTTTAAATTCCAAATATTTTTTTGCAATTTATTGTGAACATTATTTATCTGATTGCTATTAAATAATTATAACACAATGATTTAAGTGCGAAAAATTGTATTTAAAGTAATGGATTAAATAAGCCGATTTTTAATGATTTTAGGACATTTGAGGGGAGATTGTGGCGTCAATCATCTCTATTGAATTGGCTATCACATCATAACTTGTTTTTTCGGTACCATCGCCCGCAATGTACTTTTGCATCCTTAATCTTCCGATCACGCCGACGGGGAATCCTTTGGCTATCGTGTCTAGTGGTGGAATGCCTTTGTTGCCTTCCCAAGCCGTGACATTGTGCCAGGTCGTTTCAATTACAGGCTCGCCGTTCCTGTCTTTGTAGGCGAAGTTGGTAGCTACGGAAAAATGTGCGACTCGCGTGTTTCCGACCTTGAGAATGTTGACGTTGCCGACATTCCCGCGGATTTCGATTCTGTTCAGTTGTTCCATAATCCAGTTTATTTTTGGTTACACCGCGAATATAGTGTCTTTCCACCGGTCGGGTGCCCGGAATAAAGAAACATAGCATATGATTTTCTGTTTTTTATCCAAGGCGTCATAATCTGAAGTTTTTCTTTAGCATATAATTGTTTTATTATTGATATTCATTTATTTATTACATAGGGCAATTTGTCTAAACCAGCAATAAACCCTCACCGTACCCTTGCTCTTTTCCATAGCAAAGCTCATATTCGCGTCATGAGTACCAAAGAAGGCAAAAGGGGGCGGGTGTGCCAGGAATGTGGGAGAGTCATCCCTCGCGGCCGCAAGGACAAGAGGTTCTGCTCCGCGACCTGCAAGAACAGGTGGCACTACCGTGAAGAGGGATGGTTGAAGGGGGTGAAAACAAAGATTGTGAGAACTCTGGACCGTAATCGGGCGATCTTGGACAAACTCCTTCAGGAAGGAGTGACATCAATCGAGATTCCTGACCTCGCGCAGATGGGATACAACTTTGATTGCGTCACATCCTACCACAGGGTCAGGAATCACGATGAGTACCGGTGCTATGACATCAAGTACTATATGTCAGGGAGCAGAGTCTTTCGTATTATGCGGCATCTTTTCCCTCCGCAGCCTTCAGTTTCCTCGGATCCTTAAAGAGAATCATAAATAGGATTCCCACGACGAGGGAATATGCGGCGAAGATGTACCAAGCCTTTGACCAGCCGGCCGGATTGACGAAGCATCCGCATTTCTCAACCACCCATCCCGCGGCCAATGTGCCGATCGAGGCACCCAAGCCGTTGGTCATCAGCATGAAGAGGCCCTGGGCGCTTGAGCGGATGTCTGTGCCGGTGTTCTCGTTGACATAGAGGGATCCGGAGATATTGAAGAAATCGAAAGCGACACCATAGACGATGCAAGAGAGGACGAAGAGAAGCACTCCGGGCATGTCAGGAGATCCGGCTCCGAAGAAACCGAAACGGAACACCCAGGCAAACATGGCGATCAACATGACATTCTTGATTCCGAACTTCTTCATGAAGAAAGGTATCAGAAGGATACATAACGTCTCGGAAAGCTGGGAGATCGCGAGGAGAGCGTTGGAGTTCTTGACGGCGAAAGTGTCAGCGAGTGAAGGATCGGCAGCGAAGGAGCCCAGGAAGGTGTTTGCGTAGCCATTCGTGATCTGCAGGGCGGAGCCAAGCAGCATCGAGAAGATGAAGAAAATGGCGAACTGGCGGTCCTTGAACAAAGTGAATGCCTTCAAGCCGAGGGCTTCTGTCAGAGACTGGCCGGCCTCACCCTTCTTGATAGGCACAGGAGGCATGGTCAGCGCATAGCCGCAAAGAACCAGCGAAAGGATTCCGGAAGCGGCCAGCTGGGTGTAGGAGTCCTGCATGGCGACTCCGCCAATCTTCACCCAATTGGAGCAGAGCATGCTGATAATGAATCCCACGGTGCCGAACACACGGATAGGAGGGAAGTCCTTGACCGGATCCTTGCCCACGGATTCCAGAGCGTTATACGCGACTGAGTTGACCAGGGCGATGGTTGGCATGAAGAAGGCCACGCTGACGCTGTAAAGGGTGAACAGTGGACCGAAGGCCACCGCGTCTCCAGCGTTACGGCAATAGAGCCCGGCGGAGATCATGAATATACCGGCTAACAGATGGCACAAAGAAAGAACCTTCTGTGCTTGGATCTTTCTGTCCGCCAGGATGCCCATAAGGGTGGGCATGAAGATCGACACGATGCCTTGCATCGCGAAAAACCATTTGATCTGGTTGCCCAGTCCTATGTTGCCCAGGTAACGGCCGAGAGAGGTAAGGTATGCGCCCCAAACGGCGAATTCCAGGAAATTCATCAGGATGAGCCTGAAAGTGATGGAGTTATTCTTCATTATTGTGGGTTTTTATGATTGTCTTGTGGACCATAATCAAACAAAAATAAGAGTTTTTAGCGTAAAAAACACTATATTTGAAAGTCAAATCGCAAAGAATGAGATTCACCAGAATAGCGGCAGATCAAAACAGCGGGGCGAGGACAGGGGTTTTCACCACCGACCACGGTGAGGTCAGGACCCCCATTTTCATGCCCGTTGGCACTGTCGGCTCTGTCAAAGGTGTCTATCACAAGGACTTGCGTGATGACATCAAGGCTGAGATTATCCTCGGCAACACTTACCATCTCTACCTTCGTCCCGGTTTGGAGATCCTGCGCGCGGCAGGTGGCCTCCATAAGTTCGAGTCTTGGGACCGCCCCATCCTCACTGACAGTGGCGGATTCCAGGTTTTCTCCTTGACCCAAATAAGGAAGATCACCGAGGAGGGTTGCCGTTTCCAGTCCCACATCGACGGGTCCAGGCACACATTCACCCCCGAGAACAATGTGGACACCCAGAGGATCATCGGTTCCGACATCATGATGGCCTTGGACGAATGCTGCCCCGGCGATGCCGACGAGCGGTATGCCGCCAAGTCTCTCAAGCTGACTCAAGGATGGCTCGAGCGGTACTTCAAGCGTTTCAAGGAGACTGAGCCTCTGTACGGCTACAATCAGGTGATGTTCCCGATTATCCAGGGCTGTGTCTATCCCGAGCTTCGTAAAAGGGCGGTTGACCATGCCCTGACCCTTGTCGGCGACAGTGACGCCGTGGGAGGATTCGCGATAGGCGGGTTGGCGGTCGGGGAGCCTACTGAGAAGATGTACGAGATGTTGGAGCTGGTCTGTCCAATGCTCCCTGACAACAAGCCTCGTTACCTGATGGGAGTCGGGACCCCTGCCAACATCCTCGAAGGGATCGCGAGGGGAGTGGACATGTTCGACTGCGTCATGCCCACCCGCAACGGGCGTAACGGGATGCTGTTCACATGGAACGGGATCATGAACATGCGCAACGCCAAATGGGCCGATGACTTCTCGCCTCTCGACCCTGATGGTACATCATTTGTTGACAAGGAATATTCAAAAGCCTACCTCCACCACCTGTTCGTGGCGAAAGAGATGTTTGCCGCCATGGTGGCAAGCGAGCATAATCTGGCATTCTACCTGGACCTAGTCCGTCAAGCCCGCGCCCACATCGAGGCGGGGGATTTCGTGACGTGGAAGGATAGTGCGGTAAAGAGAGTAAGCGCGAGACTTTAGGAATATGGAACCTGTTCTGAAGAAGATAGATAAGTACATCATCAAGAAGTTCATAATGACCTTCTTCATTGCCTTGTTGCTTATCATCGTGATTGTCATAATCTTCGACATAAGTGAGAAGATCGGCAATTTCGTGGAGAACAAGGCCCCTTTGAAGGCGATCGTGATGGACTACTATGTCAACTGGGTGCCGTACTTCATGAACATGTTCAGTCCACTGTTCGTCTTCATAACGGTTATCTTTTTCACATCCAGGATGGCCGCGGACAGCGAGATCATCGCCATCCTGTCCTGTGGCGTGAGCTACCGGAGGATGATGCGCCCCTACATCATCTCCGCCGCCTTGATCGCCCTCTTGTCCTTGTCCCTTAACTTATGGATAATTCCGAGGGCGAATGTCACGAGGGTCAAGTTCGAATCAACCTATGTCAAGCACAGGAACCCGTTCGGTTCCAGCAATGTGCACTATCAGATCGACACCGGGAAGTTCGTCTATGTCGAGTCTTTCGCCCCTTGGAACAACACCGCCTACGGTTTCACTTTGGAGGACATCAAGGACAACAGGCTTGTCAGCAAACTGTCGGCTGAGACGGCCGCCTGGGACAGCACGAAAGGAGCTTGGAAACTGAACAAGTATTTCATCAGGGAATACAACGAAGGCCTCGAGGACAGGGTGCGTACCGGCACCCGTATCGACACGGTCATCAGTTTGACTGTGACCGACTTCTATCGCAATAAGAACACCGTCGAGACCCTTCCTATTGCCCAACTGGATGGCCTTATCGCCCAGCAGAAGCTGAGGGGCGACTCCAATGTGATGTACGCCCAGATTGAGAAACACACAAGGTACGCCCTGCCTTTCTCCGCATTCCTCCTGACCATTATGGGCGTGAGCCTTTCCTCACGCAAGAGGAGGGGAGGAATAGGGCTCAACATCGGTATCGGAATAGCCCTGAGTTTCACTTATATCCTGTTCTTGCGTTTTAGCCAGATGTTCGTCTATTCGGGGGCGATGCCTCCAGTGGTGGCACTCTGGCTGCCTAACTTGATATTCGGAATAGTGGCGGCATTCCTATATTACAGAGCATCCAAATAACTGGTATCATATGGCAACCCAATCCTTAACTCCACTGAAGCGTACGATAGTAGGCGTTCAGTTCATGTTCGTGGCCTTTGGCTCCACGGTGCTTGTCCCCCTGCTCGTAGGATTCGATCCGGCTATCGCCCTTTTGGCCGCCGGTCTCGGTACCCTCCTCTTCCATGGTGTAACCAAAGGCAAAGTCCCGATCTACCTCGGCAGCAGTTTCGCTTTCATCGCGCCTATCGTCAAGGCGACCGAGCTGTACGGGATGCCTGGTATGTTCTGTGGACTTGTGGCTGTAGGTGTCGTGTACCTCTTGATGAGCCTCCTGGTTAAACTGTTCGGAATCAGCTTCATAAAGAAGCTTTTCCCTCCGATTGTTATCGGGCCGGTCATCATGCTCATCGGTCTTTCCCTCGCCGGAACCGGAGTCAACATGGCCAGCCAGAACTGGGTTCTCGCCCTCATCTCCTTGCTTGTCGCTGTCGCTTGTTCAATCTGGGGCAAGGGACTTGTCAAACTGGTGCCTGTCTTCTTCGGTGCCATCGCAGGCTACATCGTGGCGTTGATCTTCTTCCGTAGCGGAATGGATTTCACAGCCTTGGCCGATGCCAAGTGGTTCGCTCTGCCTCATTTCACCAAGATGAGTTTCTCCTGGCAGGCTATTGTGTTCATGGCTCCTGTCGCAATCGCACCTATTATTGAGCATGTCGGTGATGTCTATGCTATCAGTGAGATCGCCGGTGAAGATTACATCAAGGATCCTGGTCTGCACCGCACGATGATGGGTGACGGACTCGCCTGTATGCTCGCCGCATTCTTGGGTGGAGCTCCTGTCACGACCTATTCCGAGGTCACCGGAGCTGTTTCTCTCACCAAGGCCACAGACCCTGCTTGCATGAGGATAGCCGCGATCTCCGCTATCGTCGTGTCATTGATCGGCAAAGTCGGAGCGGCCATTCAGACAATCCCTCAGGCGGTTCTCGGGGGCATCATGCTGCTCCTCTTCGGAAGCATCGCCGCGGTGGGAATCAATAACTTGATCAAGGCTAAGGTTGACATGAACAAGACCCGCAACTTGATCATCGCCTCTATCATCCTCACTATCGGAATCGGAGGAGCCGTCCTCAGTTTCGGCAAGTTCTCCCTTGCTGGAATCGGTCTCGCTTCGATAGTCGGTGTCATCCTCAACCTCATTATCCCTGATAAGGAGAAAGCTGTTGAAAATGTTGAAGGTTAAGATAGTTAATAAGAGCCAGTGGCCTGATCCCTTCTATGCCACTGAAGGCTCGGCAGGGATGGATCTTAGGGCCGACATCAAGGAACCTATTATCATTCAGCCCCTTGAGAGAGTTCTCGTCCCTACGGGCATATTCATTGAGTTGCCGGTAGGATACGAGGCCCAGATCCGTCCTCGCAGCGGGCTGGCCACCAAGAAGGGGATAACCGTGATCAATTCCCCCGGCACTGTTGATGCCGATTTCAGGGGCGAATTGAGGACTTCTCTGGTCAACCTTTCCCGTGAGCCTTTCGAGCTGGTTCCCGGGGAGAGGATCGCCCAGATGGTTGTAGCCAAGCATGAGAGGGTCGAATGGGAGGATGTTGAGGTCCTCTCTGAGACTGATAGGGGAGCCGGTGGCTGGGGAAGCACCGGCAGTAAGTAGAGTTTTCTTGAAATGATTGACATACAGAGACTTTATTCTTTATTTAAGGAGTGTTCCTCTGTCACGACTGACAGTCGCGCGATTGCTGGCGGGGAGATGTTCTTCGGCCTCAAGGGGGAGTATTTTGATGGCAATGAATATGCCCTCAAGGCTCTTGAGCTGGGTGCGAAGTATGCCGTCGTCAATGAGGACTCAGTGGCCGCTTCTTCTGGTGATGAGCGTGTTATCTCTGTGCCGGACACCCTCGAGGCTCTCCAGGCTTTAGCCCGCCACCATCGTGAGAACACCTTTGTGGACGGGCGTAGGCTCACTGTTATCGGCCTTACCGGAACAAACGGGAAGACCACAACGAAAGAGCTGATAACCAGGGTGTTATCTGTCAAATACAATGTGACGGCCACTAAAGGCAACCTCAATAACGACATCGGTGTTCCATTGTCTTTGCTGTCCATCAATGATGCCACGCAGCTTGCGGTCATAGAGATGGGAGCGAATCATCCTGACGATATCGCCAAACTGGTTAAAGTCAGCGAGCCTGACTATGGCCTTATTACCAATGTCGGCAGGGCTCATCTGTTGGGTTTCGGTAGTTTTGAAGGTGTGAAAAGGGCTAAAGGTCAGCTTTATGACTACCTCGCCGCTCACGGTGGCACGGCCTTCGTCAACACTGACGACCCAGACCTCGCTGCTATGGCCGCTGACCGTTGGTCCTTTACAGTTCCTGCTATTCCTGCTGTTCCTGCTGTTCCTTTGGTTCCTGAGCCTGTCGAAGGAGTCGAAGGGCCGGTGATTCGCTACGGCCTAAGCCTGTTCAAGGCCAAAGTCCTTCCATCAAGCTCAGAGCACCCTTACTTGAGGATGAAGATGCCCGGAGGGCTCTTGATCGAGACCCATCTTGCGGGAGCCTACAACGCCACCAATGTGGTGGCGGCTATCGCGGTCGGTCTTCATTTCGGTGTGTCCCTTGAGGAAGCGATAGACGCTGTCTCAACTTATATTCCCAAGAACAACCGTTCCCAGATGGAGAAGACCGAGAGAAATGTCCTTATCCAGGACGCCTACAACGCCAATCCGAGCAGCATGGCTGCCGCTCTGGACAATCTGGTCCTTGTGAAGGCGGAGCGGAAAGGGGCCCTGCTCGGGGATATGAGAGAGTTGGGGGAAGAGTCTCAGACTGAGCACCTTAAAGTGTTGAATCAGGTCTTGTCAATGGGCCTTGACCTGGTCTGTCTGGTAGGTGAGGAGTTCGCTAAAGCTCTTGCCGTCCGTCATTCAGATAGCGTCAAGTGGTTTGCGTCTTCAGAGGATCTCACAGCATGGCTCAAGGCTAACCCTGTCAGCGGAATGACGATCCTTGTCAAGGGATCTAGAGGGATTCAGATGGAGAAGGCTCTGCCTGAGCTGTAGGCGAGGGGACTCTGTCGAGATATTTCCGTATAAGGTAATTGGATAGGCTGCCGATGAGGTAGCCTATTGTTATTCCTACAAATGTCCCGACTAGAATATCACCAAGATAATGCTTCCCGACAAATACCCTGCTGATAGAGACCAAGGTCGCCCAAATCAATGCGCAGGCATTGAAGGCACTGTAGGAGTGGGACTTATCATTGGAGAAACCTAGTATCATGCAGGTTGCGAAAGCGAACGCATTGGCCGCGTGTGCCGAGAAGAAACCAAAGAACCCGCCTCTTTTCTCAAGAACATTCAGTCCTCCATCTAGCATGGGGAAAGAATAGCATGGCCGTAGCCTTGAGACGGAATGCTTCACGAGATTCGAGACCTGGTCGCATAGGGCGAATGCCAGAGCGGCCGAGGCCAGAACGAAAAGAGCCTTTTTCCAGCCCAGATGTCTGAAGAGAAAGAAAGCGCATAGAACATAGGCCGGGATCCAGAACTTGATATCCGACATCATAGTCCAGAACCCGTCGCTCCAAGGGGCGCTCAAGCTGTTGACGGATAGTGTCAACTCCTGGTCCACCCTGTGGAGAGAGTCTATGACTGAAGCGCTGACCATAGCATGTCCTTGAGCTCTTTCAGGCCTTCTCCGGAGATGGATGAAATGAATATGTGAGGTATGCCCTCGGGAAGAGTAGGCTCAATCTCTGATTCTATCTTCTTGTCGATGAGGTCACATTTAGTGATAGCCAGAACCCGCTCTTTATCAAGGAGTTCGGGGTTGTATTCCTCAAGCTCGTTAAGGAGGGTCCGGTAACTGGCAGCTATGTCATCCTCTTCAGCGGAAATCATGAACAGCAGCACCGAATTCCTCTCGATGTGCCTCAAGAACCTGATCCCTATTCCCTTGCCTTCATGAGCGCCTTCAATTATCCCCGGAATGTCGGCGATCACGAAAGACTGGTCGTCATAGTACTTGACGATCCCGAGATTCGGTTCCAGGGTGGTGAACGCGTAATTTGCGATCTTCGGTTTCGCCGCGGTGACGGCTGCTAGGAGGGTGGATTTGCCGGCATTGGGAAATCCCACCAAACCCACGTCCGCGAGAAGTTTCAGCTCGAGGATGAACCATCCTTCTTCCCCGTCCTCGCCTGGCTGGGCATATCTGGGCGTCTGATTGGTCGCTGACTTGAAATTGTTATTCCCAAGTCCGCCTCGTCCTCCCTTGCAGAGGATCCTTTCCTCGTCAGGCTCGACCATCTCGAAAAGAACCTCCTCAGTCTCAGCGTCTTTGACGACAGTGCCGACGGGAACCTCCAGGATTATGTCCTCCCCGTTCTTGCCTTTGCGAAGCCCTCCTTCACCATGGGCCCCATTTTCCGCTTTGACATGTTTGCGGTACTTAAGATGGATCAGTGTCCAGAACTGAGGATTGGTCCGGAGGATGATATGTCCTCCGCGGCCACCGTCTCCACCATCCGGCCCTCCTTTGGGGATATATTTCGCCCTGTGAAGGTGCATCGACCCCGCACCCCCGTGTCCCGAGGCGCAGAAGATCTTTACGTAGTCTATGAAGTTCGAGTCAGGCATAATTGCTGGTAGTTATTAAAGCGCAAAGGTACGCATTTTCTCAAAAAACCCTACGATTGGGATAAGCGGGTTTCTGCCAGGGATTTAAGAATGGAAAGGTTGACTTTCCCAGACTCGGTCACGGGGAAACTATCAAGGAATATGAAGTATCGAGGGATCATGTGTTTAGGAAGCAAGAGTTCAAGATCAGAGGCTTTGACAACCTCAGCCCCGTTGTCACTCTCGATGGCTGCGCAAATGTCCTCTCCATGAGTCTCGGAAGGGATTCCGAACACAACACAGGATTTGACATTTTCCATATTCTCGATAACTCGCTCTATATCGGCGGGAATTATCTTCTCACCGCCCCGGTTGATAACATTCAAACTTCTACCACAAATATATAAGAGTCCTTCTTTATAGAACCCCAAATCGCCGGTATTCAAGAAACCATCTTTCCATTGATCGATCATCGTCTTTGTCCTGACATGGATCTGTCCTGGGATACCGTCTTTCGCTTCTTTACCGTCTTTGATGATTTTGACTTCCACCTTTTTTGCTAAACTGCCGACACAAAATGGTTTAGACGTCTGTTTATTGAATACTGGGCCTCCAAAGCCAGTGATATGGAGAATGGTTGCGATAGCCTTGCTAGAAAGCGTGGCACTTCCGAAGAGATAAACCAGATGTGAGATTGTGGCGGTCTCAGTCGTTCCGTAGGCATTGTATAAAAGCTGTCCTCCGCCATTTTCTTCCAGGCAATTGATTGTTGTTTCGGACAGGGGCTCTCCAGTGCAAATAATATATGCGGGCAAAGCCATTTTACCACATTTCACACTTCTCAAAAGCATCGTAGGTGTAGTTATGATTGCGTTGGGGAGTATTGTGTTTATGTTCTGCCGCATTCTCTCCGGCTTGTAGCGCTCTGCTGTTATCTGAGTAACTAACACCCCGGCCAGAGACAGCAACAACAATGCGATCCCAGTGTTGTGATACCAAGGGGAGCAATTATAGACTCTTATCCCGAATGCTCTTAAGATGAGTCGTAGAAAAGGGTTTATTCCGTTGCCTCCCAAGAAGTTCCAGATACATTTCTCAACAAGCTTCTTTTCCCCTCCAGTCCCGGAGGTGTTAATCGCGATCATCGGTTCCTCTGTTCCCCAGCTGTATTCCTGAAAAGAGGGAGTATCGTCTGCGCTATTGATGATTTCAGCGGCTGATTCCCTGTTGAACGTGGGATAGTCGGCCTTGAAATCCTCGAAAACATTGATAATCGTTACTTTTACACCCGCTCTCAACGCACCTGAGAGAAGGTATAGGAATTCCGGGGAATTCCCCATTTTGATGCCGATTCTCTTGTGTCCGTTCTTTTGCAGCGAGGATGCGCAAATCCCGCTGTAGCGACGCAAGTCAGAGCCTGTCACAGAGATTCCTTCCTCAGGGAAAATGGCGATGACAAAGTTGTCCGGAATCGATTTTATGCTTTTGTTAAAATCCATGTCCTGTTCCCTTTATGCGATACTTGGTTTCCGGGCTTTCTTTCGGATGAGATAAGCGTAAGCAGCCGTGACAGTTAAGCTGAATACAGTAAATATAATTAAGATACCTAGTTTATCAGTGGTGATATACGCTGAAATCAGCCTTCCTCCAAGAGGATGGAAAAAATACATGATGCAGGAGAAGAGAGAGATTTCGCTGTGGTACGGCAGCAAGAACATCCCGGGCAGCTTTTTTATTAATAAGAAGAACATTACCGAGAGAAGAATAAACGCTAATCCGATGATACCGGCGTACAACTCAAGTGGAAGAAGAATGATGACGGCGATAATGGGATAGATCAGCTTGACCTTCATGTCGCATATCTCGAACCCTAAAGTAGTAAACAGGAAACCAGTCACATACATCCGAATCACACTGAGCGTCTCCGAAACGAAGAAAACCTTGTTCAACAGAGGAAATGCCATATAAAACCGCTGGATCATGGATAATATGCACCCTTGTCCAATCACTTCAACCAAGATCCACAGGACAGCCGCGATGGTGATAACCACTCTCCTGGATTTATGGTTGAGAAAGGCGTTGAGTAGCAACGGGTACAGCAATGCGGGGATGAACCAGAGATGGTACATGTACCAGTTGTTGCATACAAATCCTTTCAGAAAATTGATGAACAGCCCGGTGAAGTCAAATTGACCACAACGCTGATAATCATCGAATTGAATAAGGAAGACGCCTATATAGTCAACAATGAGATAGAGTATTCCGTACTTTATGACTTGCTTAATGACTTTCTCCTTGGAGGAATCCCTGGAACGCAGGTATCCGGACATCAAGAAGAAGGTGGGCACCAGCACCCCCAGCATTCTGTAAGCATCCGTGTGGCTATCATGTATACCGGAGAA
>JAEEGH010010362.1_pt1 | contig 21425 bp, 21 predicted proteins | sample 9134181 | NCBI WGS metagenome assembly JAEEGH01 (sample SAMN16246544, study PRJNA631951) | gut metagenome | biome: gut microbiome; feature: rumen; material: DP-attached | host: Bos | place: Iran: Karaj | collected 2018-10
TGGGGGACGGGGACATCGTGACGGACCAGGCTCCCGTGGGGAACCTGAAGATCGTGCAGGGGTCCACCGTCATCCTCTACGCCGGGGCGGATAAGCCCACGGATATGGTGACCGTGCCGGATATGACTGGCAAGAGCTTCCGGGCCGCCAAGCAGTATTTCGAGGCCTTCGGGCTCTTTATCAAGTCCGCGGGCGTCATGCCCTCCGATTCCAAGACCATCGAGGTCCAGCGCCAGAGCATCAGCCCCGGCGAGACCGTGAACTTCGGCACCGTGGTGGAGATCGGCCTCATCGACACAAACCCCGACCTGTTGGAGACGCATGGATGATGAAACTTACTGAACTTTTGAGAGATATCGACGTCCTGGAGCTCCGCGCCCCGGCAGACATGGAGATCACGGACGTCTGTTATGACAGCCGGCAGGCCAAGCCCGGCGACGCCTTCATCGCCGTGCGGGGTTACGAGACCGACGGACATAAATACATCCCGGCTGCCGTGGAGAAGGGCGCATCCCTGGTGATCTGCGAGGAGGCGCCTGCGGTGGAGACCCCTTACGTCCTGGTGAAGGACAGCCGCCGGGCCATGGCCCTGGCCGCCTCCAATTTCTTCGGGCGGCCTGCGGAGGAGCTGACGGTGATCGGCGTCACCGGCACCAACGGAAAGACCACCACCACGAACCTCATCCGCAGCCTGCTGATGACCGTCACCGGGGAGAAGGCGGGGCTGCTGGGCACCAACGAGAACATCGTGGGGGACAAGGTCTATCCCGCCGTGAACACCACGCCGGAGAGCCGGGATATCATGGCCTACTTCCGGGAGATGGTGGACGCGGGCTGCAAATACGCGGTGATGGAGGTCTCCTCTCACTCCCTGTACCTGGACCGGGTCTGCTGCGTGCCCTTCGCCGTGGGCTGCTTTACGAATTTGAGCCAGGACCACCTGGATTTCCACAAGACCATGGAGGCCTACCTGGAGGCGAAGATGAAGATCTTCGGCCTAAGCAGGGCCGCTGCCGTGAACCGGGACGATGCGGCTGCGGAGAAGATCCTCCCGGCTCTCGCCGTCCCCTGCGTCAGCTACGGGCTGGGAGAGGGGGCTTCCCTGCGGGCGGAGGATGTGCGCCTGCTGCCGGACCGGGTGGAGTTCACCGCCTGCTACGGGGGCGAAAGGGCAAAGGCCTGCCTCCATATCCCCGGCCTCTTCTCCGTCTACAACGCCCTGGCGGCACTCAGCTGCTGCCTGGCCCTGGGCCTGCCCCTGAAGGCACTGGCCGCCGCCCTGGAAACATGCAAGAGCGTCAAGGGGCGGATGGAGGTGGTCCCCACGGGGCGGGATTTCACCCTCCTCATCGACTATGCCGTGACGCCGGACGCTCTGGACAACATGATCCGCACCGTGCGGGACACCGCCAAAGGGCGGGTGGGCGTCCTCTTCGGCTGCGGCGGCGACCGGGACCGGACGAAGCGGCCCAAGATGGCCCGCGTGGTGGGTACCCTGGCCGACTACGTCATCGTCACCTCCGACAACCCCCGCACCGAGGACCCGGAGGCCATCATCGCGGAGATCCTGCCCGGCTTTGAGGGCCTGGACACCCCCTATGTGGTGATCCCGGACCGGCGGGAGGCCATCCGCTGGGGCATCGAGCATGCCCGGCCGGGGGACACCCTGGTGTTGGCGGGGAAGGGCCACGAGACCTATCAGATCGTGGGCAAGACGAAATACCACATGGACGAACGGGAGATCACCGCAGAGGTCCTGGGTAGCCTGTAGGGCAGCCCCATACTACGAAACCGAGAGGTCCTGACCAATGAGATACCTGCAGGCATTCCTGATATCCCTGGTGCTCACGGCGCTGCTGGGCCGGGTGCTGATCCCTGTCCTGCGGCGGCTGAAGGCCGGGCAGAGCATCAAGCGGGACGGCCCCGTCTGGCACATGAGCAAGGAGGGTACCCCCACCATGGGCGGCATCATGTTCATCGCGGGCATGCTGGTCGCCGTCACCGTCACCTGCATCCCCTTCTTCCGGGGCGGGAACTACAGCGCCTTGGCCATGCTGGCCATGAGCCTGATCTACGGGGCCATCGGCTTCTTCGACGATTATATGAAGGTGCGTCACCACCACAACGAGGGGCTGAAGGCGGGGCAGAAATTCATCCTGCAGCTGGCCGTGGCGGTTGCCTTCGTGCTGCTGCTGCGTTACCTGGGCTTCCTGAGCCCCAACCTCTATATACCCTTCGTAGGGGCGACCATCCCCCTGCCGGAAGCGGTCTATGTGATCTTCGCCGCCTTCGTCATCGTAGGCACGGTGAACAGCGTGAACCTCACCGACGGGGTGGACGGCCTGGTCACCGGCGTCACTCTGCCGGTGGCGGTCTGCTTCTTTGCCCTGGCCGCCCTCTGGAAGATGGAGAGCCAGGCGATCTTCGCCGCAGCCCTCACGGCGGGGCTCCTGGGCTTCCTGATCTTCAATTTCCATCCGGCCAAGGTCTTTATGGGGGACACGGGTTCCCTTTTCCTGGGCGGCGCGGTATCCGCCCTGGCTTTCGCATTGGATATGCCCCTGGTGCTCATCCCCCTGGGGCTTGTGTATATCTGCGAGACCCTGTCGGACATCCTCCAGGTGGGCTATTTCAAGCTGACCCACGGGAAGCGGATCTTTAAAATGGCCCCCATCCACCACCATTTCGAGAAATGCGGCTGGAGCGAGATCAAGGTGTTCGCCGTTTTTTCCGGCGTCTCCCTGGCCCTGGCCGTGATCACCTTCTTCTGCGTCCGCAGCCGTTACGGCCTGTGACGCGAAGCGGCAGAGAACAGTGAGACGGAGAGCGCATTATGGCGGAGCTGTATGATTTCCCCTATCAGAAGCCTCAGCAACAGGAGGTCTTGCCGGAACCGGAGCAAAAGCCTGCCCGGCGGCGGGGCGGACGCCTGGGCAGGGTAGACGTGCCCTTCCTGGTGCTGACCCTGCTGCTGCTTGCGGTGGGTCTTATCATGCTCCTTTCCTCCAGCTATGCCATCGCCTATTTTGAGACGGTGACGGATACAGGCGAGGCGGCCCCCATGCGGTATTTCACCACCCAGGCCATCTATGCCGCCATCGGCATCGGGGCCATGATCGTGGTGTCCTTCATCCCCATGAGCTTCCTGCGCAGGCTGTCTTTCCTCTCCCTCCTGGCGGCCCTGGGCTTGCTGCTGGGCGTTCTGCTCACGGGTCTGCGGGGAAACGGCGCCGTCCGCTGGATCCAGATCGGCCCCATCACCGCCCAGCCCTCGGAGCTGGTGAAGGCGGCGGTCATTCTGGCTTTCGCGGACTGGACCTGCCGCTTCGGCCCGGAAAGAATGCGCACCTTCACCTGGGGCGTGGTGCCCTTTGCTGCTGTGCTGATCATCTTCAGCTTCCTGCTGCTGGAGCAGCCTCATCTGTCCGCCACCATCATCATCCTGGGCATCGGCGCCATCATGATGTTTGCCGGCGGTACCCGCTGGTATTGGTTTGCGGTCGCCGCCGTTGTGGTTCTCATGGTGGTGTTCTATCTTCGGGGCCATGCCGACTGGGTCGTGGAAAAGGCGAAGGACAGCTATATGTTCGCCCGGATCGCCGCCTGGCTGGACCCGGAGTCCCAGCGCCTGGGAGACGGGTGGCAGATCATCCAGTCCCTTTACGCCATCGGCTCCGGCGGGCTGCTGGGTCTGGGGCTGGGCAACAGCCGCCAGAAATACCTCTATCTCCCCGAAGCGCAGAACGACTATATCTTCTCCATCATCTGCGAGGAGCTGGGCTTCGTGGGGGCGGTGCTGATCCTGCTGCTCTTCGCGGTGCTGATCCTCCGGGGTTTCTGGCTGGCCCTCCAGTGCAAGAACCAGTTCAGCCGCATGATGGTCATCGGCTTCACCGGCCTGATCGCCATCCAGGTCTTCCTGAATGTGGGCGTGGTCACCAACTTCCTGCCCTCCACAGGCATCTCCCTGCCCTTCTTCTCTTCCGGCGGCACGGCTCTGATCGTGCAGATGGCGGAGGTGGGACTGATCCTCTCCGCTTCCAGGGAGGTCGCCAATAAATAAGCGGGGGTTCGAAACCCCCTGCCATTGAGGTTAGTTTCATGAATTTTCTCTTTGCCTGCGGCGGCACCGGCGGCCATATCAACCCCGCCGTCGCCGCGGCCCAGCGGATACGGACGCTGATGCCCGACGCCGGGTGCCTCTTTGTGGGCGCTTCGGACAATATGGAGATGGAGCTCGTGCCGCGGGAGGGATTCCCCATCCGGGGGATCACCGTGGGGAACCTCCACCGCAGCTTGAAGCCCAGGGAGATCGTCCACAACCTGCGCTCCGCGGGGCAGCTGGACCGGGCGGTGCGGGAAGCGGGCAGGATCATCCTGGAATTCAAGCCCGATGCGGTGCTGGGCACCGGGGGCTATGTGTGCTTCCCCGTGCTCCGGGCTGCCGCAAGCCAGAAAATCCCCACCCTGCTGCACGAGGCCAACGCCATGCCCGGCCTCACCACCCGGATGCTGGAAAGGCATGTGGACCGGATGATGGTGGCCTTTGAGGAGAGCCGCAGCGGTTACCGCCGCCCGGAAAGGGTGCTCACTGTAGGCATGCCCGTGCGCAGCGGCTTCCGGGAAGCCGACCGGGAGGAAGCCCGGCGGCAGATGGGCCTGGATGATAAGCCCTTCATCCTCTCCTTCGGCGGCAGTCTGGGAGCCAGGCGGCTCAACGGCGCCGTGGCGGCCTTGGCCGCGGAAAACGAGAAAACCGGCGCTTTCCGTCTTCTCCACGCCTGCGGCGGCGGGGAAGAGGGGCTCAAGGCCATGAAGGCGCTGCTGGCCCAGGCCGGCGAAGCCGAGCCGAAGTATACGGAGCTGCGGCCTTATATCTACGATATGCCCACCGCCATGGCGGCGGCGGACCTGATTATCTGCCGGGCAGGCGCCTCCACCCTGGGAGAGCTCTGCGCCGTGGGTCGGGCCGCCGTGCTGGTGCCCTATCCCTACGCCACGGGCAACCACCAGGAGAAAAACGCCAGGCTCCTGGAAGAAGCGGGAGGCGCCCGCCTCCTGCGGGACGAGAACTTGACGCCGGAGACCCTGGGCAGCCTTGTCCGGGAACTCCTTGCCGACCCGGCCGCCCTCCGCACCATGGGTCAGGCCCAGCGGAGCCTGGACCGGCCCGACGCTTTGGATACCATCGTGGACGAGATGCTGCGCCTGAGCGAGGGACGAAAGGCCTGACAGACACCAAAAAAGTCCCTCCGCATAGGATGTTCTGAAACTTCTTGCGGAGGGACGGATATGAGCATATTGAAGATCACCGGCGGGTGCAGCCTCAACGGCAGCCTGCGGGTCCAGGGCGCGAAGAACAGCGCTCTGCCGCTGCTGGCAGCCTCCGTGCTGACGGGGGGGCTGAGCGTTTTCCGGAACTGCCCCCGTCTCACCGACGTGGCGGCAACGGTCCGTATCCTGCGGCATATCGGCTGCCGGGTCTACGAGGAAGGGGACGTCCTGTATGTGGACGCTTCCGGCCCCATCGCCCCGGAGGTGCCGGACGAACTGATGCGGCAGATGCGCTCCAGCGTTATCTTCCTGGGCGCCCTCCTTAGCCGCTGCGGGGAAGCGAGCCTCTCCCTGCCTGGAGGCTGTGAGCTGGGGCCCAGGCCGGTGGACCTGCATCTTATGGCACTGCGGGCCCTGGGAGCGGAGGTCACCGAAGAAGGCGGCAGGCTCTGCTGCCGCGCAGCCCGGCTGACGGGCGGGCGCATCGACCTGCCTACCCCCAGCGTAGGAGCTACGGAAAATGCCATGCTGGCCGCCGTCCTTGCGGAAGGGAGCACGGTCATCACCGGCGCGGCCAGGGAACCGGAGCTCCTGGATCTTCAGGATTACCTCCGCGCCTGCGGCGCTCTGGTCACCGGCGCGGGCAGCGGCGTCATCCGCGTTTGCGGCGTGCGGAAGCTCCACGGCGGGGAAAAGCGCATCCTGCCGGATCGGATCGCCGCGGCAACCTGGCTGGCGGCCTGTGCCGCCGCCGGAGGTCGGGTACGGCTCTATGAGGCCTGCCCCGAACATATGGTCCCCGTCCTGCAGGCCCTCCGGCGCATGGGCTGCACGGTGAACACGGGGGAGAACCTGATCGTCCTGGAGCGTAAGGGGGAACTCCGCAGCCCCGGCCCCATCATCACCAGGCCCCATCCCGGCTTCCCCACCGACGCCCAGCCGCCCCTCATGGCGGCCTCCCTGAAGGCGGCGGGGACCACAGTGATGATCGAGACGATATTCGAGAGCCGCTACCGCCATGTGCCCGCCCTCCGGAGCATGGGGGCGGATATCCGAACGGCGGGGAAGACGGCGGTGATCCGGGGCGTGAAAACGCTCCGCACCGGGGACCTGCTGGCATCCGACCTGCGGGGCGGGGCAGCCCTGGCTGTGGCAGCCCTGTCCGCAGAGGGGGAGAGCCTCATCCGGGGCCTGGAGCATGTGGAGCGGGGATACGAGGATATGGCAGCGGCCCTGACCGCCCTAGGCGCGGCGGCCGAGCGCCTGGAGGAATAATCACGGAAGGAAGATACCCATGGATAAGGCACTGGAACGGCGGACACGGACGCGCCAGAGAAAGCTGCGCAGCGAGAGCCGGCTGCGGATGATCCGCTACCTGCTGGCTGCCGTTGCGATATTTCTGGCGGCGAACATTTTCTTTGAAATTTCTGATATACAGGTTGAGGGAAATGTGATATACTCTTCAAGTGAGATCACCGAGGCCTCCGGGCTGAAGCCCGGCGACAGCGGACTTATGTCCCTGCGGAGCATCGCTTCCCGGCGCATCCGTTCCAGCCTGCCGGGCATTTCCGCAGCGCACATCTCCCTGGTGGTACCGGACCGCATGGTGATCACCGTGAAAGAGACCTCTGCGGTGGCCGTGCTGAAAACGGAGCAGGGCACGCTGCTGCTGAGCCAGGATTGCAAGGCCGTCAGCGGCTTCCGGGGCGACGAAGGGGAGCTGCTGCAGATCCGGGGCATCACGCCGCTGGAGACCCAGGTAGGGCAGACCCTGCAGGTGAGCGATGCTGAGAGCACCAAGCTCAGCTATCTGCGAGAAATGCTGACCCTGCTCAGCGAGAAGGAGATGCGCCTGGACGTGCAGGACCTGGATTTCAGCAATGTCAGCGATCTGCATTTCCGGTATCTGGACCGGTTCAATGTCCGCATGGGCAGGCAGGAAAAACTGGAAAACAAACTGGACCTGCTGAAACGCATAGTAGGTAATCTGGGCGCGGGAGACAGGGGCACCCTGGACATGTCTACGCCCCAGGAGGGTCACTATTTTCCGGGCTGAGAAGTCCGGCGGGATGGGGGAGCGAAAGATATGGCAGAGATCATCAATATGAAGGTCGTGGGCATCGGCGGCGCCGGATGCAGCGTGGTGAGCCGCATGAAGCAGAGCGGCATCGGGGGCGTGAGCTACTGCGCCATCAATACGGACAGGTCTGCCCTGGGCAGCTGCGCGGCGGAGGAAAAGCTCGCCATCGGCGAAAGGCTGACCAAGGGGCAGGGAGCGGGTTCCCGGCCGGAGATCGGCCGCATGGCCGCCGAGGAGAGCAAGAATGCCATTCAGAAGCTCTTTGAGGGGGTGGACGCCGTCTTCCTCACCGCCGGCATGGGCGGCGGCACCGGCACTGGGGCGATCCCCGTGGTGGCGGAGGCAGCCCGCAGCGCCGGGGTCCTCACCGTGGCCGTGGTCACCATGCCCTTCCGCTGGGAGGGGGCGAGGAAAACGCGCACGGCGGACCAGGGGATACAAGCCCTCCTGGAGCAGGTGGACACCCTTTTCGTCATCCCCAACGACAACCTCAAGAAGGTGACAGACCAGAAGGTCAGCCTTGCCAACGCCTTTTCCGTCTCCGACGAGGTGCTCATCCGTGCCGTGGGCGGCATCGCCGACCTGCTGCGGAGCACCGGCTTCATCAACCTGGACTTTGCAGACTTGAAAACCGTCCTCCGTTCCAGCGGCCTGGCCCATCTGGGTATCGGGGAAGCAAGCGGCAAGAGCAAGGTGGAGGAAGCGGCCGCTGCCGTCATCCACAGCGAGCTCATGGACACCGATATCGTGGGGGCGCGGCGCGTCATCATCAACATCATCGGCTCGCCGGATCTGCCCATGGAAGACCTGTCCGCCGTCATGGACCGTATCCAGCAATCCGCCCACGAGGACGCCAATATCATCTTCGGCCTGGGCTTCGACGAGAACCTGATGGACGCCCTGCGCGTCATCGTTATCGCCACGGATTTCGGGGACGGCTCGTTTGGCACTTCCCCTGACCGCGAGGAGGTGGCCGAAGTGGTGGAAAAGCAGAAGGCTGCGCCCAGCGCCGCGGAGAAGGCGGAAAAGGGCGCCTCCGACGACGATTGGGACGCGCTTTGGGACAAATTCTTCAAATAAACCGGAAAATGAGCAGCCAGGGGGCGAAATTTGCCCCCTGGTTTTCTTTTTTCCTATTGACCTGTGGAAACCTTTGATATAGAATTATCTATACTAATAAACTAAAACGCAAAGTGTAAATACGTGTACGGGAGGAAAAAACCATGCCTTTTGATTTCGAGACCGGTCCCGACAATGTGGTGAATATAAAGGTCGTCGGCGTCGGCGGCGCCGGAAACAACGTGGTCAACCATATGGTGGAGGAGAATGTCCAGGGCGTTGAATTCATCGCCATCAATACGGACAAGCAGGTGCTGGGCGCCTCCCGGGCGGACATCAAGCTCCAGATCGGTGAGAAGCTGACCCACGGCCAGGGCGCCGGCAGCGATCCCGAGGTGGGCAAGCGCAGCGCCGAGGAGGACCGCAACAACATCACCAAGGCCTTTGAGGACACGGATATGGTGTTCATCACCGCCGGCATGGGCGGCGGCACCGGTACCGGCGCGGCCCCCGTGGTGGCCGACATCGCCAAGGAACAGGGCATCCTGACCGTGGGCGTGGTGACCAAGCCCTTCGGCTTCGAGGGCCGCAAGCGCATGCTCCAGGCCGAGGCTGGCATCGGCGAGCTCATCGGCAAGGTGGACTCCCTGCTCATCATCCCCAATGACCGGCTGAAATATGCTTCCGATCAGAAGATCACCATGCTCAATGCCTTCCGCATCGCGGACCAGGTGCTGTTGGAGGCCGTCACCAGCATTTCCGACCTCATCAAGCAGACCGGCTTCATCAACCTGGACTTTGCCGACGTGACCACCGTCATGAAGGACGCGGGCAAGGCCCACATGGGCGTGGGCAAGGCCTCCGGCAAGAACAAGGCGGAGGATGCGGCGAAGATGGCCGTTTCCAGCCCCCTGATGGAGACCTCCATCAACGGCGCAAAGGGCATCCTGGTCAGCATCGTGGGCTCCCCCGACATGGGCCTGGAGGAAGTGGAGGTCGCCTGCGGCCTGGTGGAATCCGCCGCGCACCCCGACGCCAACATCATCTTCGGCGCCTCCTTCGACGAGACCATGGAGGACGAGATCCGGGTCATCGTCATCGCCACCTGCTTCGACGGCGAGGGCGCGGGCCAGATCCCCAAGGCGGAGAAGCCCGCCGAGCCCAAGCCCCAGGCTCCCGCTGCCCCGGCCAAGCCCAAGGATGATTTTGACGACATCCTCAAGATTTTCAACTGAGGCTGAGCAAACTTCAAAAGGCGCCCGCCAGGGCGCCTTTTCTGCAATATACTGGAGGTCACGATTTGGAATCCGAGCTTGTGTTTCCCGGCGGGCTCATCACGGCGATGACGGTGCTTTTCGCCGTCTGCATCCTGCTGCCCACCATGTATTACGTCTGGTACGTTTACCGCAAACGCTTCAATCATATCGCGCTGCTGGGCGGCCTGGCCGCCTTCTTCCTCTTCGGCTTCCTGCTGGCGGAAAACCTGCTGCGCCTGCTGGGTCCGGCTGCCGGGGCGGGGAAGTGGACCTATGCCCTCCTGCGGGGCTTCTGCCTCGCCCTCTGCGACGTGGGGGCCTATGCCCTGGGCCTCTGGTTCCTCAAGAAGCAGCATTCCACCATCCGGGTGCCCATCAGCTTCGGCCTGGGCTACCGGCTCTTTGAGATGCTCTACCTGGGGGCGCTGAACGTCCTGCTGCGCCTCACCTCCGCCATGACCGTCAACCGGGACGGGCTCCAGTCGCTGCTGGACACGGTGACGGAGGAGCAGGCCCCGGCCCTGCGGCTCCAGCTGATGAACCTGGCGGAGACCAGCCCGGGGATATTCTGGATGAGCACCGTGGACTATATCTGCCGCTTCGTGCTGACCGTGGCCCTGGTGCGCCTTGTGTGGTATGCCTTCGAGGGCGGGCGGGAACCGGCGGATAAGCGGCTGATCGGCATAGCCTTCCTGATCGACTTCCTCTGCGAGCTGATGCTGGCCCTCCACGCGGCGGGGGCTTCCTACCATGTCTGCGCCGCGATCTACTATGTGCTGACAGCGGGGACGATCTGCCTCGCCTACTATGTTTCCCACCGGCGGGACGACCCGCAGCAGCTCACCGCGGACCATCTCTCGGGCCGGAATATCCGCAAGAGGAAGTATTGAATGGAACTGACGGCCATTGCCCGGGTGCGCAGCCCCTTCGGGTCCAAATTCGGCGTGCCCCGCCAGAGCGGCCTGGCGGAGGCGGTGCGCTCCCGCCTGGTCTTTGAGCCGCCCTTCCGCAGCCGGGAGGCCCTGCGGGGCATCGAGGGCTTCAGCCATCTGTGGCTCATCTGGGGCTTCTCCGAGAATGCGGACAGGGGCTGGTCCCCCACGGTGCGCCCGCCCCGGCTGGGGGGCAATGCCCGGGTGGGGGTCTTCGCCAGCCGCTCCCCCTTCCGCCCCAATCCCCTGGGCCTCAGCTGCGTCCGGCTGCTGGAGGTGGAGTGGGAGGGCCCGGAGGGGCCCAGCCTGCTGCTGGGCGGGGCGGACCTCACCGACGGGACCCCCGTCTATGACATCAAGCCCTATATCGCCTATGCCGACAGCGTGCCGGAGGCTTCGGGCGGCTTCACCGGCGGCCAGGCGCCGCCAAAGCTGCCGGTCCTCTGTCCCGCTGAGGTGCGCGCGGCCCTGCCGCCGGAGACCTGGGCAGCCCTGGAGGGCGCCCTGGCCTGCGACCCCCGGCCCCATTATCACCATGACGAGGAACGGATCTACGGCTTTTCCTTCGCCGGGCGGGAGGTGCGCTTCCGCGTCACGGCGGCGGGCGTGGAAGTGGTAAGCATCGAACCTGAGAAAGGGGAATGACCATATGAAAGTCAAGCTGATCGCGGATAGGGATTATACCATCGGGGAAGTGTCGCCCCGGCTGTTCGGCTCCTTCATCGAGCATCTGGGCCGGGCCGTCTACGGCGGCGTCTATGAGCCGGGCCACCCCACGGCGGACGACCAGGGCTTCCGGCAGGATGTGCTGGCGCTGGTGAAGGAGCTGGGGGTGCCCATCGTGCGCTACCCCGGCGGCAACTTCGTCTCCGGCTACCGCTGGCAGGACGGCACCGGCCCCCGCTCCCTGCGCCCCCGGCGGCAGGAGCTGGCCTGGAACAGCATCGAGACGAATGAAGTGGGCATCGACGAATTTCAGGAGTGGGCCAGGCGCGCGGGCAGCGAGGTCATGATGGCCGTGAACCTGGGCACCGGCACCGCCGCCGAAGCCAGGGACCTGGTGGAATACTGCAATTTCCCCGGCGGCACCGCCCTCAGCGACCGGCGGAGGGCGAACGGCTTTGAGAAGCCCTTCGGCATCCGTACCTGGTGCCTGGGCAACGAGATGGACGGCCCCTGGCAGATGGGCCACCGCACCGCCGAGGAATACGGGCGCATCGCCTGCGAGGCCGCCAAGCTGATGAAGTCCACGGACCCGGAGATCGAGCTGATCGCCTGCGGCAGCTCGTCCTCCTCCATGCCCACCTTCGGGGAATGGGAGACCACCGTGCTGAATAACTGCTACGACCAGGTGGATTACCTCTCCCTCCACAGCTACTATGGCAACCGCTCGGATAACAGCGCGGAATTCCTGGCTTGCAGCAAGGATATGGACCAGTTCATCACCGACGTGAGTGCCATCTGCGACGCGGTGAAGGCCACCCGCCACGCCAAAAAGACCATGTACCTCAGCTTCGACGAGTGGAACGTGTGGTTCCATTCCAACGAGCAGGACAAGAAGGTGGAGAAGTGGACCGTGGCCCCGCCTCTGCTGGAGGATATCTACACCTTTGAGGATGCGCTGGTGGCGGGCTGCCTGCTCATCACCCTCCTGCGCCACTGCGACCGGGTGAAGATCGCCTGTCTGGCCCAGCTGGTGAACGTGATCGCCCCCATCATGACGGAGACCGGGGGGCGCGCCTGGGTCCAGACCATCTTCCATCCCTTCCGGGACGCCAGCCGCTATGGGCGCGGCACGGCCCTGAACTGCCGCATCGACTGCCCCACCTACGACGGCGGGGTTTACGGCGAGACCCCCACCGTGGAGGCCGCCGCCGTAATGAGCGGCGACGAGCTCACCGTGCTGGCCGTCAACCGCAGCCTCACCGAGGACGGGGAGCTGGAGCTGGACCTGCGGGGCTTCGGCACGCCGGAGCTCACAGAGCACCGGCAGCTGTGGCATGAGGACCTGAAGGCGGTGAACACCGCCGACGAGCCGGAAAAGGTGGCCCCCTCCGCCGGGGATGGGCGCACCCTGCGCCGCCATTCCTGGAATGTGCTGCGCTACAAGCTGAAGTAAGGGGGAAAGCCCCATGTTTTTGGAAGGATCGACCCTGGAAGTCCGCCTGGGCAGGGAGGAACTGCGCCTGAGCCTCCTGGGGAAGAAGGGGGAAAGGCTGCTGACTTCGGCGGCGGCCTGGGAGCCCCATGAGATCGACGGGGTGGAGACCTATACCCTGCTGATGATCTGGCCCGGCATCCGGGCCCTGTGGCGGGACCTTTCCGCGGCATACCGGCAGGAATTCGGCTCCGCCCTGGAGGAGACGGAGAAATTCATCGTCCGGGGCATGGGGGGCGGCTATATGCCCTTCGACCCCCGGCTCAGCGTGCTCACCGCCTACCGGGGCGCCTGGGACCCCTGTCCCGAGGCGGCGGCGGAGCTGGGGGATGCTCTGGGGCGGGCGGTGCCCGCCGGGGGCGCCGCGGCCCATCTGTGGCAGGCGGTTCGGGACGGGGAAGCGTATCTCCCCTATGTGGACTTTGTCACCACCCTGCCGGGCTACGTCCACTGGCGGCTCACGGGCCGCCGGGTGGTGGACAGAGCTGCTGCGGCAGGCATCTTCCCCCTGGACGGGGAAGGGCAATTTGACAGGGCGCTGCTGCGCCGCTTCGACGAGCTGGCCTCGGGCAGGCTGCCCAAGCCCCTGGGAGAGCTGCTGCCGGAGGTGCTTCCCGCCGGCTGCGCGGCGGGGAGCCTTATGCGGGAGTCCCTTCGGATGCTGGACCCCTCCGGCGACCTGCGGGAGGGCATCCCCTTCCTGACGCCGGAGGAAGAATAGAGAGGTGCGCATATGAATACGGAGCCTGTACAGCGGGGTCCCGACGAGCTGATGCAGCAGCTGCTGGCCTATCAGAAGAAGCAGCTCCGCCATACCCGCCTGGCGACCTTCCTCAGCATCCTGCTGGTGCTGATGGTGCTGGGGGTCCTGGCGGCCCTGGTGCTTCTGGTGCCCCGGGCGCTGCATTCCTTGGCGGAGATGGACCGGCTGGCCGCTTCGGCCCAGGAACTGATCGACAATGCAAACACCATGGTGACGGACAATACAGACGCCATCACCGAGACCATCCGCGACCTGAACGACGCCATAAAACCTCTTGCGGAGCTGGCGAGGAAGCTGGGCGGATAAAAGGTGGGCCCGCTGCACGGGCCCAGTGATGCGCCCGCTTCGCGGGCATGAGGTTGCGCTTCGCGCAGTGATGTGCGGCCAAGGCCGCGTGATGTTGTGCCTTCCAGGCACAGTTGCGGTATCCCCTTCGGGGATGATTTGAATTTGGGCTGCTGCAGTTTTTCTGCAGCAGCCCTGTTGATCTATTTATATAACGTATGCGCTTCCCGGGTCCAGCTCGCCGGGGAGGGGGTCCACAAACTGCCCTTTTGCCCGGAATACGTCCAGCTCCCCGCCGGGCTGCCCGAAGCCCCGGCCCACGGTCTCCATGGCCTTCAGGTCGATAAGCTGGCAGCGGCTGGAGCAGGCGATCTCCGGGGGCGTCACCCGGTCCATGTTGTCCTCCGTGAAGCCGAAAAGCACCATGCCGGGGCGGATGCGCAGGTAATAGGCGGGCTCCGTCTTGTCCACATAGTTCTTCATGGCGATCTCATAGGGGCTGTCCGCCTCCCCCATCTTCTGCAGGAGGCGGATGCGGTAATACCGTTCCGTCACATAGACGTGGACGATACTGAATCCCCAGTCGTAGTCCCAGCGGACGGCCTTGCCCTTGAGGTCGTCGGTGTAGCCGTGGCGCTTTTCGGGGAGGGGCTTTCCCGGCGTTTCGATGGCCCCGGTGAGGATCTCTGTGTCGATATAGGTGGGCCGCTTGGGGTTCAGGCCCTGGCGGCAGGTCACCAGGGTCACAAGGCCCTCCGCGCCGTCCAGCACCAGGGTGCGGTTCACCCGGGGTTCCTTTTCCTGGTCGAAGGTGAGGAAGCGCACTTCCCCCAGGTCCATGCTTTTCGCGGGGTATTCCCGCCCCTCCCAGCGGACCAGTTCACCGGAAACCAGCTCCAGGGTATGATCCCGCCCGTCGTCCATGATAAGGGTCAGGGAGATCGGATATGCTTCCAAAGCATTCATGACGCATCCTCCGTTGCAGACGTTCGCTTTTTACAGGATTTTAACACAAATGCCCGCCTTCTGTCAGCCCCCGGGCCGGAAAAAACTTGTCAAGGCCCCCGGCTTCGTGTAGAATGAGAGCGGATGAACATACTATCCGCAAAGGAGGATGCAGATATGAAACCGATAGAACTGACCGCCGCAACTTTTGAAAATGAGACCGCCTCCGGCGTCACGGTGGTGGATTTCTGGGCCAGCTGGTGCGGCCCCTGCCGCATGCTGAGCCCCATCGTGGAAGAACTGGCGGGGGAGATGACGGACGTCCGCTTCGCTAAGGTGAACGTGGACGAGGAACCTGCCCTGGCCAACGCCTTCAAGGTGAGCGCCATCCCCACACTGATCTTCATGAAGGATGGGCAGGCCGTGGGGCAGACCGTGGGCGTCCGGGGCAAGGAGGACCTGCGCGCCGTCATCGAAAAGGTGAAGCAGGCCTGACCTTGAACCAGGCTGACGGCGGCTTCCACCGCAGTCAGCCGTACAAAAGAGTCAGGACAGAGAGACGAAAATCTGACCTCGCCGCGCAAGAAGCGCGGCGGGGTCAGATTGCATATCCGTATTACAGCCAGTCTCCGACCAGCTCCCAATCCCGCGGGTCCTCGGACCCCCGGTACAGGGGTGGGCGGAAAAACCAGCCGCCCCCGGTGACGTGCATTTCCGTTTCCCCCCGTTCCGGGTCGTAGAACAGCTTCGCCAGGGCCAGCAGGGCCAGGACGGCGGGGTCGGGGGTGAGGAAGCAGATCTCCGTCTCCCGCCCGTCCACCGTGCGGGTATCGAAGTATAATAGATCCAGGCGCTCCAGCCGGGGAATGGTCCCTTCCGGGTGTTCCAGCCCCAGCAGCTTATCCAGGATGGACCGCACCACGATCCCATGGTAGGGCATGGAGAGGATCTTTTGCGCCGCCCGCAGGGTCTCCCCGTCCCCCAAGGCTTCCCAAAGGGCGCGGAAGCGCTCCGGTTCCTCAAAGAGGGTCTCCCAGCCCGCCTCCGGCTCCTTGAAAATGAAGGCGGCGGGCCCCTTCGGGTGATTGCGGAAGAAGGCGAGGTCGTTTTTCCCCAGCATGGCGTAGCGCACATGTTCCGGCGTCCCCCGGCCAAAGGAGATTTCCTGATCCACCATCCCGATGCTCAGCTCCAGCTGCCGCCGATGGAGCAGGAGCATCGCATCGATCCGCTCCCTCTCCGGTTTGGGCCGGAGCCAGGCGACGAGGGCATCCTCCATCTCCCCGTCGGTGGGCGTCCGGTCAAAGAGAGCGTCCAGAGACACCCCCAGGGCGTCCGCCAGCGTCGGCAGCAGCATGGCGTCCGGGGCGCTTTCGCCCCGCTCCCATTTGCTCACGGTCTGGGACACCACCCCCAGTTTTTCCCCCAGGGCCTCCTGACTGAGGCCCGCCGCTTTTCTCGCAGCATGGATGCTTTCTCCCAGGCTCATTCCGCGCCTCCTTCCTCCGGGAGGCACAGATTCACCATCCCGGAGCCGGAGAAGATGTGGCCCCGACTGGAGGGCCCGGCTTCTGTGGGGATGAGGGTGAACGCCAGGGTGAGCAGGCCCATCAGATGGGGCCGCACCAGGCTGGAATAGATCATCCCCGGTCCTTCTTCCCGGTAAAACCGATTGTTGGAGAATAGCTGCCAGGGTACCGCCGCCTCAAGAAAGGCGGAAGCCTCCTCCGCCGTCACCCCTGCCTTTTCCGCCAGATAACCCGCGGTGAAGCAATTGCCCGGCTTCTCCGCCAGCATGGCGTAGAGGCATTTCATGGCCCCGGGCATCCCCAGGATGCGGAACAGCTCTTCCATTTTTGCGCCCGCAGTCTTCAGCCAGCGGTACCGCTCCTCGTGGGGCAGCATCAGCATGGCCAGGTTGGCGTCCGGCCCGGCAGCGGCGACGGCCATCTGGTCCTGCCATCCGTATTCCCATACGCTGCGTTCCACCCCCGGCATCCGCAGCTCCCTCGGCCTTTCCGGGATGGGCAGTCTCTCCGGCGGCGCGTCCTGCGGGGGATAAGCGCAGCTCCGCAGGCCCATGAGCAGGTCGAGCATCCGCCGCCAGCATGTCTGCGCCGCCTCCGCCGCGCCCATCCCCTCCAGGGAAGGGCTTTCCTCTCCCTCCCGGAAAAACACCGCCGGGCTTTCGCCGTAAAACGCCGCCAGGCGGCAGAGTGTCTCTACGTCCGGCTCGTTCTCGCCGGTCTCCCACTTGGAATAGGTCTTGTCGGAAATGCCCAGGGCGTCCGCAAGCTCCTTCTGGGTGAGGGAGCGAATCTTTCTCTCCTTTGTCAGGTTTTCCAGGAATCTCGCCTTGTCCACGGTTCGTTCCTCCTTTGCGTATTGCGTGCAAAACCGGCTTTGCGCTTTGAGTATAATTGAAACGTATCGTAGAGTCAAAAACGAAAACGGCACGAAATTCTCTGAAACAGAGAATTAAAAAGCCCCTCTGAAAGGAGAGCTGGCGCGAAGCGACTGAGATGTTGACCTTATAAGGTTATGCAGGTATCTCCGGGGTGCGTTGTCCGGTTGTGGACGGCTGCCTGGGGGACGACCTCTCCACCGCCTTCGGCGGTCCCCCTCCCCTGAAGGGGAGGCAAATGCCGTCAGCGGGACGCCGGAGCGTCCCGCTGACTTGATACAGAGAGAAAAGGTCAAAACGTTTCCTTCGGGGCCAATAGCGGCGTCCCCATGCGCTTGCCGTCCACGGCGTTCAGCTCGCCGCCGGGCTTGGGCAGGCCGAAGAGCTGGGCGGCCAGCAGCATCAGGGCCAGGGGCTTGTGGTAGGGGGAGACGTGCAGCATCTCCGTCTGCTCCCCGTCGATGACGCAGGGGACGACACTGAGCAGATGCAGCTTTTCCAGCTTCGGCATGGTCTCCTCCGGCTTTTCCAGACCCAGCAGCGCCGCCATTTCTCCCCGGTCACAGCCCATATCTAACCCCGGCGTCAGGGTATAGCTGCGCAGGATGGCCCGGCGGGTCTCTCCATCCGCCAGGGCTTCCCACAGCTCGTGCTGGGCGTCCGGGTCTGACAAAGCCTCCGCCCAGCTTTCCGCCGTACCCTCCAGGATGCAGAAGTAGGGGAGCGAAGGCCAGTCGGAGTAGTACAGGAGGCCGTCCGACATCAGCAGAGAGGCGGCATTATTCTCGAAGGGATAGCCGGGGAAGTCGAAGGGGTCGCGCTGCTCACTTTCCGGCCCGTCCCAGCGGCCGAAAACCAGCAGGACGCAGGATTTCCACAGCTTCCGCATTTCCTCCATCCGCGCCTCCTCCGGGAGGGGCAGCAGCCAGCGCTTCAGGGCTTCTTCCGCGTCCCCGTGGGTACCCGTTTTGCGCTCAAAAAGCGTGTCCAGGGAGGTTTGCAGGGTGTCCGCCAGGGCGGGGAGAAGGGCAGCGTCGGGCTGGCTCTCGTCCCGCTCCCACTTGGATATGGTCTGGGGCACCACCCCCAGGGCTTCCGCCAAGGCTTCCTGGGTGAGGCCCAGGGCCGTGCGGGCTTCCTTGATCTGTGTTCCGAGGCTCATGCGTTTTCTCCTTTCTCATAGATGGGGGGAGTAATGGACCCGATCTGATGGCCATAGCGCCGGAGGTTCGCTTCATCCCGGCGCAGCAGCAGCTTCGCCGCGGCGAACAGGCCCAGCAGCGGCAGCGGGCCGAAGGCCCGATACAGCTTTTCCTCCTGCCCGTTTCGCCGGACCTTCTGGCCGACGCAGAGGCCCAGAGGCAGCGCCGCCTCCAGAAAGGCGGCGATCTCCTCCTGGGACGCCCCGGCCTTACCCGCCAGGTAGGGCACGGAGAAAAGATCCGTATTCGGCTGCCGAAGCAGGAAATGGAGGCAGGGGAGGGCCCCCGGCATCCCCAGGACACGGAAGATGGCCCCCAGCTCCGCCTGCTCGCTCACCAGCCAGGAATAACCCTGCTCCGCGGGTTCCAGCAGCAGGCTCAGGTTCATGTCCTCCCCCGCGGCGAAGATCGCGGAGAGGTTGGGAAAGGCGAAGGTGGTCAGACTGTTGGGCGCTTGGCCCCGCTGCTCCGAAGGGTTGTCCGGGACCTCCGCCCAGGGCTCACGGCGGAGGTAAAAGGTGCTGTCCTCCCGCTGCCGGGTCATAATGCTGTCGTTCATGCCCATGAGGGCCTCATAGTGAAAACGGAACCAGCTTTGCGCCGCTTCCCTGGGCTCCAGCGCGCCCAGGGTCTCCCGCACCCCCTCCGGCTTCAGCCCTTCCGAGGGGAAGAAGACCGCGGGACTTGCTTCATAGAACTCCGCCAGGCGGCAGAGAGACGATACGTCCATCTCGTTCTCCCCGGTCTCCCATTTGGAATAGGTGCGGTCCGAGATGCCCAGGGCGTCGGCCACCTGCTTCTGGGTATAGCCCCGCGCCTTGCGCTCCTCCGCCAGACGCCGGGGGAAGAAAGTGTTGTCCATGGGGCGTTCCTCCTTGTGGTTCAGATTCAAGTCCGGCCTTGTGAGACCAGAATAAACGAAACGAGGCGTAGAGTCAAAAACCAAAACGTGGGCGGGTTCTATCCGGAGTAGAGAGAAAAGACAAAATTCCCGCCTCCCCGGCTTCCCCCGGGGGAAAACCCCCGCCACGCGGAAAAAGGCTCCCTCTCCGAGGGAGCTGTCAGCAAAGCTGACTGATTGTAGCACGCGCCCACCGCTGCGCGGCGGGTCCCCTCGCGCGGAATAGGGAGTCAGCCCATCAAATCAGCATTAGCTACGAATAACTCTGACTCCCTCCGTCTCCGGCCAGGGCCGGAGCCACCTCCCTCAAGGAGGGAGGCTGAAAAAGCTCCCCCGGCGCGGCTGCGCCGGGGGAATTTTGCAAAGAGAGAAAAGGAACGGTCTTATTCCGCCGGGGGTTCGGTGTTCTTTTCGCGCAGGAAGGGGGTTGCCGTTCTGCCGTAATAGTCGAATCCGAATTGCTTTTCATTTCGGGTGCTTGCCAGCAGCAGGATGGTCATGAGGCGCAGGCGGAGATGGCCGTAAGTGACGTAGTACAGATCGCTGTCCTGACCGTTGATCCGCGCTTTCTCCCGGTTGATCGCGCCCAGGACCATCAGAGAATCGATGATCTCCTCGTCCCAGCCGTAGGCCTCCTTGGCCCAGGAGAGATCGAAACGGAAAAAGGCGTCGTCCGTGTAAAGCTGCTTCAGGGCCCGGCGCACCGGCTCCTTCGCCAGAGCCTCCCAATAGGGGGCGGCGTCGTCCTCCTCCAGCAGCGGCCCCCAGCCCGCCTTCGGCTCCGGGAAGAGCAGGAGGAAGGGCATGGCCTCCCGCCGGGAGGAGAGGGTGAAGCCCAGCTCGCTGTCGTGGCCGCCGGTGGTGCTCACGCCCCAGGGTAAGGGCTCCATTGAGTCATAAAATTCCACGGTAAGCTGCGGTAAATCCGGGTACTTCTTCCAAAGCTCCCAGAACCCGGCAAGCACCGTCTGCACGATGCGCCCCAGACGCAGGGCGCCCATCCAGCGATCTTCCCCTTCCAGGGTCAGGAGCCAGTCCTTGGCCCCCACGGCGGCGTCGCGGAAGGTGGAAGTCTTCCGGTCAAAGAGGCTGTCGATGGTGGTCCCCAGGGCGTCCGCCAGCTTCGGCAGCGCCGAAGCGTCGGGCAGGCTCTCGTCCCGCTCCCATTTCGAGACGGTCTGGGCCGCCATGCCCAGCTTTTCCCCCAGGGCCTCCTGGGTGAGGCCGACAGCCTTCCGCCCCTCCCGGATGTTTTCTCCCAGGCTCATGCCGTCTCACCTCCCTCGCGGGGCATATAATCCAGCAGGAGGCGGGTAAGGGTCAGCATAGCTCGCAGCAGCCGGGTCTCCGCGCCGATGTAAAGCCCGTCGCGGCTTTCAGCGGTCCGGGCGTCCATATGGCGGCAGAAGCCCCATTTCTCCAGGGTTTCCAGGGCAGCTTTCGTTTCCTCCGGGGCGAGCCCCGCCCTCTCCGCCAGGTTTTCCACCGTGTAGTAGTCCATCTTTCCGTCCCGCACCGGCTCCAGCAGGGGAAGGAGCAGCTTCGGCTGCCGCAGCAGGTCCAGAAGGGCGGTAAGCGCCTCGCCCTCCGACGCCAGCCAGCCGAAGCCCTCCTCCGAGGGCATCATATACAGCTGGATGTTGGCGTCCCGGTTCAAGTGCTGCAAAAAGAGCAGGCCGCCGGAATATTCGGAAAAGCTGTTTGTGGGCTGCTCCGCCGTGAAGGGAGCGATGGGCTTGTTTTCCTTAGCGCCGGAATCGAACATGCCGAGATAAAGCTCGCTGATGCGCTCGCTGCACTTTTTCGCCGCCTGGTCCAGGGGCAGGGACGCCAGCTCCCGGCGCAGATCCGGCTCGTCCCCCGCGTCCATGAGGAACGCGGCGGGGTCCATGCCGTAATAGTCCCCCAGGCGGCACAGAAGCTCGATGCCCGGTTCCGTCTCCCCGGTCTCCCACTTGGAATAGGTCCGGTCCGAGACGCCCAGGGCCTCCGCCACCTGCTTCTGGGTGAGGCTGCGTTGCTCCCGGGCGGATCTCAGGTTTTCGATGAATTTTTCCCGATTCATGGGGCGATTTCCCCTTTCCATAGATTCAAGGCGCCTTGTGATGCTATGGTAAACGAAACGCACCGGAGAGTCAAAAACCAAAATGGAGGGTAATTCCCGTT
>JAEEGH010010364.1_pt1 | contig 21423 bp, 24 predicted proteins | sample 9134181 | NCBI WGS metagenome assembly JAEEGH01 (sample SAMN16246544, study PRJNA631951) | gut metagenome | biome: gut microbiome; feature: rumen; material: DP-attached | host: Bos | place: Iran: Karaj | collected 2018-10
AACATCTTCAGACATAACCGCCTCCTTGTATTTCGAAATCCACTCCTACTTCCGCAGGATCACGATATCCTGGGTACCGGAGCAGAGGAGACCCGTCCGCGTTTCCGTCTCCCGGAAGCCCGCTTCCTTCGCCGCCGCTTCGATCTCGCCCTTTCGCACGGCCAGATCCATTCCCTGGAGCCAGTAGGGAAGATACCCCATGACCATATCCCAGGGGCCGGAGAAGTCCGTTTGGATGCCCTCCCCGATGCTGACGACGATGCCGCCGGGTGCCAGGGCGTCATACAGTTTTTTCAGGAACGCAGGCAGGTCCCCTTTGGCAAAGAGCATGACGGAGACCGCCAGGATCAGGTCGTAGCCTCCGCCCAGCTCGTCCGTCATGAAGTCCCCGCCCCGTGCGCGGGCTCGACCCTGCAAGCCCATCTGGGCGATGGAGCCTTCGATCACCGGGCACAGCGGTGGTTTATCGAAAAGCACGCCTTTCCGCTCAGGCATATCCACGATCACCGCGAGCCCCAGCAGACCGGCATTGCAGCCGATGTCCAGCACATTTCGGAGCCGTTCGTTCTCCGGCAGGGAGCGTATGATCCGCAGCACCTCCTGCTGGCGGCAGCCCCGCTGCGCCGCCCGGAAGGCGTCCCCGAAGCGGGTGAAATCCAGCTGCTGATCCATCTGTCCCATACCGGCGGGATCCGGCCCCTCCCGGACCAGCTTAGCCACGTCCAAGGGGGCCAGCCCCTCCTGGATGTACGCCGTCAGGAAGCCGCCCGCGTAATCCGGGCTGGAGACCACGAGGTACTGTGCTGTTTCCGGAGCGTTGACGTAGCCGCCGCAGCTTTTCTTCACAAATCCCAGGGAGAAAAGAGCGTCCAGCAGCATCCGGGTATTGGCCTCGTGCCAGCCCAGGTCCCGGGCCAGATGCTCCGCCGTCACCGGGACGGTCAAGTGAGAAAACACGTTCAGCTCCATCGCACCCCGCAGGAGCTTGAAGTAGATGGGGAGATAGGCCAGCTGTGCCAACTGCTCGTAAATGCCATGTTCTTTCATGTTTGCACCTCTTTCGTATGTTTACTTTCGCAAACTGGCCGCTTGCTTTTTCAGCACCTTCTCGGCAAGCCTCATGCCGAGGATAGCGACCGGCACCGTCAGGATAAGCATCACGATCAGTATAGGGATATTGGAGATCACACGCTCCATCATTTCTGCATAGCCCACAGGCATCTCCTCCACCGCTTCTGCCAGGGAGGTTTCCGTATTTGTCCACCAATGAGCAGAGTAAGCATAGAAAGAATATGCGAAGGGGATGAAGCTGCGCCGAACGCCCTTTAAGGAATGGTGCCCGCAGAGCTTTCTGACGATCTCGGCAATTACAGTCAGAAGGATCAACAGAACGATCATTGCGGCGTTGCCTTCTCCCATCAGGAGGCCGATGATCAGGACAAACCCGTTCAGGATCGCCGCTGTGCCGAAGCTCTGCAGCTTTGCCGCCGAAAACAGGTAGACGAAAGCAAAGAACAGCGGCGCTATCGTGCCTGCATAGGCATAACAGGCCGGGTGGATGAGTCCGCAGGAGGATGCCAGGACAAACAATGCCAGATAGATGATCGCAGCGAGCAGAAGTGGAAATATGGGCAGCTTTTCATTAAATGACCTCTCTTTCCTATGGGTTAGCTTTTGCTAACCCACGCTTTGAAGGAAATGCTTGATATGGTATCAAGCATTACTCTCAGTCAAAAGCATTATGTCAGCGCAGGATCAGCGGGCAAAACCCTGACACTTCGCTGCGTACATAGGTTAGCAATTGCTAACCATGATTATAACAGCCGTCTGTTTCCCTGTCAAGGGAAAAATCCGCGCTTTGCTTGTAGCAAAAATCCGCGCTTTGCTTGTAGCGGACAAACCCCGCGATTCATCTTTTTCCGCTTAACATCTTGATTTATTCCGTGATCGGATTATAATACAAGAAAGGTTAGGTAATGCTAACCGAAATCGCCCCTCCATCCTATGATGATTGTTGTTGTGAGAAAATGAGGTGCAGAGTTGAAAGGATACCTGTCAGTTCAAGAGACCGCCCGAAAATGGAACGTATCTGTCCGTTGGGTCAATCAGTATATTCTGGCGGGCAGAATTCCCGGCTGTGAGCGTTTTGGCCATGCCTGGGCGATCCCGGAAGATGCCGTGAAGCCTGAGCGCTTACCTCCCGGAGTGAAGGCAAAACACGCTCCTGCGGATGAACGATTCGGTAGGTGAGATCGGCTCTCTTTTTTTACGCAAAGGTTAGCAATGGCTAACGTCCGTGTCAGGAATATGTGGAGAAAACAGAAAAGTTCATGCGGAGGTCTTTAGTGTGAAAAGCCTGACTTCGAGACAAAAGATCCTGTTTTGCGTATATGCCATGATTCTGGCAATGATCGGAGATTATCTGCTGGGATTCGGAACTCTCAGCTTTTCGGATTCCCCGGACGCCTATATGGGCATGACAGCCAATGTGGTGCCGGACTGGCGGTACGCATCCTCTTCTGTCCTCGGCTTTATCTGCGCTGCTCTGTTTGCGGTGGCTGCGACAGAACTGATGAAGGTGATGGAGAAGAAATACGGTTTGGCAGAAAGCAAGCTGTATAAGCTCTTTAAGATCGCGAACTGGGGCGGGATCCTGTACTTTGCCTTCATCCATATCGGGATCTGCATGCTTCCTGTCGTGTTCAACGCGGGAATGGAAGCAACCGGCAGTCTGCAAGCATCCATGGATATGGTCCTCCGTGTATTGAAAAGCATTGCGGTGCCGATGGGATTGGGTTTTGTGATCTGCGATGTATTCGCAACGATCGGATGGATCGGATTGGTCGTCAAGGGAAAACTCCCGGTCAAGAAGATCGCCCTGATCTGCAACCCGGTCGTGATTTCGCTGTTTGGCCAGCTGATGAATTATGTCGCTGAAGGTCTTGACTCCGGTTTTGAATCCTTCGGATGGCTCCTGATGTATCTCGTATGCGCGCTGAAACTGGTAGATAAAGAGGAACGTATATGAACAAAAAGACATGGGATTTATACGCGCCGATCTATAAGCGTGCCATGAAGGCAGACCAGAAAATCTACGATTTTATGTACGAACGGATACCTGAAACGGTTAAGGGTAAAGAGGTCCTGGAGATTGCTACGGGTCCTGGGCTTCTCGCAAAACATATAGCGTCTGCCGCGAAATCCATTCTCGCCACAGATTATTCCGACGGCATGATCGCAGAGGCGAAGAAAGGCGAATACCTGGCGAATCTCCGCTTTGAAGTGGCCGATGCCATGGCGCTCCCCTATGAGGACAATTCTTTTGACGTTGTTCTCATTGCAAATGCGCTGCACATTGTTCCGGACCCGGAAAAAGTGCTCTCTGAGATCGACCGTGTTCTCAGACCCGGCGGTCTCCTGATCGCGCCGAATTTTGTGGAACATAAAGGGACGTTTATAAGCCGCGTCTGGTCCGGGATCCTGCGGATCGCAGGCGTTCGCTTTGAACATCAATGGTCTGCGCAGGAGTACCTGGTTTTCCTTGAGAAAAGCGGCTGGCAGGTCACCTTCAGCAAAGAAATGGCAGCGCGAATCGCTTTGATGTATGCAGAGTGTGAAAGAAGCAAAGAGCAAGGGGCTGAGATATGAAAATACTTGTGATCGGAGCCGGAGTAATCGGCTCGAATCTGGCGGCTGACCTGTTTGCTTCCGGCAGAAACGTTTCGATCCTGGCGAGGGGCAAATGGGCGGATACGTTGGAACAGAACGGTCTGATCATTGATCCGATCTTCTCCCTGCGAAAAAGAAAATACCGGATCCCGGTCATCCGGGAATTGAAAAAAGACGATGTCTACGACGTGATATTCGTCGTGATGCGTTACACACAGATCAACAGCGTGATTCCCCTGATCACAGACAACGGCTCAAAGAACATCGTCATTGTCGGGAACAATCTCTCTCCTAAGGCGTTTGTTGAAATGCTTCCGGGAAAAAATGTGCTGTTCGGCTTCAGCATGGCGGCAGGACGCAGGGAGAAAGACCGGGTTGTTTCCATTTCTCTGCATAAGATCACGGTCGGTCAATTGAAGGACGCTCCTTCAAATGAACAGATGATCCGGAAAATCTTCGGTGGAACAAGAATCAAAGCCACCTACCAGCCAAATATGGGAGACTATCTGCTCTGCCACGCGGCGTTTGTCGTACCGGTGGGCTTTGCCTGCTACTACACTGACGGCGACCTGAAACGGATCAAAAAGGATAAGGCATATCTGAACCGGATCATTGATGCCAATATCGAGGGATATACGGCAATCGAAGGCGCGGGACATGAGATCCTGCCTGCTTCTGACAGGGATTATCACAGTGACAAGTACAGGCGTCTGTGCTTCCGAGTCTATAAGATCATGTGCTCCACCGTCATCGGAAAGATCTGCGCGTCCGACCATGCCCTGAACGCCGCAGAAGAAATGTCTGCGCTGAATGAATGCCTTAAGGGATTCTTTGAGGCGCATCAGGCAGATTACCCGACTTACCGGAAGCTTGAACAGGATGCCAGAGATGGCTGGCAAAGGACCAACAGCATTAGAGAAAGGAAACGAAAATGATCACGCTGAAAGAACGGGTGGATATACCAGCGCCTTATGAAAGGTTGGAGGCTTGGATAGAAAACTTCCGTGAAGAATTTGTAAAATGGAGTCCTTATCATATCGAATGCGACCTGTATGACGGCGGTTATCAGGTCGGCAATCGAATTCGCTTCCGGGAGATCGTCATGAACCTGGACTACAACGTGACCGGAACGATCACGGAATGTTCGCAGGATAAAGATAGTTTTCGAATCGTTTTTAGGAGCGATAAAAAGACGGCATTCATCATCTTCGAAGGTTGGAGAACGAAAACCGGCTGTCGATTCTCCCATACGGAAGCGTTCGGTATGACAACGCCGATCATAGGCCCTGTTATGAATTTTCTCATATTCAAGGTATTCTTCAGAAAAAAGGCCAACTGGCAGTTGATTCGGGACGATATGGTTCTGGACAATCGTTATCTGACAGACATTCTTACTGCGGGGAAGTATCCGGACCGAATACCCATAGACAGGCTCTTGGCAAGTGTAGCGTCATAAAAGGAGTATGCAGTAATGAAGAAATACGAGCCTACACAGATGGTGGCATCGAGCCGTTATCAGAAGTATTTCCCGACATTGCCCGGTGACGTAAAGCGGGATGTCTTCAAGAGGATGGACGAACTGCTGACGGAAGAAAAGGAATACTGCGACAAGGGAAACTACGCCCACATGTCCCAGATTCTGACCTCCATTGCACTGTATGAAATCCTTCAGAAGCACGGTTATTGCGAGGAAGAAGCATACAGAATCGTGTCTGAGGAAATGTGGAAGTTCCTTGATCCGTCCGGGATGCAGAAACTGGCCAGAAAGAGCTTTTTCCTGCCGCTGATGAAAAAGATTGTTCCCTTCGGATTCAAGAAGGGCTCCGGTTATGGCTGGCGCTACACCTGGCACAAGGACGATCCGAAGGATGAGTTCAAATTCGAATGCAACGAATGCATCTACGCAAAAATCCTCGAAAAAAGAGGACTGATGAAGCTCGGAGCCATGTGCTGCCATGCAGATATCATCAACTACGGAAACCTCCCCTATACGGATTTCATCCGCACAAAGACGCTTTGTCAGGGCGGTGATGTATGTAATTTCAAATTCGTTCGCCATAAGACCGACGCCGGTGATGGTTGGGAAAGGAGCCGGAGCATTTGAGATAGTTTGAAGGTGTCGCGGACTATCCGGTCTTCCCTGTTTGCAAGGAAGGGCGAAACGGCTGGAACATGATGATCCGGCTGATGAAGGAAGAGGCTTGATATGACATATACAGGAATGCCGATGGGCATGTGGCTGTTATTCAGGAGATCCTTTCGGGAAAAGCTGGTCTCCGTCCTGGGATTTGATGAAGGCGACGCAATCCGAACAACAAAGGCGGCCAAAGCGAGGTATCGGGAAATCATCGGCAGGCTGCCTGAATTTGAAAAGGCAGACCGGTTCAAGATGAACATCGTAAACTGCGCCATGCTCTCTGCGTTCCTTCTCAGCATGGAGAAGAAGCCGGATGTGGATCAGGTTACCGATTACTATGCGCAGGCGATGATGATCGGACCGATGAAGTGGTTCTGCCGGATGGGAGGCAGAAGCAAATTCAGCCGCAACGATATCCGGGGCATGAAAGCGACTGCCGAATTGAACGCTGCCGACCGCAACCCTTATTCCTGGAACATGGAATTCCTGCCCTATGAAGACGGAAGCGGCTATGAAGCGCGATTCAGCAAGTGCGGTATCTGTACGCTGATGAAGGAGCTGGGCTTGTATGAGCTGGTTCCCGCCATGTGCCGTCTGGACTACACCATGAGCGAGGCAGGCGGGACTACCGAATTCATCCGGGAATATACGCTGGCATCCGGAGGCCCGTATTGCGATTGCGGATATAAAAAGAAAGGACGGATATGAAAACGGTCATTTGGGGACTCTTGATCCCTCTCATCGGCACAGCAGCCGGCGCCGCCTGTGTATTCTTTCTGAAAAACGATCTCAAAGCCAATATGCAGCGTGCATTGACCGGCTTCGCTGCAGGCGTGATGGTGGCGGCATCCATCTGGAGCCTGATCGTTCCCGCCATCGAGCAGTCTGCCGATAAAGGAAGATGGGCTTTCCTTCCCGCTTTCATCGGCTTCTGGCTGGGGATCCTGTTCCTGCTTCTTTTGGACCATGTGATCCCGCATTTGCACAGAAGCATTGATCAAGCCGATCAGGTGGAAGGAACGAAAGCGAAATTGAACAGGACCCTGATGCTGATCCTCGCCGTGACGCTGCACAACATCCCGGAGGGCATGGCGGTCGGCGTGGTCTATGCCGGATTGCTGTCCGGCTCAGCCAACATCACGGCAGGCGGCGCTCTGGCCCTGGCGCTTGGCATTGCGATCCAGAACTTCCCGGAAGGCGCAATCATCTCCATGCCGCTCTTTGCGGAGGGGAAAAGCAAGCCGAAGTCGTTTCTGCTGGGCGTTCTGTCCGGCGCGGTGGAGCCGGTCTTCGGCGGGCTCACCGTTCTGGTGGCCAGCCTGGTGGTCCCGGCCATGCCGTATCTGCTGTCCTTCGCGGCGGGAGCCATGCTGTACGTGGTCGTGGAGGAGCTGATCCCGGAAATGTCTTCCGGAGAGCATTCCAACATCGGCGTTGTGTTCTTTGCCGTCGGCTTCAGCCTGATGATGGCGCTGGACGTGGCGCTGGGATAAGGGGTTTATGATGAAGTATCACATTGAGAAAAACACGGTCCAGGAGACACTGGTCATCCCGCTGTTCGGGAGGCTGGTGTGCTCCGAACGTTTCCCGGAGCTTTTCTCGGACCCGGAAGCAAAGCGGATATGCGATTCTCTGGACTATGATTTCGCGGAGAAGCGGAAGAAGATGGAGTCTCCGGCGGGACTCTTCGGTGCGCTGGAAGTAGCGCAGCGGCAGTACGATCTCCGCTGCGAAGTGGAGGCATACCTGAAGGAACATCCAAAAGCTTCCGTGGTCAATTTGGGCTGCGGTCTTGATGATACCTTCCGCAAGTGTGACAACGGGCTTTGTCGGGGCTATAACATCGATCTGCCGGACGTGATCGACATCCGGAACGAGCTGCTCCCTGCGGTCGAGCGCGAGCAGAACCTTTCCTGTGATCTGAACGACTATTCATGGATGGACAGGATAGACGCTTCATGCGGCGCGGCTTTCTTTGCCGCAGGTGTGTTCTATTATTTCAAAACGGAAGAAGTCAGAAAGCTCTTCGCTGCAATGGCAGCTCGGTTCCCGGGCGCGGTACTCATCTTTGATTCCTGCAACGAGCGCGGCGCGAAGCTGATGCGGAAGACCTGGCTGAAGGAAGCGGAGATCACGGATGTGAGCGCCTTTTTCTCCCTGGAAGATGAGGCGGAACTGCGGGGATGGAGCGATCATTTTTCATCTGTTACAGCAAAGAGTTACATGCGCGGATACCGGGATATTTACCATGAAGTCAGCCTCTTCCACAAGCTGATGATCCGCTTCTGCGACGCTCTGGTGAAGATGAAGATCGTAAAGATTTCCTTCGGGGGATGAAGATATGACGAGAAAGGAACAGATCAAAAGCGCCTATAAGCTGACCGGCCATAATGCAAGCTTCTACGACGGCATGATGACCTGTTCCACCTTGCCCGGCAAGGTGATCTGCCGTCTGGTGTGGAATATGGACGGAGAAAAGAACCTGCGCTATGTCGAACAGGCCCTCTCCGGCGTTCCCGAAGACTTCTCCGGAAAGCTTCTGGAGGTGCCTGTCGGAACGGGCGTCCTGACCATGCCGATCTATAAAGAGCTTCCCGACGCCGACATTACCTGCCTGGACTATTCCACGGATATGATGTGCTCCGCTCAGAAAAAGGCCGAATCTGCCGGGATCGGGAACATCGCCTTCCGTCAGGGCGACGTCGGAGCGCTGCCCTTTGAAGACGGCGCTTTTGACATCGTCCTGTCTATGAACGGCTTTCACGCCTTCCCGGACAAGGAAGCCGCCTATCGCGAGACCTTCCGCGTGCTGAAACCCGGCGGGACCTTCTGCGGCTGCTTTTATATCAAAGGCGGCTGCAAACGGACCGACTGGTTTATCGATCATCTGTATGTCAAAAAAGGCTTCTTCACGCCGCCGTTTGAGACAGTAGAAAGCCTGAGAAATCGGCTATCCGGTATGTATGAAGATGTTCGGGCGACGTCGGTGGAGGGCATCGGCTGTTTCCAGTGCAGAAAGAAAGCATAGGAGGACGCGAGCATGGCAAAGAAGGATTCGGAGAATCAAAAAAAGTCTATGAGCAAGCTGTTCCGGGGGAAAGCGATCTTCAAGCCGCTGAATACCGGCCGGATCGATGAACATGTCGCCTGTGTGCGGGAGTGGGTTGCCAACATCTTTTTCTACACGAAGAACGGCGTCACGATCATGTTCGACGCCGGGTACAACTATGATCGGCTGAAAGAAAAGATGGGCTGGCTGAATATCGATCCGGCATCCATTCAGCAGATCTTCATCACGCACCAGGATACCGACCATGTTGGTGCTCTGGAACGGGACAGCGAGGTGCTTTTCAAAGACGCAACAGTATACATTGGTGAAATTGAGAACAGGTATCAGACCGGAGGGGCACGGAGGAAAGTATTTTACGGGCTTTACAAGCTCCCACTGGTCAAGATGGATAACCGGAGGGTGCTCCTGAAGGATAGTGAGATCATCAACATCGGTGATATCAAGATAGAGTGCATCCTCTGTCCCGGCCATACCTGGGGGCATATGGTCTATCTCGTTGACGACGAGTATCTGTTCACCGGCGATACGATCTGGTTCGGGGCTGACGGCGGCTACAGCTTTCTCTCTACGCTGGCTGAAGACAACAAGCTCGCAGTCCGGTCGTTGGAGAAGCTGGAGCAGAATCTCCGTGCGAGAAAACAGCCTATAAAGATCATCACCGGCCATACCGGTTGGACGGACGATCTGGACTTTGCCTTCCTGCACAGGACGGAGCTCTGCAAGCCGTTTGCCAGGAAATACACAGATCCATCCGCGCCGTACGACGGCTACATAGAAGACGATGATACGGAAGAGAGCGCGAGAAATACGCCGCTAGCCAAGGTAAAGGCGGTTGAAACAAGATAATTAGGTTAAAGATGATTGTCAAGAAAAGCTCTGTTTTCCCCGCTTCCAGAGACGTGATCTTTGAAAAGCTGCAGAAGCTGGAAACGCTGCAGTACATAGCGGAGCCTTATGCGACATTTGAGCCAGTGGGAGCGGCTGAACCGGTATGGACAGTCGGCAGCACGTCGGCATACAGGTTCCGTCTCTTTAGCGTGATTTCCTTCGGCACGCACAAGATCCATATTGTCCGATTCGATCCGGAGGGTGTCAGCAGTCGGGAGGGAAACGAACATGTTTCTGTCTGGAATCATGACATTACCATGATCCCGCGGGACGAAAACCATACGGAATACACAGATCAGATAGAGATCCGGGCAGGCTGGAAAACGCCCTTCATCTGGCTTTGGGCAAATGCCTTTTATGCACACAGGCAGCGAAGATGGATTCGGTTGTTGAAGGAGAAAGGGCAAAAAACGGTATGAAATGGGGGGCGGAATGATGGTTCGCCATATGACGATCGAACAGCTTCCTTATAGGGAACCGGTCCGAAACTGGCTTATAGACCGCTACGGAGATACAGAGGCAACTAAGATCTGGGCGCAGACGCAGGAGAACTACCGGAACTATCTCCTGGATCTTCCGGACTACGGTGGGAGCAAAAACGGACACGCGAAGGCAATCTACGGCGGTCTTCTGATCTTCGCGCTTTATCCTGCGCTCCCGGATCAACCTCCGGTTACCGAGCTGCAGGACTTTGTACAGAACCTGTTTATGGGGCCTTTTACAAAGCTCGGGAAGATATTTGACCTGAACCGCCCGTCCCACATGCGGCTGATCGATAAAGTGTTCCGCAGGTCCGGGAACAGGGACCGCAAGGATTTCCTCCGGTATCCGGATGGGTTTATCAATGTCGATGTTCCGTATGATAATGAGCATCATGCGGCAAGATACAGCTTCACGCAGTGCCCCAACGCGGAGTTTGCGAAAAAGCACGGGCTGCTGCACGTGCTTCCCCTTCTGTGTAACAGCGATTTCTTCGGGATAAGCGAGATCCATGGGACGTTGATCCGCTGCGGCACCTGCGGAAACAGCAATATATGCGATTACCTGGTTGTGGGGAGCAGTAATCTCATCGCAAAGGAATATGAAACCGTATCGGATGAGCAAGGCTTTCTGGTCAGCCGAAAGAGGCAGCCTGAAAATGCCGGGGAGAAAGCATGATTATCCTTCAATTGATCCTGTTTTGTGCGCTGTTCACGTTGATGGTGAAGATCGCTGTGGGAAACAACGCGCTGAATGGCCTGTACTTTTATCCGAAGACGGTACAGGAGCGGGCCTTTGCGCTCGGCCTGACAGAGCGGGAAACCGTGGCGAGAAGAAGAAAACGCTTCATGATCCCGTTCTTTTTGGTTATGTTGGCCGCTTTGGTCCTGATCATCGGTCTTTGGAACGAATTGAAGACCTTCCGGCCTGCGTATTTACAGGCACTGCTGTTCCTGGAGGTCATGAACTGGTATGACGGTATCATAATCGATAAGGTGTGGGTGGGATACAGCAAGTTTTGGCTTCTGCCCGACTGTGAGGATATTCCTTATGTGCAGACTTGGAAACAGGTGCTGAAAAAGCGAGGAATCCTGACCCTGATCTGGGTCGCCGGTGCGGCCATTGTTGCGGGGGTCATCGTTCTCGTATTTTAAAAGGTCAATGCTTGAGAGGAGGACATATGCTGCTGACGGTCTTTTTATCTATCGTATTCTGCGCTGCGATATCACTGATGCTGTTATCGGCAGTGGCCTTTATTCAGGATAAGAAGTTCTTCTCTTCCGCGCCGAAAGAGGCACAGGAGGTACTTCTCCAAAGAGATAATGAACTGTTCTGCGGAGCCAGAACCATCGGGTGGACGCTTATGGTGTTCAGTATTCTCATGATACTGGGAGTAGGCGTGGTCTCGATCTGGGATGGCTTTCGGAACGATTATGCATTCCGGCAGTTCTTCACAAGATTTGTGATCATATTTACCGTGTACAAGCTTTACGACATGATCTGTTTCGATTATTTCCTGCTGATGAAGTTTCACTTCTTCCAGTACTATTTTCCTGAGGTGGGAAGCGTTTATCCGCTGAAAAAATACGGTTTTAATATAAAAAGCCAGCTGCTTAAGCTTTTCATCATATTCCCGGCAGCTTCCGCGCTTGCAGCATGGATATGCACATTGTTTTGAGAGAGAAGTCAAACAGGAGGCCGGTTGATGAAGGTCAATGAATATGGAGCAGAACACAAGAAGATGATCGCCATGTTTCAATGCGCGGCGGAGCCCGGATGGGCGTTTATTCCATCCGCTCAGGCCCTGGCGCAGGATTATCATGTGTTCCTGTTCATTGCTGACGGTCATGACGAAATGGGCACAACCTTCGTGTCGGTAGAACAATACGCGGACGATGCAGCAGCCTATCTGAAAGCCAAGGACATACGTCATCTGGACTGTCTCTATGGCGTGTCCATGGGCGGCGCCACAGTCATCCGCTTCCTGGCAACGCAGGACATCACTGCCGATAAAGCTATCATCGATGCCGGGATCACGCCATACCCGTATCCGAAGCCAGTTTGTCGTCTGATCGCGCTGAAGGACTGGGCCATGATCATGCTGGGTACGAAGTCCTATTCTTTTATGAAGTTGGCAATGCCGCCGGAGCGCTGGACGCCGAAGGGCGAGGATCCGGAAACGCACTATCGTAAGATCTTTGAGTTTGAGAAGAATCACTTTTCCTCAAAGACGATCTACAATGTCTTCTGGTCCGCAAACAATTACTCCATGCCAAAGCCGGTTCCATATGTTGACACTGCGATCGAATACTGGTACGGTGAGGAAGAAAAGAAAGCCAGGAAAAACAACCTGGCTTATACCATCAGGGCATTCCCGCAGACAGTACCGAAAGAATTCAAAGGGCTCGCTCATGCGGAGCTGGTCCTGATGTTCCCGGAGAGGTTCCGGGATGAGGTCATTCGATTCCTTGATAAGAAATAGCGGGATTGTGTGAAACATACAGGATCACGTCGCCGTTAACTATTATTGCAGATCAGAAAGAAGGTATCCTCTTGCCGCAAAGGCGATCCTTTCTTACGCCCCCTGACGCACTGTTTACACGGAATCAGCTTTGGAAGCTGATCTGGCCCCTGGTGGTGGAGCAGCTGCTCAGCGTCCTCATCGGCATGATCGACGTTCTGATGGTTTCCTATGTGGGGGAAGCGACGGTCTCCGGCGTTTCCCTGGTGGACAGCGTCAATCACCTGATCCTTCAGGTCCTGTTTGCGCTGACGGCGGGCGGGACCGTGGTCTGCGCACAGTTCATCGGGAAAAAGGACTTGACCTCCGCTTCCAAAAGCTGCGCTCAGCTCCTCGCGGTCACCGTCTTCGCCATGTTGTGCCTGACCGCTGTTTTTCAGATCGGCGGAAAGGGGCTGCTGGGGCTTGTATTCGGCAGCGTGGAGCCGCGGGTCATGGCCGACGCGGTGATCTATATGCGCTATACCGCGGCCTCCTTCCCATTCCTGGCGCTGTATCACGCTGTCTCCGCCGGTTTCCGTGCCAAGGGGAATACTCGCATATCCATGCTGGTGTCCCTGGGCATGAATGTGCTGAACGTCCTGGGGAACGCCTTTTGCATCTTCGCCCTCCATATGGGCGTGGCAGGCGTCGCTCTCCCGACTCTGATTGCAAGAGCCACCGGTGCGGTCACAATGCTGCTGGTGTTTCAGAGCCAGAATAACGGAATCCGCATCCAAAGCCTCAGACAAATGCGGCCGGAGAGAACGATCCTGAAAAGCATGCTCTCCATCGGCATCCCCAACAGCGTGGAGAGCGCCTTGTTCAACCTGGGCAAGGTGGCGCTGCAAAGCCTGGTTTCTACCCTTGGCACCGCCTCCATCGCGGCCTATGCCGTGGCCTCCAATCTGGCTACCTATCTCTATCTGCCGGGCAACGCCCTTGGCGCGGCCATGACGACGGTGGTGGCCCAATGCCACGGCGCGGGAAAGCCGGAACAGGGTAAGCGCTACGCCGTCCTGTTGATCATCCTGAATTACGCGATGCTCGCCGTGATCTGCACGGTACTCATTGCGTGGCGCGGCTTCTGGGTCGGCTGCTACCATCTCTCCGCCGACGCCGCTGCCCTTGGCGCGGGATTGATCCTTGCCCACAGCGTCGCCATGGTGCTCTGGCCGGTGGCCTTCATGCTGCCCTATTACTTCCGTGCAACGGGGCGGGCGGCCTTCACTATGGCGGTTGCCCTCTTCGCTATGGCGGTGTTCCGCGTGGGGCTGGCCTACGTTTTCATCAAGCTCCTGGGTAAAAACGTCCTGTGGGTCTGGTATGCCATGTTCGTGGATTGGGTATTCCGGGTGATCGTGTACCTCACGGCATTTTGCAGGATTGGTCACACTCCCGGAGGTGCTGATTGTGAAAGACAACCATGATCATTCGGGAATCTGGCAAAGAAAATGATCCTTCATAAACAGGAAAAGGCCTTGACAACGCAAAGCGAACAGTGTACTCTATGAAACAAGAGAACACTGTTCGCTTCATTGCTGCAAAGGAGACGACCATGACACGGGATAAGGAACTGCACCACGGAAGCATCCTTTCGGCTGCTTTAGCTGAATTTCTGGAATACGGCTTCACCGATGCCTCCGTGCGACGGATCGCTTCTGCGGCGGGAATGAGCGCTTCCGGTCTTTACAAGCACTTTGCAAGCAAGGAAGAAATGTTCTCCGCGCTGGTTGAGCCCGCCTGTCAGGGATTGATGGCTTTATTCCGTCAGGAAGAAAGGGAGCAGAGGGAGTCCATCGGCGCGGGCGACCTGAGCCGGTGGGATACCGGACAGGATGCAAAGCTTGCCGTTACATTCATCTACGATCACCTGGACGCTTTTCGCCTGATCATCTGCAAATCCCAGGGCACGAAGTACGAGAGCTTCCTTCACGACTTGGCCGTGCTGGAGGAAGAAACGACGCTTTCCTTCATGGAACTGCTGAAAAGCCGGGGCGTGAAGCTCAGGGACTTTCGGATGAAGGAGCTACATCTTCTGACCACGACCAACGTAGGCGCGGTATTCCAGACGGTAGAACATGACCTCACCAGGGAAGAAGCCCTGCATTATGCGGACACTTTGGACCGTTTTTTCTCCAAAGCCTGGAAAGAGTTTTTCGGATATTAAGGCAACACTGCACCGGCGCTCACGCGGTATTGCCATAACGCCTTCCACGCTCCGTTTCAGAGAAGGCGTTTTTTATCACAGACGAGTTAGCAAAAGCTAACTATTGGGAGGAATGTATATGGACAAACAAAGGCGGCAAACCAAGGTCAAGAAGCGCGGCGCTCTCAGCTGGGTCCTGGAGTTCGCGGGGAGCAAACGGAGCAGCTACGCCGGAAGCGTCTTTCTGGCGATCCTCAGCGTCCTCTGCGGGTTTATCCCCTACATCTTCCTGGCGAACATCGTCAGGGGGCTGCTGGAGAGGACTGCAGACTTCGGCTACTGCGTCCGCCAGTGCCTGTGGATGGCGCTCTTCTTTGTGCTGAACAGGCTGTGGCACGCGGCGTCCACCACCATGTCCCATAAGGCGACGTTCGAGGTGCTTGCGAATATCCGGAGAAAGCTGACGAAAAAGCTGGCAAGGATGCCCTTGGGGGACGTGTTGGACGAGTCCTCCGGCACCTATAAGAACATCATCGTGGAGCGGGTGGATTCCGTCGAAACGACGCTGGCCCACATGATCCCGGAGTTCACGTCGAACCTGATCATCCCCTTTGTGATCTTTGCCTATATGCTGCGCATCGACTGGCGGCTGGCGCTGCTCTCCCTGATCACGGTCCCGGTGGGCGGCCTGTTCTTCCTGCTCATGATGCGGGGCAGCCAGGAAAGCTACCGGAATACGGTGGTCAAGACCAAGGCGCTGAACGACACGGCGGTGGAGTATATCGGCGGGATCGAAGTGATCAAAGCCTTCGGCAAGGCGAAGACCAGCTATGAGAAATTCGTTGTTGCGGCGAAGGAAGGCGCGGACTGCTTTGTGGAATGGATGCGGCGCTGCAACGTGTATCAGAATGCGGCCCTGGTCCTGATGCCGGCGACGCTCCTGGCCCTGCTTCCTTTCGGCGTATCCTACTTCATACGGGGCAGCGTATCCGCGCCGGATCTGTTGATGCTGATCATCCTGTCCCTGGGCCTCATCACGCCCTTTGTTACGGCGGCCAACTATATGGACGATATGACGAAGCTGGGGACCATCATCGGCGAGGTCACGGACATTCTGGAAAAGCGGGAGCTGGAACGGCCTGACGTCCTGACGGAAAAACCGCGAGGGACGGAGATCCGCCTGGAGGACGTGCATTTCGCCTATCAGGAAGCCGAGGTGCTCCACGGGATCGACCTTGTGATCAAAGAGGGAACGGTCAACGCCCTGGTGGGACCCTCCGGCTCCGGAAAGTCCACTATCGCCAAGCTGATCGCCTCCTTCTGGGATGTGGGCGGCGGCAGGATCACCTTCGGGGGTGTGGACATCCGGAATATCCCGCTGGACGATTACCAGAAAATGATCGCCTATGTTTCCCAGGACAACTACCTGTTCGATATGAGCGTGATGGAGAACATCCGCCTCGGCAACCCCAAGGCGACAGATGAGCAGGTGATCGAAGCGGCGAAGGCCTGCGGCTGCCATGAGTTCATCCTGGGTCTGGAAAACGGTTATCAGACAGTTTGCGGCGGATCCGGAAGCCACCTTTCCGGCGGGGAGCGGCAGCGCATTTCCATTGCCCGTGCTATGCTGAAAAATGCGCCCATCGTGATCCTGGACGAAGCCACGGCCTATACCGACCCGGAAAACGAAGCGCTGGTGCAGCGGAGCGTGGCAAAGCTGGTCCGGGGCCGGACGCTCCTGGTCATCGCCCATCGTCTCTCTACCATCGCCTCCGCAGACCAGATCATTTTGATCAGCGGCGGACGGGTGGAAGCAAGCGGAACCCAGGAGGAACTGCTCAAGTCGAGCGAGCTGTACCGCAGGATGTGGCAGGCGCATATGGAGGCAAAGGAGGGGGAAGGCAATGATTAAAACCCTGAAAATGTTTTTCGCTTTCTGCGGAGAGGAAGACCGCAGGAAGCTGTATCTGGCCATCGCGCTGGGGGTCGTAAAGGCCATATTCGCGGCGCTCCGCATCACGGCGATCGCGGTCGTCGTACAGGGCCTGATCGACGAAAACATGACCATGCGGCATTTCTGGCTGGCCCTGGGCATCATGGCCGTTTCCGTGCTGGGGCAGTTCTTCATCAGCCTCAAGACCACCATGCTCCAATGCGAGGCGGGCTACCATTCCTGCGCCCATAAGCGCATCGAGATCGCGGAGCATCTGCGGTATCTGCCCATGGGCTTCTTCAACAAAAACTCCCTGGGCGTGATCACCAATGTGACGACGAATACCATGGAGTCTCTGGCGGACATCGCCACCCGCATCGTCATGATCACCACCCAGGGCATCCTGACCACGGCGGTCATCACCTGCTTCGTCTTTGCCTTTGACTGGCGGATCGGCCTGGTGCTGACGGCGGGCGTCGCCCTCTATGCACTTTTCAACGCCGTCATGCAGCGCGCCACCCGGCCCGCCGCGCCCAGAAAGCATTACGCGGACGAAAACCTGGTGGCGCAGGTGATCGAATACGTCCAGGGCATTGCCGAGGTCAAAAACTATTCCATGACCGACGATGCGGCAAAAAAGCTGGATGCAGCCATTGCGGAAAAACAGGCTGCGGATACCCGCCTGGAGTATTCCGTGATCCCCTGGGTGACCCTGCAGAACATCGTCACGAAAATGACCGGCGTCGTCATGTGCATCCTGAGCCTGCGCTTTTATTTCACAGGTTCCATGCCGCTCCTGCCCTGCATCATGATGACGGTCGCCGCCTTTATGGTCTATGAGAGCCTGGACTCCATGAGCTCCTGGACTGCGCTTCTCCGGAACATCCGCATCGCCGTCACGAAGACGAAGGAGATCCTGGATATGCCGCCAATGGACATCGACGGCGCTGAGGTCGCGCCGGAAAGACGGGATATCGAGCTGAAAAACGTGGGCTTCTCCTATGACAAGCGGAAGATCATCGACGGGGTGAGCCTCCGGATCCCGGAAAAAACGACGACGGCTTTTGTCGGTCCCTCCGGCGGCGGAAAGACGACCCTTTGCCATCTGATGGCCCGTTTCTGGGATGTGCAGGAGGGCCAGGTGCTTCTGGGCGGCAGAAATGTGAAGGATTACAGCTTCGATTCTCTGATGAAGAATTTCAGCTTCGTATTCCAGAACGTGTATCTCTTTGAGGACACCGTCGCCAACAATATCCGCTTCGGCGAACCGGAAGCGCCCATGGAGCGCGTCGTCGAAGCTGCGAAAAAGGCCAGATGCCATGACTTCATCCTGTCCCTTCCGAATGGCTATGACACGGTCATCGGGGAGGGCGGCGCGAGCCTGTCCGGCGGGGAAAAGCAGCGCATTTCCATCGCCCGCGCCATCATGAAGGACGCCCCCATCATCATCCTGGATGAGGCAACCGCCAACGTAGACCCGGAGAACGAAGCGGAGCTGACGGCGGCCATTGAGGCCCTGACCAGGGAAAAGACCATCATCATGATCGCCCACCGCCTGAAGACGGTCCGCCACGCAGATCAGATCTTTGTGATCGACAGCGGCCGAATCGCACAGAAAGGCACGCATGACGAGCTGATGCAGCGGGAGGGTATCTATAAAAGTTTCGTGGAGGGACGCCGGGAAGCGGCTTCCTGGAAGCTCACATCGGTGTAAAACGGAAACACGGGTGTTTTCGGGTGTTTACGAGGAAGCAAAGACAAATTGTTTTGATGTCTGCGTTGCGTTTTCACTATTTATAGTCATTAACTGAAGAAGAGCCGTTGCTCTCCCGTCGGAAAACAACGACTCTTCTTCGTTATACGCCCGAAACAGTCAGCTTACGGCGCGCCGGAGATAGACGCGGCGGACAAGGCGATCCGGACCCTGCGCGCCGCCGATATCGAGATGTACGTTATCCCCTCTGCGGACGAGATTGAAAGGAGCGCGGTTTTGTGAGCTTCTCAAGGCATCTTCGCCGGAGTGCGTGGGAGCTTGCCTTTTCCGCCCTGGCTTCGGCTTGCGTCGGGGTCTGCCTTGCGGAAGGGTTCCTGATCCCGCCGGAGCTGGAGGGCCGTTTCCTTCCGGCGCTGCTCGTTTGCCTTGCGCTGAATGTCCTTGCCTATGGGTTTTCCTACTCGAAAAAGACCGCCGCCGCGGGCGTCGGGGCCCTTGCGCTTGCCGCCGTCTGCGCCGCGCTGGCCCTTCGCCGGGGCGCGGACGGCTCTGCACTTTATGCTGTCGTTGTCAGCTCCGCCGCGCTTGCGGGATTCTTCCTGACGCGGACGGGGATCGGGGCGCTGCTGGCGCTGCCTCTTGGAGTCCTCGTCATCACCGGCGAGATGCTGTTCGAGTATGGCAGCCATCCGGCGCTGCTCGGCCTGTTCCTGCTCTCGGCGGGCTGCCTCGCCCTCAGCCGATTTTACCGTGGGGGCATGCTGCGTGCTTCGACCCGCAGGGCGGCCTTCTCCGCCCACGCCCTGCTGAGCCTGTCGGCCTGCGCGCTGGCCCTGCTGCTGGCCGCCGGAGCCTATTTCGCCGTCGTGAAGCCCCTTTCCCCGCCCTCTTATAAAGTCCTGCTCAGGACGGAGCTGCAAAGGCTACCGCTGCTGGAAAAGCTGGGCGTGGCCTCGACCATTCATCTTCCCGATCCGGAAAAACGCACGGACGAGGTTTTGACAGCGATCTGCTCACCGATTTGAGCGCCGAACAGGAAGAAGCTTCCTTGCCGTCCGAAGCGCCGAAGGAAGACGGCGGGGACGCCGGACCGGAAACTGCCCAAACGCCCGTCGCCGCTGACGCGATCCGTTACTTTTCGAGAAGCAGAGCATGGCTCTATATCGCCGCCACCGTCCTGCTGGCAGCTCTGGCTGCCGTTCTGGGGCGTCTTGCCCTGCGGCGCAGGAGGCTTTCGAAGATACTGAGCATGTCGGCCAGAGAGCAGGTGACGGCGCTGTATCCGACGATCCTGAGCGCCATGGAGCGGTGCGGTCTGCCGCCGATGAACGCAGCTTCGCCCATGGAGTACTGCGTAAGCTGCCAAACGCGAATCCGGCAGTTCCTCGGCGACCACTATGATTTTGCCGAGCTGACCAGAGTTTTTGAACGCGCCTTCTACGGCGGCCTGACGCCGGAAGAAGAGGAGCGCACCCAATATATCGAACTTTGCCGGTGCCTGCCATCTCTGTGCCGAAAGAGCGTAGGCCCGCTCCGCTATGCGGCACTGTTCTTCAGAGTGTAGATATCCCCGGTAGGTACGCATGCTTCATAAAAAGCATGCATGGGGAAAAAGGGCGCGCGGAAAACCATCCGCGCACCCTTTCCTACTCCTCCGATTCGTTATCGTTTTTCTTCGCCACCAATAGCGCGGACCTCCGCTGTGTCCTGCAGAATGCTCTCCATGGCTTCACGCTGGTAATCGAAGCAGAGCACGATAGGCTTTTTCTGGAAGCAATAACGCTGCTGCCGGAGCGAATCCAGCAACTGCAGGTCGCAGCCGTAGCCCAGGAATACCGGCCGCCCGGTGAGCGGTTCCACCGCGTCGATGATCCGCTTGTACGATTCCGGAGGCTGATAGCCTGCCAGGGCATGCCTGTTGAAATCCAAAAAACCTGTTGGGCGGAGGATCATGGGCAGAAGCGCATCTCCCGCAGCGTCATTTGTCACGAAGTAGCAGTTGTCGAAGAAATCGGAGACGACGAAGTATCTGTCTCCGTTGATGCTGGGACTACGGCAGAGCTTTTCCGCGACGCTCATTCGGCTTCCAATGACGATTTGTGAAACCATGTCGATCCGGAATCCTCTTGCCTGCAGAAGACCCTTGATCCCGATGGCATTATTCTCCTCGGAGATCCGCTGCCAGTAGATCCGCTGCTTTCCGGCAAAGTACATGCAGAAACAGCGGTTGCCGCGGACGATGACCCCGATAAGCCGGGACATCTTGGACTGGGCCCTGTCATCTGACTCTTCAAAAGCCTCACGCAGCTCGAAGGGGGAGTAGTAATAGAGCTGTTCGTTATCCACCGGTCTTCGCGGACAATCGCGGGAGGGAAACATCAGCGAGGGTTTATCCATTGGAGGGATCAGAGCACCCGCCGCTCTTGCCATGACCAATCCCGTCGCAATGGCGTGGAGCCGAAGGATCTTGGATTCCCTCGACGGGTATACCTGCTTCGCCATGCCCTTTCGGCCATAGATCATCGCCAGCGCGCTCGGGTCCCGATCGGCAATGTAATCCTCGCCCTTTTCCGTGAGCTGCAGGGAGCGAATCACCTGCCGTTTGCCTTCCCGGCGGATAAGGACTACATATCCCTTGCGGATTGCCCGATACATCACGGTGCGGTCATATTGCTCGTGACCGCTGAGCCGCTTGGCCAGCGCGGCGGGAAACGAAATGGAATAGCCCACCAGGATCAGCAGATCCAGGAGCCTGTCAACGTTCCTCGTCATGATCGTCACCCTTGCTCCAGATAAGCTTCATCCTTTCGCCGTGGCTGCTGCCAGGCCGGTCAGGCTGCTTTGGCTGCTCCTGGCTTCCGTTCCCGTTTATGCGGTTGTCTG
>JAEEGH010010367.1_pt1 | contig 21420 bp, 19 predicted proteins | sample 9134181 | NCBI WGS metagenome assembly JAEEGH01 (sample SAMN16246544, study PRJNA631951) | gut metagenome | biome: gut microbiome; feature: rumen; material: DP-attached | host: Bos | place: Iran: Karaj | collected 2018-10
AAATACTCTGATGATGACGTTATCATATCAGACATTCAGTACTTTGATACGCTATACCATATCTCTAATGTAAATGTTAGTGATGAATATAAAAGAACCCACTGTTTTGATAATTCGGCTGAATTTTACTTCTGGTCCGATTCCCTGGTTCTGCCCCCGATGAAGATCAGTAAGGAAAAGTTCGCTCAATACATGCTCAAGCCCCATTCTTTTTATAAACAAGGGGATTGTCTGTTCTTAAAACGCGTCGTGTTGCCTGCCATTCGCGACAGTACTCTATACCATCGAATAAAACAATATTGTGTTGAAATAGATTTATCCGTGTCCGAAACTCATACTATCAACACAGTTGACAACGGGCATTATCGTTATTATTCTTTTTCCTATAATAACACCAATTGTTTTCTGACAGTCTACATCCGGGCTCGCCGCTTCAATTATGAAATTAATAGAATCTACAATCCCCCACGATACTTGTTCCCCAATGAAGCTGAAGAATCGGATTGCTATATAAGATTTCTCATCCCACTTGCCCCTGTAAAATAATACACCACCATGCCCCACCACCTGTCCCCTGAACCCTGTTCCCTGCCCCCTCCCGCGGCGCGGCACTACCATTCCACACTCTCCATCTGGCTGAGCGTGGATCCGATGAGTGACAAGTACCCTGGACTGAGTCCGTACGTGTATTGTGGGAATAATCCTGTAAGGTTGGTGGATGAGGATGGAAGGGATGTTTGGATAGTAGCTTACGGCGCTGGTTATACCAATTCTGATAATATAGGAGGTCCTCACGATCTTGGTGACGGGTTCAAACTAAATGCACAAGCTTATGCCAATAAAATAAGAAATAGCCCAGGTTTTAATCCAGAAAACGATGAGGTGGTACTCGTAGAGGCCAAAAGCATGGAACAATTAGTAGCCGCAACTAACAAAGAATACGATAAAGGTAAAATAGTTGAACTCACTTTATTCAGTCACGGAACTAATGCCGCGGCATGCCTTGGAGGACAAACCGACAATGAGGTCGGGGAGGAAAAATCCTTTTTGCAAAGAAAAAATTATGATTTGAGAGAACTGAATTATACAACGATGTCTCAAATCGACCGTGATAATTTCACCAATAACGCTACTGTGAGATTTTTTGGTTGCCGTATTGGGGGAGTTACAAAAGACGACATGGACGTATCATTTGCGCAATATTTTGCAAACTATCTTGGCGGTGATAGGCGTGTTCAAGCCTTTGTGGGTCCTGCAGAATTCACAAGAAATTCAAGCGGCCAAGTCACCTATCCTGGTAGAATGATACGTTCAGCTGATAAAAAGAATCAAAAAACAAATCTCAGCACCTATATTCCTCAATAATTCACTATGAAAACCAATGCAACCATAGTAAAGATTGTGTCCATGCTGACAATCCTTTTGGTGCTTTTTTGTACAGAAGGATCCTCTCAAAATAATTTAAAAAACGAATTGAAACAAATCGAGGATATGCCCTATTTTACTGAACGGCAAGGGAATTGCCCAGATAGTGTTTATTGGGATATAGTAAAAAGAGGACTTGATGTCATCCCCGATTTAATTAATTGTATCACCTCCACCGATAGCACACAAATCCCTATTCCAAATTGGGGCGGATACTATACAATTGGGGATATCGCATTCTCAATTATTTGCGATATTATACATGGGATGCCCCTGCAAGAATTATATTCAAAGGGGAAAGTTGCTGCAGACAATCGAGCAAACATGGTTTACCACTCATTTGTAAGTTCATTCAAGAGTAATAGACGGGTATTGAAACATCAAATGAAAAAATGGTATAAAATACATAAGGCAGACCTTATATGGACTATTGATGATTCTAAGTGGTATCCATCAAAAGACTGCGAATATATCATCAGTCGTCATCCTGCTGGTGGTTATTATAAATTCAATCCTATTGAATAATCTGAATTTTCATCTATTCTATACACAGTGTGTAATTTACTATAACACAGATAATTGTATCTATTATCCCAAAATATACTATGAAAATATATCTCAACATTTTCTATTCTGACATCACGTTCCCGCCCCCTCCTGCGGCGCGGTACTACCATTCCACCCTCTCCATCTGGCTCTCGGTTGACCCGATGGCGGACAAGTACCCCGGAGTGAGTCCGTACACGTATTGTGCGAACAATCCGGTGCGGCTGGTGGATGAGGATGGGAGGGAGGTAGATGACCCCAGATTAAATAGAATAGTAAATATGGGGTTCAAGTCGAAAACTTTTCGGACATTGTTTCACAAAGCAGGGCTTACAATAAAGAACTTGTCAGATATAATTAGTTTTGGACTCCAATCATCTACTTCTTCTCAAGCAAAAACAATAACGCTTAATGATTGTAACTCTGATTGCGAGAATGTAATTGCTCTAACACACGAAATGACAAACATAATCAATTCTAAAAGATTACAGAAAAATGACAAGAATGTTAGATTTGGTGTTATTTCATACGAAGAATATTCAGAAAACGCTATCCAAATAGAGGCTAAAGGGATTGCTAATCAAATCATTGTAGCATCAGAAATAGATTACTCTTTCCCCAATAATGAGTTGATGAATGACTTGAAAAGTCAGTACAAAGAAGGTGTTATTAATAGAAGACAATTATTTAATCAAATCAAAGAATCAGACTTTTTTATAGATGAATATGGTAGAAACGCAAAAGAACACTACTATGAACAAGGGAAAAAAATTAGAGAATTTCAAATACAGAGAGAGAAACAAAGCCAGGGCGGTTTATAGACACATAGTCGCCATCTTTCTTGTCTTCCTGTTCTTGCACAATAGTATGCGTGCTGTTGCTCAGAGTCCAATAATACAGAATAGCACCATACGGTTCAATATGACATTTACCCCATATAGCGTATTGGACAGCGTTTATTCTCCTATGAAATATCATATTTTTATAGAAAATCAACCCAAACAGATAATACTTGACTATTATGCACAAATGGACACGTCGATGATTTTTTCATTGTTGGATGATAAAAACTATGATTGGGCCACGAATCTCATATTATATGATTTATACGGTATTAATGCGCATCTGTTATATGCTTTTGACATTAAAACTCGAGAAGATTGGTTAGGTTTTTCCCAAGATAAAGACATCGTTATGTGGCATGATTTCTTTAAGCGTAGAAAGGAAACTCAAAGCACTAAGATAGAGTAGATTTATTTTTGTAATTTCGCTCCATCAAACCTCACCAAACCAATCAACAAATCCCCCCCACCATGCCCCACAACCTTTCACCTTTCAATTCTCAATTTTCACCTCCCCCGGCGCGGCACTGCCATTCCGGCTTTGCCGGAACCTCCACCCTCTCCATCTGGCTCAGCGTGGACCCGATGAGTGACAAGTACCCTTCGACCTCGCTCATGAAAAATATCAGGGAAAATCCACACGGAAGCAACGCAAAGGCAAAGATGCTGCAGAACGAATTCTCTTTGATGGCAAAGTTTACGAGGAATTCCCATATTAATACCCACCTCCAGATATGCCGTTAGAATTGTCGTTTGCCATGTTCCCTGCAAATGACAATGAACGCCTCCTTATTTCCTGAAAATGGAAAACAGGGTTTGGAAGATGAGCTTGAGGTCTTCTTTTAGTGATTGTTTCTCGATGTATTGGAGGTTCAGTTCCAATTTGGCGGGCATAATTTCCTCAATGTAGGTCTTTTCAGGATCTTCACTTTCGGCCAGCAACTCGCTTTCGGAAATGTACTTCAGCGAGGCGTAGTCGGTGAGACCCGGCCGCACGGTGAGCACACGCCGCTGGCGCTCATCGTACATCTCCACGTACCGACGCACCTCGGGACGCGGTCCCACCACGCTCATATCGCCCTTGATGATGTTGAGCAGCTGCGGCAACTCGTCAATCTTGTATTTACGCAAGAAACCGCCGATGCGGGTAATGCGACTGTCGGCCCCTACCGTGATGAGCAGTCCCTGCTGGTCAGCGTTGGGACGCATGGTTCTGAATTTCAGAAGTTTGAAATCTTTGTTGTCTTTCCCAACGCGCGTCTGTCGGTAAAACACGCCGCCCCTCGACCCGCACGCGATACACAGCGCGATGATGAGTCCGAAGGGAAACAGCACCAGCGAGGCAAGGGTGCAGCTCACAATGTCGAAAGCCCGTTTCATTACTGACGGTTGTATTTGTAGTATTCGCCGGCATGTCCGCCCCAGTAGTCATCAGGTGTGGTGATGTCGGGGTTTGAGTTCGGGTTGAGTCTTTTCACCAACTTCATCTGCCAAGCCGGGTCTTTGATCTCTCCGATGTAGTCTGAGTGCAGCAGTTCGTAGTTGTTGGTGGCGAGGTCGCGGTTGTAGAAGATGAACTTCACGTTGGTTTGTTGTCCGAGTTCGTAGTAGTGCCATATCTCGTAAGGGTAGGCTTGCGGGTCGTAAGGCTCCTCGGTGATGGTGGTCGGCGGTCCGTAGCGCAGAAATACGCGACCGCGGTCGGTGCGGAACCCGGCGATAACTTTGCTGCCGTATTTTTCGTTTACAAACTCCACTTTTTTCTTATAGGCCAGCCATTCCCCTTCGGGGTCGCTGGGGTTGCGGGCCAGCCAGAAACTGTAGAAGTAGCGTTGCAGTTGTTCCAGCGGCACTTTTTTCATGTTCTGGGTGAAAAAGTCCTGCTCCACGCGGTTGCCGATGGGGAAGAGTGTCGCCACGTCGTTTTGCAGTTGCTTCAGATCGGTCATCTTTTCCACAAAAGTATTCTCCACCACCACGTTGTCGTAGTTGTCGAGGTCGATCTGTACCCGTGGGTTGTTGCGTTGGAAGAAGGCGCTGGAGGTGGCCAGCACGTTGGAGTCGGCATCCATCACGTACAGGTTGAGGTTATAGTTGCCGGAGGGTAGCATATAAATATTGAAGATATGCATGAAAATGGCTGCCGGAGCAGTCTTCATGGTTCTGGTCATGGTGTATTCGGGTGCGGCTCTGCGACCGAGTTCCGCAATTTCGGCCTTCACAATGAAAGTGCCGTCGCCTAACACCTTGTCGGTGTTGTAGATCTCGGCGGAGTGTGGGAGAGCGTACAAATTTTCGGGGGCATATTGTTGAAACAGAGGGGTGGTAGCCATCTCATATTTGTAGAAAACCCCGCCTTCTCCACTACGCGACACGCGGCTGTAGAGCGAGACGCCCGACACCGACACTTCATTCTCGGGATAATTCACCTGTATGTAGTCCACATAATGGAGGGTGTCGCTGCTGCCATGCACATCTTTCAGTTTGAAATAGAGGTAATATTCGCCGTTGGGCACCGCCACGTTGCGAACGTCGCTGAAATAGGTCTTTTCGGGCGATACCGAGTCCCGCGTTTCGGGGCTTACGAGGATGTAGTGGAGTTTGCCCACCTGCTCATCGCCTTGGGTTTTGCGAATCTCCACATCAATGTCGATCTCCGCGGCGTAGGTGTCGGCAGAGGCAGGAATGTACTGCGCGGTGCTGCCATCGATGATGAATTGGAACTCGATGTAGGACTGCTGTTCGTCGGTGCAGTAAGCATTGAAGTTCAGGATGGCCAGCAGACTTTTGGGAGTTGCCGGCGCTGGCTGATCGCTTTTTTTCTTCTGTCCGTAGCCAGCCGTCAGCAGCAGGCAGATGATTCCGATGAGAAGGGTTATCTTTTTCATAGTGGAAGATTTTTTGGGTTGATGAGGATAGAGTTGGGGTTGCTATTTGGGAAGCAGGCCGATGACCTGCTCGTAGGTGATGCCTTCGGGACAGATAATCTGAACTCTTGCGATGGCGTAGTACTCTCCTTTTTTGCACTTCGGGAGTTTGATCTTGAATTTGTTCACCACAAAATCACCCTGCGTTTTGCCTTTTACGGGGATGACTTGTTCGCTTTGGTAGTTCGTCCCGTCAATGGTGACTCTGACCTTGAAACTGCTGGCTCCGAGGCGGGCGAAGTAGATGCCGTTGCATTGGGAGGAGTTGCAGGTCGCGTCAAAGCCGGTGAGGACGGAGGCATCGTACGACCGTGCCAGATGGTTGTAGGCGTTGACAAAGTTGGTGATGCCATACCCTGCTTGGTCGTTGGGAGCGCTGTATAGACCGCCGGCGCGTTGCACAGCGTCAATCACCTCCATGGGCGTTTTGTCGGGGAAGAGCTGCCAGAGGCAGGTCACCATGCCGGCGAAGATAGGAGCTGAGAAGGAGGTGCCGTAGGAGGCATCCACCTTGTCGGAGGGAGTCACCACGATGGCTTGCGCGCCGATGGCCAGCCCGTCGGGTTTCACACGCCCGTCGTAGGTCGGCCCGTAAGAGGAGAAGTCGGCCATCTGGTAGTCGCGTGTGATGGCCCCTATGGTAAGGATGCTGTCGGCGTCGGCGGGACTGGTGATGTATTTCCACTCCTCATCGCCCTCGTTGCCGGCGCTGATACACACGATAATGCCTTTGCTGGCAGCCATCGAAGCGGCTTGCGTGGCTCGGCTCACACGGCCGTTCATGTCTTCGTAGGTATAGGATTGGTTCTTGTTGTCGAACTTGTGGTAGCCGAGTGATGAGGAGAGCACGTCGCAGCCTAAGCTGTCGGCCCATTCGAGGCCGGCTACCCAGTTGTCCTCCTCAATCTTGTTCTCCGAACGGCTGTCCTCAGTCTTGGCGAGGTAGAAGGAGGCCTTGGGGGCGGTTCCCACAATCTCGTCGGGCAGGTAAGCGGCAATACACGAGAGTACCTCAGTGCCGTGCGAGCCGCTGATGAATACCGAACGGCCGGGTTGCACAAAGTTTCGGGTGCCTAACAAACGGCCTTCATCGCGCAACGCATTGAAAGCAGGCATCTTATGGGTGTTTTGGAATCCCACATCCATCACCACCATCAGCATCCCCTCGCCGTGTGCGCCGAGACGATGCAGCCACTGTGCGCGGTTGGCACCGATCTGCCATCCAGCGTAGCCATACTCAAAGTCAGTGCCCTCTTTCGGCATCTCGATTACCTCTTTGGGTTGTGTGGGCGGTGTGTAGGGATTGATGGGATAGTCGAAACTCTCCTCCGCGCTCATCTGCGCCGTGCATTCGCAAAGCGTTACAAACTCCAGCTTCCGAATCTTATCGGCGATGTTCTCTGTGGTAGTGTAAACCGTCACGCCGTTCAGCCATTTCGACTTCGTGAGCAAAACCATCTGCGGGTCGATGGCCAGCAGCTGCTGGACGTACCGCTCGCTGACGGGCAGGTCCTGCTCGGTGATGGAGATGTTGAAACGCTGCCGCTTCTCAATGGCACGGGGCGACAGAAACTCTTCGGGATGCTTCACCGAGTAGTTGGTGCCCTCTTTGTCTTTGAACTGCACCCAGTATTTGGCGGGTGTTTGCGCGTAAAACGTTGATGAAAAGATGATTAGGATAAAAAGGAGAAGGATTCTTTTCATTGTGGCTAATATTGGGCTGCAAATTTACGTATTTTTTGGAAAGAATAACGAAAATTTCGCGAAAATCGTGTAAATTTGCAGCCTATTTGTAAATGGATTTTTTTTAGAGATGGAAACTGAAGAAACTGTAAAGCAAGCCCCCCGCAAATCCCACAAGAAAGCATGGGTGGTGGTCATCCTGATTCTCCTGACTGCTGCCGTGGGTGCCGGAGTCTTTTTCTATGCCAATCATTTGCGCAAAAGCACCGCTGAGCCGATGGAGATGGTGCCCGCTGATGCTGCCCTCACGGTGCAGGTCAACGACTATGAGTCCTTCGCGAAGGCGATGGGCTTTCTGCGCGGCTACATCACCGACGCAGTGCCGCTCGGCGCTTTCGAGGGTATGCAGTACTTTCTGCAGCAGTTTACCGGACAGCCGGCGAGCAGTTCCACGCTGGCCTGCTCCGCCCACGAGATAGAGGGCCGTCTCCGACTGCTTCTCTCGCTCCGGACGTCCCAAAAGGATTTTGACAATCTTCTTAAAGTATTGGAAATCAATAATAATAATTTCCATACGTATAAAGATTTCCATGTTTATCAGATGGATACCCACCACTGCTCTTTCTTTTTCTGCTATCACGATGGCGCCTTCACGGTGGCAGAGAACGAGCAGTTGCTGCAGGCCTCGCTCGACTGCTTTGCCCAGCGCAAGAGCATAGTCGATGAAAAGGGTTTCAAGGCGTTGCAGGAGATGATGGCCAAGAACCCCAAGCAGAACTGGCTGGTGGTGAACCACGCGGCACTGGCAGCCAGCCAGAAGGCTAATGTGGCGCCGGAATTTGCCGACGCCCTTTCCGCCATTCCCCAACTCGCCGACTGGTCGGCCTACCAGATGACGGTGACCGCCGGCGAGATTTCCCTCACAGGGTATAGCGTCATGAAGGATGGCTCGCTGCTGAAACAGTTGGAGGGACAGAAGCCCGATGCGTCTCCCGTGGCGGCCAGCGTTGTGCCCGCCGAGGCCATCGACTATGCCTGCTTCCGCCTTTCCGACCTCAACCGTTTCAGTTCGGCTTCGTCTTCGAAGGAGGATGCCAAGAAGGCTTTTGATGTTTTGAAAAGTGATGAAATACATTGTTTTACACTCGCTGATTCGCTTTCCTATCACTATTTTGCAGTAAAATTTGATGGGGATTCTGCCCGTCTGCTCTCTCTCCTTCCCGAAGGTCATACCCTTGATTCAGTGGGCGACTGCGGCAGTTACCGCTTCGGTCATGGCAACTTCGCCCCAGTGCTGCACGCCGGCTGGCGGCATTGCACCCCGTCGGTTTTCATGCGTGCGGGCGACTACCTCGTTTTCACCGACTCTACCGCCAACCTGCGCAAGTACCAGATGGCCGTGAAAAACGGCGGCGTGATGGAGAATAACCAGCTCTTCATCTTCCTCAAGTCCGACGGCCGCTGGTCGGGACTGTCGAGCTGCCGCTACTTCTTCCAGAACGGGTCCGGCGACCTCAACCGGGTGCTCAGTCCCCAACTGGTGGAACGCCATTCAAACCTTACCAAAACGCGCTGTGTGGCCTTCTATAGCCTCGAGCCGTATCAGAATTTAATTCCTAATCATTTATATATCAAATTTTTAGCACAATAAATAATAGATTGGAGATTTGAAGATTTGAGAGATTTAAGAGATTTGAATAATTTAATAATTTAATATTTAATAATTTAATAATCTAAAAATGAAAGACTTAAAAAAATACATCGAAGCCAACAAAGAACGCTTTTTGGAAGAACTTTTTAGCCTGATTCGTATCCCGTCTATCAGCTCGCAAGAAGAGCACAAGCCCGATATGATCCGCTGTGCTGAACGCTGGCGCGAACTGATTCTCGCCGCCGGTGCCGACCGTTGCGAGGTGATGCCCACCGCCGGCAATCCCGTGGTGTATGGCGAGAAGATCATCTCCAAGACCGCTCCCACCGTTATGGTGTATGGTCACTATGACGTGATGCCCGTCGATCCGCTCGAACTGTGGAAGACCGACCCCTTCGAACCGGTCGTGAAGGACGGCAAGATCTGGGCTCGTGGTGCCGACGACGATAAAGGACAGTCGTTTATGCACGCCAAGGCTTTCGAGTATCTGGTGAAGACCAACCAGCTGCCCTGCAACGTCAAGTTCATGCTGGAAGGGGAGGAGGAGATCGGTAGCGGCAGTCTGTACGACTTCTGCAAGCAGAACAAGAAACTCCTCAAAGCCGACATCATCCTCGTGTCCGACACGGGTATGATTGCCACCGACACGCCCTCCATCACCACGGGTCTCCGCGGCCTCAGCTACCTCGAGGTGGAGGTGACCGGCCCCAACAAGGACCTGCACTCCGGCATCTTCGGCGGCGCCGTCGCCAACCCCATCAACATTCTCTGCCAGATGATTGCTTCTTTGCAGAACGAGAACAACGAAATCACCATCCCGCACTTTTACGACGATGTGCTGGTGCTCTCCAAGGCCGAGCGCGCGCTGATGGCCAAGGCTCCGTTCAACCTCGAAGAGTACAAGAAAGCGCTGGATGTGCGTGCGGTACACGGCGAAAAGGGCTACACCACCATCGAGCGTACCGGCATCCGTCCGACGCTGGACGTTTGTGGCATCTGGGGCGGTTACACCGGCGAGGGTTCCAAGACCGTGCTGCCCTCCAAGGCATGTGCCAAGATTTCAATGCGTCTTGTGCCCAACCAGGATTCCACCAAAATTTCAAAGTTATTCCAGAAACATTTTGAAAAGATTGCACCCAAGAGCGTGAAAGTGAAGGTTACTCCGTGTCACGGCGGCGAGGCCTACGTGTCGCCCATCGACATGCCCGCCTACAAGGCAGCCGAGAAGGCTTACCAGCAGACCTTCGGCAAACGCCCCATCCCGACCCGTAGCGGCGGCAGCATCCCTGTGATCTCCGGCTTCGAGCGCATCCTCGGCACCAAGGCCATCCTCATGGGCTTCGGCCTCGGCGAAGATGCTATCCACTCTCCCAACGAGAACTACAAACTGGAACATTTCTTCAAAGGTATAGAAACCATTCCGTACTTCTATAAGTATTACGCTGAAATGATGAAATAGCAGCGGGTTTTCTACCTATATATATTATCTTCACCCCAAAAGTATGAAAAAGTTCATCCTGATACTTATCGCCGCCTTTTTTGTCGTGACGGCCACCGCCCAAACGGAAGTCAACTGTTACCGCGTCTATCTGCACGATAAGGCCAATTCGCCCTACAGTATTGACCAGCCGGAGCAGTTCCTGTCGCAGCGATGCTTGGACAAGCGCGCTCGCTATAACATCCCCGTCATCGAGGAGGATCTGCCCGTACATCCTGCCTATTTGCACGAAATCGGACAGGCCAGTCCGCAGCTGCGGGTGCTGGCTGTGTCGCGTTGGCTGAACACTGTCGTTGTCTGCTGTCCTGACACCATCTGCATGGGCTATGTGCGCAACCTGCCGTTTGTGGACAGCGTGAAGGCGGTGGGGTATTATGACCTTTCCGACCTGCCCACCTCACCCGAATATGGCATCACTTCCGATATCAATCAAGAGAGCGACACCACGATTTACGGCAAAGGTTACGGACAGATTGCCCTGCACAACGGACATCTGCTCCATGCCGAGGGCTTTCATGGCGAAGGGATGCTGATCGCTATGCTGGATGCGGGCTGGCTGGGCTTCGACAGCTCACCGCTGCTCTCCAACCTGTATGAGAATGGACAGATTTGGGGCACGTACAATTTCGTGCCCGGGATGGACAATGTGTATGCCTTCCATGGACATGGCACTGCCTGTGCTTCTATCATCTTGAGTAGTATCTATGCCACCTACGACACGTTAGTGGGCACCGCGCCGGCGGCCAACATGGTGTTCATCCGCACCGAGGATCCGCTCACCGAGCAGCTGTTGGAAGAGGACTTCTGGGTGGCCGGTGCGGAGCTGGCCGACAGTCTGGGCGCGGATGTCATCACCGCGTCGTTGGGCTACACCCAGTTCGACGACAGCACCTTCGTGTTCGACTACAGCAGCTGCGACGGTCATACCAGCGTGGCTTCTTTGGCGGCGACGAAGGCGGCGCACAAGGGAATGGTGGTGTGTGTGGCTGCTGGTAACGAGGGCAGCAACGAATGGCACAAGCTGAGCCGTCCCGGTGACGCTGAGGATATTCTGTGCGTGGGAGCCATCAATGTGGATAGTATTCCGGCCAGTTTTACTGGCTGCGGACCGAGTTACGACGGGCGTGTGAAACCCGATGTGGCCTCGTGCGGGTGGGATACCTACATGGTCAACGCATATACGTATGTGGATCAGGATGATAACGATATGATTTACACATATATCGCTCCAGGCAATGGCACCTCATGCGCCACTCCGAACTTGGCGGGGTTGGCCACCTGTTTGTGGCAGGCACTGCCGCAGCTCACCTCGTTGGAGGTGATGCAGATCATCCGCGAGGCGGCGCACCAGTACACCGCCCCCGACACGCTGATGGGCTACGGCATCCCGAATATCTACCAGGCGTGGCTCGACCACCGCACGGATGCGGTGCACGAGTTGTCCGTGGCGCACTATATCGGTTATCCCAACCCCTGCAGCGACCAGCTGCTCATCAGCAACCCGTTGTGCCGTGAGGTCAGCCTCACCATCTTCGACCTTTCGGGACGGGTGGTGTATGCCGAGAAAGGTTTTTCTGCCGAATCGTTGAAGCGCATCAGCACCGGGAACTGGCCGTCGGGCATCTATCTGGTGCGGGTGCAGGAAAGGGCTGGCGGGAGCGAATTGCTGAAAATTGTGCGACAGTAGCCCCGTGTTTTCATGCTAATGGTGATAGGATAGGAGAGAATAGTTCTTTTTTTTAGTGTAATATTAAGTGTAAAATAGTGATTTTCAGATAATAAAATATTTTTTCGATTTTTTTTGAAAAAATAGTTGGTAATTGTCAGAAAGTTTGTATTTTTGCACGTTCAAAAAGGGAACGGAAAACCGTAGGCCCTCAAGAACAAAAAGCTGTTGTAGCTCAGTGGTAGAGCACTTCCTTGGTAAGGAAGGGGTCGCGAGTTCAACTCTCGCCAATAGCTCATTTTTTTGTGTAAAAACGTAAATTATTAACGCATTAAATTTATAAGAAAATGGCAAAAGAACATTACGAACGTACCAAACCCCACGTTAACGTGGGTACTATCGGTCACATCGACCACGGTAAAACTACCTTGACCGCTGCTATCACCAAGGTTTTGGCTGAGGCTGGTCTTTCTGAAGTAAGATCTTTCGATTCTATCGATAACGCTCCCGAGGAAAAAGAGCGTGGTATCACCATCAACACTGCTCACGTTGAGTATCAGACTGAGAAACGTCACTATGCTCACGTTGACTGCCCCGGTCACGCTGACTATGTGAAGAACATGGTTACCGGTGCTGCTCAGATGGACGGTGCTATCCTGGTTGTGGCTGCTACCGACGGTGCAATGCCCCAGACCCGTGAGCACATCCTTCTGGCTAAGCAGGTGGGTGTTCCGAGAATGGTTGTTTTCATGAACAAGGTTGACATGGTGGATGACCCCGAATTGCTCGACCTCGTTGAGATGGACATCCGTGACCTCCTCAACTTCTACGGCTTCGACGGTGACAACACCCCGATCATCCGTGGTTCCGCTCTCGGTGGATTGAACGGCGACCCGAAGTGGGTTCCCTCCATCATGGAACTGATGAACACTGTGGACGAGTGGATTCCGCTGCCGCAGCGTGACAAAGATAAAGATTTCTTGATGCCCGTCGAGGACGTCTTCTCCATCACCGGTCGTGGTACCGTTGCTACCGGCCGTATCGAAACTGGTATCATCAACACTGGTGACCCGGTTGATATCATCGGTATGGGCGCTGACAAACTCAAATCAGTTGTTACTGGTGTTGAGATGTTCCGCAAGATCCTTGACACGGGTGAAGCTGGTGACAACGTAGGTCTCTTGCTCCGTGGTATCGACAAGGACGAAATCTGCCGTGGTATGGTGATCGCAAAACCCGGTTCCATCCATCCTCACAAAGAGTTCAAGGCTGAGGTTTATATCCTGAAGAAAGAAGAAGGTGGCCGTCACACTCCTTTCAAAAACAACTATCGCCCGCAGTTCTACTTCCGTACCACTGACGTTACTGGCGAAATCCATCTGCCCGATGGCGTTGAGATGGTAATGCCTGGCGATAACGTGACTATCACCGTGAAGCTTCTCTCCGAGATCGCTATCAACAAGAACCTCCGCTTCGCTATCCGCGAAGGTGGCCGTACCGTTGGTGCTGGTCAGGTGACTGAAATCTTAGACTAATTCTAAATTTCATCATAGCCGAACGGACAAGTGAAAGCTTGTCCGTTCTTTTCAGGGGAATAGTTTAAAGGCAGAATAGTGGTCTCCAAAACCATTGATGGGAGTTCGAATCTCTCTTCCCCTGCTACAGCGACTGAATTTTTCAGTCGCTTTTTTTATTTTCATCCGCCAAACTTCCAAAATTTTGTGTAACTTTGCCGCGCATTATTGTAAATACTTTCGTTATGAAAAATATCATCGCCACCATCCTCTGCGTTTTCGCCATCCTGACAGGTTTTGCCCAGCAACAACTGCCCGCTGAGGCCACCCAAACCATCGCCACTTTCTTCCCACAGTCGCAGATTTCCGCCGTCTCCCAGTACGATGCCAGTGCCGGCGAGTTCGCTTATCGTGCCGACCTCGACTCCGACATCATCCTATACTTCGATGCCAACGGCCGCTGGATGCAGGTGGAGTCCTTCTCTTCCGACATCTCCCAGTTCCTCCCCGCTGAGGTGAAAACCTCCATCGAGCAGCAGGGTTGCCGTCCGCAGAATGTGGTCAATATCCATCGCGTGGCCGACGGTACACTGGTCATCATTTATAACGATGGCCTCGCTCACCGCTTTGAAACCAATGGCAACTTCATGGGCAAAGTGAGCCGCTAATACCTTTCCATGTCATTCCCGCAAAGCTTCCCTCTGTCGGTTCGACATATTGTGTCGCTTTGTGTCCTGCTTTTATTCTTTCATCATTCACTGCTCTTCTCCCAAGAGGATTCCGATCAGCATCACAATATTGAAGGGGTGACCGTGCATGGTGGTGTCAATCCCGCCGATATGCTGATGGACTCTGTGGCCCAATACCGTGTCCGTAACGGCGCATACAGCACCGACGCTTTCCAATATACCACCTATCACAAGATGGCGATTTATCCGACCTATTTGAGCGATAGTCTGCAAAAGTTGGACAGCCAGCTGCTTTTTCTGAGCGAGAGCGTCAGCCAAGTGTTCTATAAAAGTCCGAATCGCCATTACGAGAAGATGGTGGCCTCGCGCACTTCCGGCATTCAGACCTCTATCTTCAACCTCATTTTTTCGCGCATCCAGTTCCAAAACCTGTATGCTGGCGACTACTTGGAGGTATTTCAGGTGGAGTATGTCAGTCCGCTGGCCGCTGGCGCCACCCGCCGCTACGACTTCCACATCGAAGACACGTTGGCGCAGGAGGGCGACACGCTGGTGAAGATCACTTTTGCTCCCAAAAGTTCCATGGCTTTCAAGTCGTTGCGGGGCACGCTGTGGGTGCATCTCGGCGATTATGCCGTGCCGCACATCCAGGCCGTGCCAGTGGACAAGAACGTGCTGGTGCGCGTGTCGGTGGAGCAGGAGTACCGCAAGGCTGAAAACGGCCGCTGGTTTCCCAACCGCCTCACCGCCCGTTTCCCACTTCCCCGCATCGCTTTGCGCGGCGACACGCTCGAGTCGTACGGCCGCTCCACCATCACCGTGAAAGACATCGTCCTCGACCCGCCGCTCCGCAATTCCGACTTCGGCGTGGTGGATGTGGAGGAGGTCATTGCCTCGCATAAAAGTAGCGAAAAGTTTTTGGAGCAGTATCGTGATAGTGTGTTGAATGATAAAGAGATACGAACCTACGAGGTGATCGACAGCATCGGGCGCAAGCTGAAGCTGCAACGCCGCTTGGAACTGCTGCCTTCCCTGTCGCGGGGCTGCCTGCCCGTTGGTCCTATCGACATCGACCTGACGCGCATTGTGGACTACAGTTACATTGAGGGCTGGCGTTTCGGACTGGGACTTTACACCAACCAGCGCATGGCACGCTTCTGCAAGTTGGGTGGCTATTTCGCTTATGGACTGAAAGATAAGACTTGGAAATGGGGGGCGCTTACCGACTGGGAGTTGTATCGCAAACGCGATTTGATTCTCAAACTCCGTATTTTCAACGATATTGTGGAGAGCGGTACCACGCAGCTCGTGTCGCGCGATGAGATGGGGATGCTGAACGGCGAGTACTACCGTCACTGGATCATCACCAAATATGATTTGAGCCGAACCCTTTTCGCCAAGTTGCAGATGCGTCCGTTCAAGCATCTCTCGGTCAGTGTGGCTGGCGGCTATGCTTGGAACCACACCCTATACGACTACGCTTTTCTGCCCGATGTGGAACGGTATGATACCACATCTTATTCATACAGAAATTGTTATATGAGGGTAGGGGTACGGTTTGCCTATCAGGAGACCACCTACCGTACGCGCAATTTCTCGCTTTATGAGATGTCGAAATACCCCACTGTACAGGTGCTGTACGAGCATGGCTTCCGTAATGTCTTCGGCAGCGGTTTCGACTATAACAAAATCAATTTCCGCGCCCATCATCTGCAAAGATATAAAATATTGGGTTATAGTGAATTGTCGGTTGTGGGCGGCTGGTTAGACCGCTCGTTGCCCTATTCGTTGCTGTATGTGATGGCGGCGGGTTACGAGAAGATCGGTTTTTATGGACAGGAGCAGTTTGCGGTGATGCGTCCTAACGAGTTTGTCACCGACTCGTATGTGGCGATATTTTTCCGTCATAATTTTGGAAAGATGTGGGAAGGAAAATTCTCGCCGCGTATTGTGGTGTGTCAGAATATCGGTTTCGGTTGGCTGCGACACCCCGAGCACCATTGTGGCGTTACCACCAATTCGATAGAAAAGGGCTACTTTGAGACCGGACTGATGATTGACAACCTGCTGTCGGTGAAGGACTTGCTGGCATTGGGTATTGGTGTTTTCTACCGTTACGGCCCTTATGCCTTGTCGTCGTGGAAAGATAATATGGCGGTGAAAGTTTCCTTAACGGTGCCGATGGCCGAATAGGGGGAGGGCTTACGTCTTTCCAATCTTTCCTTTCACTTTTTAAATTTTTATTGTATATTTGCGGCCTGAAAAAAACGCTCCATTCAAAATGATAAATAGTGATTTTTTGCCACACATGCCCACCGTGATCCAGATATTGAAAGATCACAATGTGAAAAGTGCGTACTTGTTTGGATCGGTGCTTACTGACCGTTTCAACAAGGATAGTGATGTGGATATTTTGGTGGATTATGATCCGTCTATGCCGACAATGGAGAGAGGTGAGTCACTTTTAAATTTGCAGATTGCATTGGAGGATGAAATCCACAGGGATGTAGATATTGTTACAGCATACACACTTAAAAACCCCTATTTCATTGAGGAATTGAATCAGACAAAATACCACATCTATGGACATGCAAACTAAGAAACTACTGACTGATATTATTGGCTGTATCCTCCGAATTGAAGAGTACACAAAGGAAATCAATACTTTTGAGATCTTTAATTCTAATATGTTGATACAAAATGCAGTAGAACGAAATATTGAGATTATAGGTGAAGCGATGAACGCACTGCTAAAGATGGATCCCGAGATTCCGATTTCCAGTGCAAGAAAAATTGTCAATACTCGTAATCGACTCATCCATGGCTATGATTCTGTGGATGAGGCCACGATTTGGGTGATTGTATGCAAATATCTACCCATTCTGAAAAAAGAGGTGACAGCTTTGCTTGATGAGAATATGAAATAAAAAGCATTTTATAACTAATCCAATTACCCACCAAAACCAATTGCCTATAGAATAGAAGAGGATTAAGTACAGACAACGCATGCGTTGTCTCAACATATTGACATAAAGCGTTTTCGCTTTTCTTTGCATACCTGAAATCGCCAATTTCAATCCTTAATGCGCAAGAAATCGGAAATGCTTACGGTTATTCCGTGAGCTATCTTGTTTGCATTAAAGGTTTTGGCGAACCTCAGGTATAAACACGAGTTCACGGATTTTTTTTATGCAAAATTCTAAGGACCGTAAGGCTTGCAAAGTACGGCGGGAACGAAAAGAAATGACGAATTTTGCAAAAAACGACAATAACATTATGAGAAAAAAATCCTTAACCATTTTTCCGTTGATTTTTTTATTTTTAGGTATGGGTTTCTCACAAGGAAATGCTATCAGCATGAGATGCTCTCAACTAGGGGTACTCGAGAATATGGGAGAAATTTCGCATATTTGTCCCACAAATGTAATTTGGGGTGTGACTGACTTCATGGTAATGGAAGGAGAACCAATGGATGATAAGCCCTGGTATGATGGCGACGATCCACGTCATCATATAAAAGCACCGGGGTTAGCCATTTATGAGACAATTGAACTACAAAAAGATGCATATTTAGACGGAGTTCATTGGGATTACTATGGTTCAATGAAAGAGGATGGCCAAATCTATTTCTTTCTAATAGATAAAAAGGAAAAGAGATTTATCATTACAACCAAAGCAAAGAATGATACAAGTATAACTTTCGTATACATAATAGAAAGCATTCAAGAAACAAGTAGATAAAAACTATACTATGAAAAGATGTTTTTGTTTAATAACAATCGTGTTATTCATCCTTACAAGCAATGCTCAATATTTATCAATTACAGACTTAACCAACATTTGTGGTAAAAGCACCTACGAACAGGCAGCAACCATCTTGACACAAAAGGGCTGGGCTTTCTATGAGTCAAAGACTGGGCGATGGTTTGATGGCTCCACTTATCGCTGTACAATATGGTCTCATTCAAGGAATGAGTGGGATGGTGAAAAGGCACAAGCGTGGTTTTACCTATATTGCTATGATAACAAAATATGTGCTATAAACTACCAGATGTTCAACGATAATCATTTCGCTAAAATGGATGCACAAATCGGAAGTGCAGGTTTCAAATTTATAAAGACAGAATACAAGGATAACAACCCCGTGATGAATTATTCAAGCAGTCAATTTGTAATGACTGTCAAGAACAGCACTGATGATGTCGCCAATTATGGCAATCGATATACTTTTAACCTCATTAAGAAAGGCAGTCAGGCAGATACAGAAAATGGGAAGAAAATAGAGACATATTGGGGACGTAAAATTGAATACACATTAGTGGATGGAGAAAAACATGGGCACCAGAAAGTGTATTATTCCAATGGAAAGATAAAGACAATAACCACCTATACTCACGGAAACGAAACAGGTCCTTACAAAGAATACGATGAAGAAGGAAGGCTCATTGCTGATGGTCAGGTGAAAAACGGGGAGTTTACTGGAAAGGTGAAAGAATACGAAAACGGAAAACTCGTAAGGGATGGAGTTATTGGTGTCAATGGTTTTACTGGATGGCAAAAGTTTTACGAAGATGGAATTCTAATCGGTGAAATTAACATAAAAAATGGGGAACCTCATGGTGAGTGCAAGTCCTACTATACCAATGGAAAAATAAAAGAAAGATTCACCGCAGTACAAGGTGAAAAAAACGGACCTGCAAAGTATTGGGATGAAGATGGACGATTGATTTTTGAAGGGACGCTATCTCCTTCAACTAATGACGGTTACGACGAACTTTATGAAGATATGTTTAACGAAGAACTTGAGTATGTTGCTACCGGGCATGTATGGCAATATGATGACGATGGCAATGTGGAATCTGAATGGTATTTGAAAGAGGGTAAAAAATCCGGAAAGTCCAAATCGTTTGAAAAAGGGAAACTCAAGTCTGAACAAACATACGTAGACGGTGAAGCAAATGGATTCTACAAATCATACTATGACAATGGTCAGATTCAATATGACCTTATTTAAAAAAATGATAAGCCAGAAGGACAGTATAAAGAATACCTAGAGAATGGCACTCTTATCGCAGATGGAACAATGCATGAATGGAAATTCTCAGGAATGAGAAAAATCTACAATGAATACGATTCGACTATTACTGCTATATACAATTTCAAAGAAGATTTATTCCATGGACACATTGTTATTTTCGATAAAAATGGTAGTATAAAGAAAGAGGGTGATTTCACAGAAGGGACGGGACAATTAATCACAAAAGATTCATTGGGACGCATACTTTGTATTGAACCATATATAAATAATAATCAAGAAAATGGCAATGAAATTCATTATACTTACAATGTTAACAATCGCATTGAAGGAATCACAATTACAGAATACAAAAATGGGATAGAAACAGGAAATGCCCAAATCATCTCTCGAGATACAATGGTTGAGGTGTCTGAAAATGGAAATTTGATAACACTCTATGTTACAAAAGATTCTTCATTTACGGAAAATTATAAACTGAAAACATGGACTAAAACGCACACAATACATTTGCAAAATGGAGAGAGAAACGGTAGAGAGTGGATTAGAATTCCTGTTGATGATGGTTTTGACTATGTTGAATGCACCTATTCAAACGATGTCTTGCATGGTGCCTACAGGGTTTTCCACAATTCAACTGATAATTTTGGGACAGCCAAACTAAGTTATTCTTTTTCATATTCTAATGGAATGCCTCATGGGAAGTACACTCACTATGGCTCAGATTCCACATACGTAAGTAAAATTTTTGACCATGGAGAGATAACCTACTGCATGATACCTTTCAATACAGATGCCCTACCAGATGCCAGTTTCAACGTTGACAGGACCGCAGCTCAGACCATGGTCCTCTTTTAGCACTTTGAAAGGGTCGTCTCCTTCACCCCAGTTCTTTTCCCATTCTTCGGATAACTCACCGTAAAACACACATGATTCCATTTTATGCTCCTTTCTTCGTGAACCACCGCTGACTTCTACTAAAAAAACTATTCCTTATAGATGTACGAGGGATTTTTGTCTTCTTCTAAGTTGTGACCATAGATCCATTTTGCGCCAGCAATACGGGACCATTTATATGATTCTTCACTACCCGGGCTATCTTCTTCCACTTCGACCGGATAAAAGTGCTCAAAGACATCTGCATTATCCCAACTGCCATTCAGATTAGCTATTTCCTCATATTCATAGAAGACATATGCACCACACCGTCTGCACCGGTATAGGACTTCTCTGCTCCGACTGCTTTTAAATAGTGTTGCAATTCGTTCCAAGTCTTTGTGAGCAACAGCATTGCTCGGATTCACGTCGTCAAACATGCAGCATATTTTGCTATTCTCTTCAGGCATATTAGCATCTCCTTCTTCAAAAAAAACCTCTTCCCAGTCCCGCGTTCTGGCTTCTTCGAATGAAAATCTTTCTCCCGCACTGATGCCAGATTTCAGCAGAGTCAAAGGAACAAACAGAGAATTATCGCTCTCCGGATTTATAATGATTCCGTCGCACTTCGTGTTCTTCTGACACTCCTGAATCAGCTTATAGAACTCGATATACTTGACGCCCTTTTCCTTCTTTCCCGTCTTCACAGCAAGCGATTCTGTGCCATCGGGATATTTCAAGAACTTAAGTTTACGTCAATATGGAATAATATTGAACCAAATATCCAAGTGCTTGAGATACCAAATGTTACTGAAGCGCTGATAAAAAAATATAAAAAGAAAGCCGCAAACTATGAGATAGATCAAACTCAATTCACAATCAGGACAATTCATGAACCAATAAAGCACACAACCAATGTAGCTAATGGAGCTAGAGTTCCTGAGAGCATTGTGTTACATAACTATCAGAAAGAAGCCATAGCTGCTTGGGTCGGTGATAATTATCGTGGAATATTTGACATGGCTACAGGTACCGGTAAGACGTATACTGGGTTGGGTGCCATCTCTA
>JAEEGH010010372.1_pt1 | contig 21414 bp, 12 predicted proteins | sample 9134181 | NCBI WGS metagenome assembly JAEEGH01 (sample SAMN16246544, study PRJNA631951) | gut metagenome | biome: gut microbiome; feature: rumen; material: DP-attached | host: Bos | place: Iran: Karaj | collected 2018-10
CGGAGCCGGACGAAAACGGCTACTGCAGCTTTGGTATATCGGCCGATATAGCCGTCTCCGCGGTGGAGGTGGCAAGGGTGGTCATAGCGGAGGTGAGCCCCAACATCCCGTACCTTTACGGAGACTGCCTCATCCATGAGAGCAAGATTACCGCTGCCGTTCACTGCGACGTAGCTCCTGTAGCCATGGTATTCGGCGAGCCCACTCCAATTGAGGCTGCTATCGGCGCAAACGTAGCGTCCCAGATTCCGGACGGAGCTTGCCTGCAGATTGGCGTTGGAGGTATCCCCAATGCCGTTCTGAACGGTATAAAGCACCACCAGCACCTTGGCCTTCACACAGAGGCCATGACGGACGGCGTTATCCGTCTCATCAAAGAAGGCGTCATAGACAATTCCCTCAAGAAGGTGAAGCCCGGCATAAGCGTTGCCGCACTGGCTATAGGATCGGCCCCCATGTACGATTACATCGACCACAACAAGACCATGGAGTTCTTCGACGTAGCCTATACCAACGATCCATTCCTGATTGCCCAGAATCCACGCGCCTGCGCCATCAATTCCGCAATTGAAGTTGACCTTACGGGCCAGATCTGTGCGGATTCCATAGGCGAAAAGATATTCTCCAGCGTTGGTGGCCAGCACGACTTCATGTACGGCTGCGCCCTTGCGGAAGGCGGACGTACCTTTATTGCCCTGCCTTCCCGTACGGCAAAGGGAAAGGGCAAGATTGTTGCCACGCTCACTCCCGGCGCCGGCGTTGTCACCACCCGTTTCCAGACCCAGTACGTGGCCACGGAGCACGGCATAGTTTATTTACGTGGAAAGAGCCTGGCCGAAAGGGCCAAGCTCCTTATATCCATTGCTCATCCGGATGACCGTGAAGAGCTTGAGAAAGCCGCGTGCAAGCGCTTCGGCTACAGTTTCCTTCGCCTCAAGGTTTAACCCAGGAAGCCTAACAGAATACCCGCAGCAACTGCGGAACCGATGACGCCGGCAACGTTCGGCGCCATTGCGTGTGTAAGCAGGTGGTTGGACGGGTCGCACTCCAAACCTACGCCCTCTGATACGCGTGCTGCATCCGGCACAGCGGATACGCCTGCGTTGCCAATGAGAGGGTTGATCTTCTTGCCCTCCGGGAGGAAGAGGTTCATGAATTTCACGAAGCTCACGCCGAAGGTGGTTGCAATCACGAAGGATGCAAGACCGAGGCCGAAGATGAGGACGGAACGGCCGGTGAGGAACACATCTGCCTGGGTGGAAGCACCCACTGTGAGGCCGATGAGGGTGGTCACCACGTCGATGAGCGGACCGCCGGCGGTGGCTGCAAGACGCTTGGTTACACCGCTTTCCTTGAGGAGGTTACCGAAGAACAGCATACCAAGCAGCGGAAGGCCGCTGGGCACTATGAAAGCCGTGCAGATGAAGCCTACGATAGGGAAGATGATCTTTTCCCTCTGGCTCACCACGCGGGGCTTGTTCATGCGGATAAGGCGCTCCTTCTTGGTTGTGAGAAGCAGCATGATAGGCTTCTGGATAACGGGGACCAGAGCCATGTAGGAGTACGCGGACACCGCTATGGCGCCCATCAACTCCGGCGCCAGTTTGGAGCTTAGGAAAATGGCCGTAGGACCGTCTGCACCGCCGATGATACCGATTGCACCAGCTTCGTTGGGCAGGAAGCCAAGGGCCAGGGCAAGCAGGTATGCACCGAATATACCCAGCTGCGCGGCTGCACCTATGAGGATGAGGCGCGGCTGTGAGATAAGGGCGCTGAAATCCGTCATTGCTCCAATGCCAAGGAAGATAAGCGGGGGATACCAGCCGTTCTTCACGCCGTGGTACAGGATGTTGAGGACGGATCCGTTTTCATACAGGCCTATTTTTAGGCCCATGCCGGTTTCCGGGTCAAAGAACAGCGGGATGTTGCCTATGATCATGCCGAAGCCGATAGGCACCAGCAGGAGCGGCTCCCACTTCTTGACTATACCAAGGGTTATGAACACCAGGCCGATGAGTATCATCACCAGGTGCTGCCAGGTGCAGTTGGCGAATCCCGTAAACTGCCAGAACTGCCGCAGGCTGTCTAATACTGTTTCCATTAGGCGATGGTTACGATGTCTGCTCCCTCAAGTACGGAATCTCCCTTGCGGGTGTGGATGGCTGTGATGGTGCCGTCTGCCTCTGCAAGGATGTCGTTCTCCATTTTCATTGCCTCGATGACGGCAACCTTCTGGCCGCGCTTTACGGCCTGGCCTTCCTTGACGTCAACGCTGATGATGATGCCGGGAAGGGGACTCTTGACGGTTACGCCAGCGCCTGCAGGCTTGGGTGCTGCCGCTGCAGGGGCATCTGCCTTGGGGGCGGCTGCGGGAGCTGCCACAGGAGCAGCTGCAGGGGCGTTTTCAAGTTCCACCTGGTAATCTGCGCCGTTTACGTTTACAGTGAGATTCTTGCCTTCTGCGGCGCCGATGCTCACGTTATACTCTTTTCCGTTGATCTTGAATTTGTACTGTGCCATATCTATCGGGGTAATTGTCTGAAGTTAAGTGATTTGTTTTCCCAGGCAGAAGCATGCTTCTGGATGGTGATGATGCCGGGTTCAACATCGTGTATGCTCTCTGAGAGGTACAGATGTACGGCGGTGGCGATTGCCGCATAGGTGTCTCCGTCCTGCTCCATGTCAAGGGCAAGGGCAATTGCGGCGGCAATCTCCGCGTCCGGGGTTCCTTTGACTTTCTTGGCCTTAGGCTTTCTCTTATACTTTCCGGACATGAGGTTTCCGGTAAAGTTGTAAATGAAGTAAAGCACTATGAGGGCTGCGAAAACCGTGCTCACGCTTATGAGAGTGAGCGTCCAGCCATGGGGATCGGTCTGGGCCATCCTGTCCCCTCCGGCAGTAAGAATGCTAAAGAGGAAGGTTGTCATGTTTCTTGGCTGGTATCTGCTGACGCTTTCCGTTCAGACCCTCAAGGGCGCGGATAATACGGAAACGCGTGTTGCGGGGTTCAATAACGTCTTCGATATAGCCCTTCTGAGCAGCCTGGTAAGGGTTGGAGAAGAGTTCTTCGTATTCTTTCTTCTTTTCTTCGAAGATAGCCTTGGCGTTCTCCGGATCTTCCTTCATTTCTTTTGCGTAGAGAACGTTCACGGCGCCGTCTGCACCCATCACGGCAATCTGTGCGGAAGGCCAGGCGTAATTTACATCGCCGCGGAGCTGCTTGCAGCTCATCACAATGTGGGCGCCGCCGTAGCCCTTGCGGAGGGTAACGGTGACCTTGGGAACGGTGGCCTCACCATAGGCGTAAAGGAGCTTTGCGCCGTTGGTGATGATTGCGCCGTATTCCTGCTGAGTGCCCGGGAGGAAGCCGGGAACATCCACCAGGGTTACCAGAGGGATGTTGAAGGCGTCGCAGAAGCGCACGAAACGGGCGGCCTTGCGGGATGCGTTGATGTCAAGAACGCCTGCAAGCACGTTGGGCTGGTTTGCAACGATACCCACGCTCTTGCCATTCATATGGGCAAAGCCAACGATGATGTTCTTAGCGAACTCCTTGTGGATCTCGAAGAACTCGCCGTCGTCCACTATGCTGGAGATTACGGCGTACATGTCATATGCCTTGTTGGGATTGTCCGGGACTATGCTGTTGAGGGCATCGTCAACCCTGTTCACGGGGTCTGCCGTGGGTTTTTCAGGGGCGGTCTCCAGGTTGTTCTGGGGAATGAAGCTCAGGAGCTTCTTTATGGTCTCGATGCCTTCCTGCTCATTCTCTGCAGCGAAATGGGCTACGCCGCTCTTGGATGCGTGGACGGATGCTCCGCCGAGTTCCTCCTGGGAGACTTCCTCTCCGGTGACGCTCTTCACCACGGCGGGGCCAGTGAGGAACATGTAGGAGGTATTCTTTACCATGAGGGTGAAGTCCGTAAGGGCGGGGGAATAAACCGCGCCGCCTGCGCAGGGACCGAAAATGCCGCTAATCTGCGGGACCACGCCGGAGGAAAGGATATTTCTCTCGAAGATCTCTCCGAAGCCTGCAAGGGCGTCGATTCCTTCCTGGATGCGGGCTCCGCCGGAATCGTTAAGGCCTATACAGGGGGCTCCGTTACGTACTGCCAGGTCCATGACCTTGCAGATCTTTTCGCTCATGGTCTTTGAGAGGGAACCTCCGCTCACGGTGAAATCCTGTGCGAACACATACACAAGCCTTCCGCCTATGGTGCCGCAGCCGGTTACTACGCCGTCTCCGTCCGGGTGGCTTTGCTCCATCCCGAAGTTGGTGCAGCGGTGCTGCACGAACATGTCGTACTCCTCAAAGGAGCCGGGGTCCAGAAGGAGGTCCAGGCGCTCCCTGGCGGTTAGTTTTCCCTTGCTGTGCTGGGCCTGGATGCGTTTTTCTCCGCCTCCCTGGCGGGCCTTTGCACGGCGCTCGACCAGTTTCTCGATGTTTTCTGACTGGATGCTCATATGTTTATCTGAATAATTTGTCCATATCCTTCACGGCGTCCGGTAGGGCGAATACCGCAACGCGGTCGTATGCTTCTATATGTGTTGTGCCTACTGCAATGAAACCTTCTCCGCCGCGGATTACGCCGCCTATGATGGCGTTTGCGGGGAACGTGAGGTCCTTGAGAGGAGCTTTTGTAATCTTGGAGCCGGGGGCGGCGGTGTATTCCAGAACCTCCGCGTCCATGCCGCTAAGGTACCTTACGGACCTTACTTTGTCTGAAAGCGTGAACTTGAAGATGCGACCAGCGGTGATGAGTTTCTTGTTGATTACGGAATCAACGCCCATTTCTTCTGCAAGGTGGATGTACTCAAGATTCTCCACCTGGGCTATGACCCTGGGAACGCCCAATTTCTTTGCCGCCACGCAGGCGAGGATGTTGAGCTCGTCATTGCCTGTAACTGCAAGTACGGCCTGATAGCCCATAATGTCCTCGTCTATCAGGAAATCAGTGTTGCGGGCGTCGCCAAGGACAACGTTCACGTAGCTGGGAAGCTCCTGGGATAGGTTCTTGCAGCGGACGGGGTCTTTCTCAATTATCTTGATGTCTTCCAGATTGTCCCCTGAGAGCCTTTCCGCTACCATCTGGGCTATTTCAGAGCCGCCAAGGATCATTACCTTGCGGATCACAATGCGGTCTTTACCAAGGAACTTGAGAAGGGCGGGCATGCCCTCGCGGCAGGAGATGATATAGAGGTAATCTCCGAATTTGAACGGGGTGTCGAACTTGGGGATTATGGTCTTTCCTTCACGCTGCAGGGCTACGATGCGGAATTCAGCCTCTGCGTTGTGCTCTGCCACGGCTTTGGCAAAATCCGCCACCCTCATGTCCAGGAGAGGGGAGTCGTCGTCCAGTTTGAAGACGGACATCTGAAGCTTGCCGCGCGCAAAGTCCATGCTTTCGTTGGATGCGCTGTGGCGGAGCATGTCCGCTATTTCATCACTGGCGCTCTTTTCCGGGAAAAACATCATGTCTATGCCCATGTCCTTGAACAGGATCTTGTTTTCCGGGGAGAGGAAGTCTTCGTCGTCTATTCTGGCAATTACGCGCTCAGTTCCCAGCTTCTTGGCCAGGAGGGCGCTCACTATGTTGGAACTCTGGGATTTGAGGGGATTTACGGCGATGAAAAGGTCTGCGGTGGCGCAACCTGCTTCCCTTAGGCTCTGTATTGACGATGTGGGGCCAAGGATGGTGTTGACATCTGCCGAAGAGGCAAGGGCGTTGATGCGGGAAGGGTCGTCGTCGATGACGCTGACTTCGCTGCCTTCCGCGGAAAGCATTTTTGCGAGGTGGGAACCCACCTGTCCGGCGCCTTCAATTACAATTTTCATCTCTCTTTTATTTGTAACTCACAAATATAGTGAATTTCTTTAATAAATACAATTAACCCCCAGCCTTTTGGGCCAGGGGTCAATCCTAAGTGAAAAACTGTTTACTTCTTGGGCAGGCAAACGGGGTTGGCGGGCCAGGACTGGGCCTTTCCAATCTTGAAGCTTGCGGTGGCGCGGATATCGGCCACGGATGCACCGAAGAAGGCCTTATATGCACCTGCAGCGGTTTCCCATGCGCTTGTGCCCTCGTTGAAGGAGGCCAGGGTGTAGGCGTCGAAGGTGAGGGTGAGGGTCTGGGTTTCACCGGGCTTCAGTTCCTTGGTCTTGGCAAAGGCCTTGAGCTCGCAAGCGGGCTTCTGGAGGCCGCCTGCAGGGGCGCTCACATAGAGCTGGACTGCTTCCTTACCTGCTACGGAACCGGTGTTCTTGACGGTGATGGTGGCGGTGATGCCGTCCTTTCCAACCTTCACGGAAGGCTTGCTGTACTCGAAGGTGGTATAGCTGAGGCCGTAGCCGAAGGGATAGGAAACGTTCTTGCCAGCGGTGGTGAAGTATCGGTAACCTACCATCAGGTCTTCTGCATACTCAGTATAGTCGATGTCCTTGCGGAGCACTCTGGGAGTCCTTGCACCACCCATCAGAGCGGCAAGGTCAATGGAGTTTCCGTCGCTGTAGTTGGCAGGGAAGTTGGCCGATGAAGGGATATCGTAGTAAGCCACAGGGAAGGTCATGGGGAGCTTTCCGGAAGGGTTGGCAGCGCCGCAGAGGACGTCTGCAACGGCATATCCGCCTTCCTGGCCGGGAGTCCATGCAAGGAGGATAGCATCGGGAATGTGCTTCCAGGAAGCGGTCTCGATGACACCGCCGATGTTCAGGACAACCACAAGCTTCTTGCCTGCAGCGTGATAGAGGTCTGCGAGGGTCTGGATCATCTGGCGCTCGTTGCCGGTGAGGGTCCAGTCGCCGTCGGCGTTCTTGCGGTCGTCACCTTCGCCGGCGTTGCGGGAGATGGAGAGGATGGCAATGTCAGTTGCGCCAAGCTTGCGCTCCATGAAGCTGCGGGTAACTTCCATCTCAGGAACCACGGGGTCTCCAAGGAGGATTCCAAGGCCGTTTCCGGCTGTGTTGTTGCGGAGGCTGGTCTTGGTGAGGTCGATGTACTGCCTGTACCATGTTTCAATGTCCTTGTCAACTTCCAGGCCGTTTACGCGGAGGCCTTCAGCAATGTTGCGGACATAGGCCTTGTTAACGTTGCCGGAGCCGGTGCCGCCTGCGATGAAATCATAGGCGCCAGTGCCGTAGAGAGCCACTTTCTTGACATCCTTCAGAGGAAGAACGCCGTTGTTCTCAAGAAGCACGAGGCCTTCCGGAGTAGCCTTGCGGACAAGCTTAGCGTGACCGGCGAGATCCGGCTTGTTGCTGTACTTGTAACCTGCGAAGCGGGGAGTGCGGACGATGTATTCAAGGAGACGGCGGACGTTGCGGTCCAGGTCTGCCACGTCAAGGCTGCCGTCCTTAACGGCGGCAATGATGCGGTCAATCTCGTTCTGCATGCCGGGTTCCATGAGGTCGTTACCTGCGTGTACGGCTGCTACGGTGCCTTCCTTGTTGCCCCAGTCGGTCATCACAATGCCGTTGAAGCCCCATTCATCGCGGAGGATGGTGGTGAGGAGGCCGTGGCTCTGCTGGGTGAATTCACCGTTAATCTTGTTGTAGGAGCTCATGACGGTCCAGGGATCGGACTCCTTGACTGCAATTTCAAAGCCCTTGAGATAGAGCTCGCGGAGGGCGCGGGCGCTGACGCGGGAGTCGTTCTGCATGCGGTTCACCTCCTGGTCGTTGGCGGCGAAGTGCTTTACGGAAACGCCGACACCGTTGCTCTGGATGCCCTTTACATAGGCTGCGGACATTTTACCGGTGAGGAGGGGATCCTCGGAGAAATACTCGAAGTTACGGCCGCAGAGGGGATTGCGGTGAAGGTTCTGGCCGGGAGCCAGGAGAACATCGGCACCATATTCCTTGACTTCTTCACCCATTGCGGTGGTGAGCTGTTCCACAAGCTCTGTGTTCCAGGTGGAGGCCAGGACGGTTCCTACAGGGAAACCGGTGCAGTAGAAGGTCTGAGTGGTTCCGGGACGGGTGGGATTGATGCGGAGACCGGCAGGGCCGTCGGCAAGGACGGTGCTGGGAATGCCCAGGCGGGGGATTGCGCGGGTTGTACCTGCTGCGCCGGAAACCAGGGAGGCGTCCGATGCTGTGAGTGAGCCCGCTGTCATGGAGCCCCATCCGCCGCCCACTACCAGGGTGGCCTTCTCCTCCAGGGTCATGGCCTTGAGGACTTCGTCGATGTTGCCCTTGTTGAGTTTAGGCTGTGCAATCATGCTGATTGTGCAGAGAACTGCTGCTGCAGAAAGAAAAAATTTTCTCATATTCGGTTAATTGGTTATAGTCTTTCTGCAAACTTAAAAAAAAGCATCCACACGCGCAAGGTATGGATGCAATTTGATAAAACATTTGAACAAAAGGGAAAGAATTACCCCAAATATTCCGACGGCGGAACGCCGAACTGCTTCTTGAATGAAGTGGAGAAGCGGGAGAGGGTGTTGAAACCGGTCATCCAGGCAATCTCGCTCATGTTGTACTTGCCTTCCTTGAGAAGTGTGGCGGCGCGGTTCAGTTTGTAACGCTTGAAGAATACTGACGGGTTTTCTCCGGTAAGACCCTTTACCTTGTAATAGAACTTGGTGCGGGAAATCTTCATCATTTCCGCCATCTTCACAATGTCCAGGTCTGCGTTTGCAAGTTCTTTCTCCATAAGCTCATAAAGGTCTTTCATAAAGGCTGCATCGCGGGGAGAAAGGGCCTCGGGGGCTATTTCTTCTGTGGTTGTGACGGATCCAAGCTGGCGGTGGATCTTTTCGCGGTTGTCCAGCAGGGACTTCACCAGGGCCATAAGGTATTCCGGCTGGAAGGGCTTGGTTACATATGCGTCCGCGCCCTTTCCAAGGCCCTGGACCTGGCTCTCAACGGCCACCTTGGCCGTTACCAGAACCACGGGGATATGGCTAAGTTGAAGGTCTCTCTTGATGGCCTCACAGAGCTGATAACCGTCTATTCCGGGCATCACAACGTCGCTAATAACAAGGTCCGGAGCGTCTTCCTGCATGCCCTTCAGGGCCGATGTGCCGTCGAAGTACAGGCTCACCTTGTACTCCGGCTTCAGGAGCACCTTGAGGTAGTTGGCGATGTCAATATCATCGTCCACCACGGCAATGTGGCGCTTGTGAGTGTCCGTTTCCGGGGTATCGGCGGTGATGCTTTCCGCAAGGGCGTGGGTCTGGAGCTGAGGGGCTTCGGCGGTGCGCTCGTCTTCCGTGTAGGAACTGGCGCTGATGGGAAGGATAAGGCTGAAGAGGGCTCCGCCGCCTTCCTGGTTCCATGCCTTGATGTAGCCGTGGTGCAGGGTGCAAAGTGCCCTGGCGTAGTAAAGGCCTATGCCTGAGCCGGTTGCCTTCTTGCCGCTGGCGGTCTGGTAGAAGCGCTCGAATATCTTCTCCAGCTGGTCCTCGTCTATGCCGGCGCCGCTGTCGGAGACGCTGATGCATGCGTACTGGCCGTCCTTGTCCGCATCTGTGAGAGGGAAGCGGGAGGCGGCATCGGCACGGGAGATGACGTCGAAGGAGAGGGAAACCTTTCCGCCAGGGGGAGTGAACTTGAGGGCGTTGGAGAGGAGGTTCATCACCACTTTCTGGACTTTGTCCGCATCGGCCCACATGGTGAAGGGTTCCTCAAGGCCGTAGGTGGTGAGTTCTATGCCCTTGGATTCCGCGTTGAAACGGAAGAGGCTGGCACTGTCCTTGAGGGGCTCAACTATGTCTATCTTTGCAACCTTCATCTGGAGCTTGCTGTTGCCTATTCGGTTGAAGTCAAGCAGTTGATTCACAAGGGAAAGCATCCACGCAGAGTTGCGGCGGATAATCTCTACCAACTGCCTGTCCTGGCCCTTAATTCCTGCCGATGCAGAGAGCTGGCGGGCGGGGCCGGCAATCATGGTGAGGGGAGTGCGGAACTCGTGGGCAACGTTGGAGAAATAGTCCATCTGGATCTTGTTCAGGGCCTTTTCCGCTTTTTCCGCTTCTTCTGCCTTTTCCCTTTCACGTCGCACTTCGCGTATGCGTTTGGCGGCTTCTTTGCGCACTCTGTTGATATGCCTGTAGAAGGTGTATACCACTCCTATAAAGAATAGTCCCAGAAATACCCACAGGAGAATTGCCCACCAGGTCTGGTACCATGGCGGAAGGACGTGGATGCTTAGGGATTCTTCCGTGTCAGTAATTGTATGGCTGGCATTTGCTATGCGCACCCTGAAGCGGTAATGACCGGCCGGGAGATTGGCAAAATATGCGTCCTGACGGGTGTTGATCTTAACCCAGTCCTTGTCAAATCCTTCCAGCATGTAGGCATAGCGGATTTGCTCAATATCACTGTAATCCAGGGCAGAGAAGGAGATGTTGAAGGCGTTCTGGTTGTGGCGGATTGTAACTTCCGGCTTGGTGCACAGAACCCTTTCTATGGGGCCGTCAGGGGCCGGTTTTACAAGATTTCCGTGTATTGTGATGTACTCAAATACCAACGGAACTGTGCGTTTTGCAGGGGCATCCAAAGGGTTGAACCAGGTGAGTCCGTGGGTGCCGCCAAAGACCAGTGTACCGTCCGGGAGTATGCAGGAAGCGCGGTCGCTGTACTGGTTTCCGCCGGTGCCGTCGGCCTCAAAGTAGTGGACAAAGTTGCCGGTGGTGCGGTCATACTTGGCAAGGCCATTCATGGTGGAAACCCAGATATTGCCCTGACGGTCTTCTTCAATGGAACAGATATCGGCACAGGGGAGGCCTTGCAGACTGGTTCTGGTGCCGTTTTTAGGGTTGCTTAGGATTATGCCGTTGGCAACGGTTCCAAACCAGAAATTACCGGCGCTGTCCTTGAGAATCTTTGTAGGAAAGATGACGGAACGGCGTATTGCAGCGCGTATTTCTTCATCGCTGGTGGCAACAGGGTTGCTTTCCAATGTATAGGTGTTAACCACGACAGGTGGTCTGTTGTAGCAGCCTGCAATGAGTTTTCCGGGCTCTTCCATAAGGAGTTCCGTAACAAATGTCCACTCGTTCTCAGGTGCTACGGGAACCATTTCCATAGACTTGTCCTTCTTGCTGTAGCGGACCAGAGTGGAAGTGAATCCGCCAATCCAGATATAGCCCTGGTCGTCCTCGGCAATTGCAAGGGGATTGATGACAAAAATGCTGTTAAGGACAGTCAGACGGCCGTTTTTGTACCGGCAGTGAACCACCCTCATCTTGCCCATGAAAAGTAGCCAGATATCTCCGTCGCGGTCACAGAAGACCTTGGAGGTGCGGACATATCCTACGCCCGTGTCCTGGAAGAGGTGAGTATCGTCAATCTTCTGGAGTTTGCGGGAGGCAATCTCATAGCAGTAAAGGCCATCCTGCAGGGTTGCTATCCAGAGGCATCCGTCTTTGTCCGGGCACAGTGAGGTAACGCTCTTGCCCTTGAACTCTTCCTGCAGGTACTTGTTGCCTTTGAACATGTTCCTGAAGCGGTTGGCAACCGTGAATCCCTTGTCCGTCGTGCCGAACCACAGGTTGTTGCGTGAGTCCTTGAAGATGGTGCGGACCTCGCTCTCCGGGACGTCGAAGGGGAAGAGGGGATCGTCCTGGAAGGTGACCGTGCCTTTCTGATTATTATATAGGAAGAAGCCTTTGCCGATTACGTTCATGAGCATCTCCGTGCCGTCCGGGGCGAAGAGGATGTCTATGTCTCCGCCCATGAGGCGCTTTTCCTTGCGGATGGCCTCGGGGAGCGGCTTCCATTCCATGCTCCTGGTGTCCAGGATGCCCAGGCTGCCCATCCCGGAGAGCCAGAGTTCCCCGTTTCCGGCGTCGCAGATGTGGTATGCCTGGAAGGGAACGGTTATGGAGCTGGTTTCGGTGTAAGTACTTGTGCTATAGGTTGAAAGCGTGAATCCATTGTCTTTTAAGGACCATACCTTGCCGTCTCCTGAAAGCACAAGTGCGTATGCGAAGGGGGAGAAGTCCCTCAGGACAGGAACGATTTCTTCTTTCTGAGAGTCATACTTGAACAGGGCGAATCCATTGAAGAAAAGCAGTGTGCCGTCTCCAGTTTCCTTAATCCAGCTTACGTTTTGGTTGGGGCTCAAGACTGGAACCCTTTTGAAGGTTCCGTCAATGAGACGGCGTGCGACACCGTATACCGTTGCAACCCACAGCGTGCCGTCCGACGCGTTGAAGACGCTGTTTATCTGGTTGTCCGGCAGGCCTTCGGTGTCGTCTGTGCAGAAAAACTGCTGAAATTGGTTTACAGTATACTTGTTCAGGCCGCGGAAAGTGGCTATCCAGATGTGGCCCTCACGGTCTTCAGTGAAAGCATTAACCTTTTGGTTTGAAATGCGTTCCGAAAGAACTACGCTGCCTTCTGCGGGAGTTGGCACTTCCTGTCTGTCGTATTCTGAACATGCTGCTGCCAGGAACAGCAGTGAAGTGGCTATCAGTTTAAGTCTCATATTACAAATATAGTTAAAAAACTCCATTATCAGCCGTTTTGAACAATATGAAACATTTTTGAACAAATAAATTTCTTTAAAAAACGAGAAGTAAAACAATTGGTATAGGTGAAAAATAGTTTGGAAACAATCTTCTCATCTTTGCATTGTTAAACTATAACCAGTTATGACACTGAAAACTTTTTTCGCTCTTTCGGCTTCTCTGATGGTTCTGGCAGCCTGCGCCGGTCCGGTTTCACGCCGCTCCTCAAACTGCCTTTCAGCCATTGAGACATCCACTGGAGCAAGCACTGTCCAGACCCTGAGCGGCCCTGTCGCCGGGTACATCGACGACGGCGTTTTCATCTACAAGGGAATCCCTTATGCAAAAGCAGACCGCTTTGCGGAGCCTTCAGATCCCGAACCCTGGAAAGAAGTGCGTCCAAGCCGTGCTTATGGTCCCACCTGTCCCCAGGACAAGAGAACCGGATGGTATGACGACAACCAGGCTTTCGCAATGCATTGGGACGATGGTTTTCCGGACGAGGACTGCCTCCGCGTGAACATCTGGACATCGGCAATAAAAGCCGATGCGAAGATGCCCGTTATGGTATGGCTCCACGGCGGCGGCTTCCGTGCAGGAAGCGGTCAGGAGCAGATTGGTTACGATGGTACCAACCTTGCCCGTGACCACGGCGTAGTGGTGGTTTCCCTGAACCACAGGCTCAATGCCCTCGGATTCCTTGACCTTAGCGCCTACGGTGCCAAGTATGCCCATAGCGGCAATCTTGGAATGATGGACATAGTGAAGGCCCTGGAGTGGGTGAGGGACAACATCTCCTATTTCGGCGGCGATCCCTCCAACGTCACCATTTTCGGCCAGAGCGGTGGCGGCGGTAAGGTGTCCACCATTATGGCAATGCCTTCTGCAAAAGGCCTGTTCCATAAAGCAATCGTCCAGAGCGGTTCCATCACCAACCTGCTCGAACCCAAGTATTCCCGCAGGATTGGCGCCGCTACGGTGCAGAACCTTGGCCTGAATCCTTCCAAGATTGACGAGATCAAAACTGTCCCCTACGAAAAGCTTCTTGAGGCGTACAATAATGCCATTGCATCTGTACGCGAGGAAGCTGCCCAGGACGGAACCCTTCCGGAGAGTTTTCTGGACAAGATCCTGTTCGGCCAGACTCCCGTTGTAGACGGTGACATTATCCCTGCTGCTCCTATGTCTGTGGCAGGTCTCGCCATTTCCAAGGATATTCCAGTTATCATCGGCACAACTTATCATGAGTTCACCCGTGACAGGGAAGACCCCATCTTCAGGCCCCTTGCTATCCGGCAGGCTCAGGAACGCAGTGCATCGTGCGCGGGCGTATACCTCTATCTCTTCCGCTGGGAATCCCCGGTCCTGGACGGTGCACTTGGCAGCACTCACTGCATGGAGATTCCGTTTGTTTTCGATAATGTGCTCCTTCACAGGACCATGACCGGCGGGGGAGACGACGCAGTTGAACTCGGACACCGCATCTCGCGTGCCTGGACCAATTTCGCAAAGACGGGCGTTCCTTCCGCCGATGGCCTGCCGGAGTGGGGAACCTATCCTTCCAACATGATATTTGATATTGAATCAACTATAAACACAATTAACTAACAATTAAATCTAATCGCATGAGAAAAACTCTGTTCAGGAAGCTGACGGTCATTGCGCTGTCACTCCTTATGGGATTGTCGCTCTATGCTCAGCAGAGAGTGACAGTTTCCGGTGTGGTTGTCGACGAACAGAACGAGCCGATGATTGCCGCAGGCGTTGTCCAGAAGGGCACCACCAACGGAACCATCACCGATCTGGACGGTAACTTCACACTGACGGTTCCGGCCGGTGCGGTCATCGAATTCTCCTCCGTGGGTTTTGTAACACAGGAAATCGTGGCCACCAAGACGGAAAAAGTCACCATCAAGATGCTCACCGACACCCAGATGATTGAAGAGACTGTGGTTGTGGGTTACGGCGTGCAGAAGAAATCCGACGTCACCGGCGCTATCTCGCAGGTGAAGGCGGAAGACATCCAGAACCGTACAATCACGGCCCCGGAGCAGGCCCTGGCTGGTAAGACCGCAGGTGTCCAGGCTTTCGCAAGCTCCGCAGCTCCTGGTTCCACCCCCGCTATCCGCGTCCGTGGTATCTCCTCCAACAACGATGCAGCTCCTCTGTATGTTGTGGACGGCCGCCGCACCAACTCCATCGCCGGTATTGACCCTAACGATATCGAGTCCATGGAGGTCCTCAAGGACGGTGCTTCCGCAGCTATCTACGGTGCTGAGGCCGGTAACGGTGTTGTGATGATCACCACCCGCCGCGGTAAAGGTGACGGCAAGATCAGCTACTCCTACCAGCTCACTTCCCAGAGCCTTGGCAAGACCCCCAAGGTGATGAATTCCGAGGAGTTCATCCAGTTCTACATGGAAAAGGGTACCTTCGGCATCAACGAGGTGTACGACCGCTGGGATTTCAAGACCAACACGGACTGGCTTGCTGAGTCCTATGAGAACTCACTTATGCAGCACCACAACCTCACCTTCCAGGCCGGTAACGACCGCGGTAGCCTCTACATTTCCGGTTCCTATCTGGACAACAACGGTATGTTCAAGGGCGATTCTGATGTGTACAACCGTGTAACCGGTATGGTGAACGGTTTCTGGAAATTCAAGCCTTGGCTTGACATCCAGACCAACAACCAGATAGAGTACTACAAGGCACGCAGCGTCTCCGAAGGCTCTGACTACGGTTCCGCAGTGCTTGCAGCCCTCCAGCTGGATCCTATGACCCCCGCATATTACAGCCCGGACAACCTGCCCAAGTATATGCAGGATTATCTGAATGCCGGGAAGGTCCTCCTTACCGATGAGAACGGCAACTATTATGGTATTTCCCGTTTCAACCTCTCCGAGAATGTTCATCCACTGGTTCAGCGCGACCGTTCCTATTCCATTTCAAAGGGATTCAACATCAACGGTTCCACCGCCCTCAACCTTCATCTTATGCGCGACCTTACCTTTACTTCCCGTCTTGGTTACCGTCTCAGCGCAGGTGACAGTTATAGCTATAGCAACGACTACTTCGTGAACGAGGGCTATGCCCAGCAGAGGTACATGAGCGTCAGCGCCAGCGCCAGCGACTCCGTCTATTATCAGTGGGAGAACTTCGTGAACTGGATGAAGCAGATTGGCAAGAGCAATTATTCCGTGATGCTGGGTACATCCTATAGCGAGAGCCGCAGTATGGGTGCAAATGCTGGTATCAGTGGTTCTGATAGCGGCGGTGTCCTGGACTTCGGTATCCTCAGGGACGATCCTCTCTTCTACTACATCAGCCAGGCAACTCCTACTGCTACCAAGAGCGCAGGCGGCGGACAGGAAAGCTATTCCCGCAAGCTCTCATATTTCGGCCGTGCCGGTTGGAATTACCTTGGCAAGTATAACCTCCAGGCAACCCTCCGTGCAGATGCAGCCGACCTTTCCATCCTTCCCAAGCCTATGCGTTGGGGCTTCTTCCCCTCCGTTTCCGGTGGTTGGACAATCTCCGAAGAATCCTTCTTCAGTCCTCTCAAGAGCGTTATTCCTTTTGCAAAGCTGCGTATAAGCTGGGGTCAAAACGGTTCCCTCGCCGGCCTTGGCGGATACCAGTATGCCAACGATATCGTAAAGCTTGGCCAGTATCCTACCGGTGTGGTGAATCCTGACGGCTCCTACGAGTATATCATCTCCTACGGTCCTTCCGCAGCAGGTAACCAGGAACTCAAGTGGGAAACTTCCGAGCAGTTCAACGTGGGTATAGACATGCGTTTTACCCGCGACCGCCTCTCCATCAGCCTCGACTGGTTTGACAAAGCTACCAAGGACCTCATCGTGACCGGTATCACCACTTCCACCATCGTGGGTGTAGGCGCATCTCCCATGAACGCCGGTAACATCGACAACAAGGGTATGGAACTGGAAGTCCGCTGGAAAGACCAGAAGGGCGACTTCTTCTACAGCGTGAGCGGCAACCTCTCCACCCTCAAGAATGAAGTTACCTATCTGCACCCCACACTGAAGAACGGTATCGACGGCGTGGGCGTACGTAACTACGGCACCGTCACCCGTTTCGAGAAGGGCTATCCCGCATGGCACCTTTACGGCTTCCAGTTCGCAGGAATCGATCCTACTACTGGTGAAGCTCTCTTCAACCACTATATTCCCGAGCTTGATGCCGACGGCAACGAAACCGGCAACATGGTTCTTGGTGATCCTACCACCGATCCCAGTGACGAGGACAAGCGCGACCTTGGTTCCGGTATTCCTACCGTCAACTACGGTCTCACCTTCAACGCCGGCTGGAAGGGCCTGGACTTCGTCCTCTTCCTCTCCGGTGCAGGCGGAAACAAGATCCTGAACGCCCTCAGCAACATCGACTATACCTCCAACCGTCTTACCTTCCTTACCGAAGACCGCTGGACTCCCACTCATACCAACGGCACAATGCCCGCCGCAGGTGCATCCAACTACGCCAAGTTCCTCGTCTCCGACGGCGTTGCCCTTGACGGCAGCTATCTCAAGGTCAAGCAGATACAGCTTGGTTACACCCTGCCTAAGAACTTCCTGAAGCGTTACATGATTGACAATGTGCGCGTCTACACTTCCTTCGACGACTGGTTCACCTTCACCAAATATCCGGGCTTCGATCCTGAAATTGCCGGTGTAGGCCGCTCCATGGGCGTTGACAAGGGTAGCTATCCTACCTCCAAGAAAGTTGTTTTCGGTGTTAACGTAACTTTCTAAACTGAATGCCTTATGAAAACTAAGTATATCATTCTTTCCGTAATCGCATCGGTGTTCGCACTGTCTTCCTGCTCCGACCTTCTGGATATTCCCCGTAAGGGCGTCATCGACAACAACACCTATTATAAGGACGATTCCGAAATCGAGTCCGCCGGCGTAGCAATGTATGGTGACGTCCGCGGCTGGTACTACAACGTGATGCTTGTGAAAAACATGCTCACCGACGACCATTTCCCCGGCGGCGCAGCCCACGGTGACAACGTGGACATGGATGCCCTTGGCGAGTTCGCTTTCAACTCTGAGACCGGCCAGATCGAAGGTTCCTTCTCCGGCTACTACGGCCTCATCTATCACGCCAACGTAATCCTTGGTCACATAAATCCGGAGCAGAGCAAAGTAGCCGCCCGCACCGTTGCTGAGGCACACCTCTTCCGCGGCTGGGCTTACTTCGAGCTCACCACCCTCTGGGGCAATCCGCCCGTGGTAGACCACGAACTTGAGCCTTCAGAGTATGCAAGGCCCAACGGTACCACCGAGGAACTCTGGAAACTCATCGAGGACGACCTCAAGTACGCCATTGATTCCAACACCCTGCCCAGCAAGGCTGACGTCAATGACAAGAGCGTATGGCGCGTCACCAAGGAATATGCACAGGCCCTCCTGGGCAAGGCATATCTCTGGATGGCAACAGAACTCAAGAACGACAGCTACTATCAGAAAGCCGCCGACGAGCTGGATGCCGTGATCGGTTCCAACCTCTATGACCTCTTCACTGAAGGCCCTTACGGCGACATTGCCCACAACACCTACAAGATGAACTGCGAAAGTCTGTTCGAGAGCATCCGCGTGAACGACCTTGACAACCAGTTCGACAACTTTGACTTCTACGGCGCAATGGTCAACTGGAGAAGCTCCGGTTCCGAAATGACTATCCCTGAAGATGTATGCGGCACCGGCGGCTGGGGCTTCATGGTTCCCACAGAAGACCTTCTTAACGCCTTCAAGGCCAATGACGGCATAAATGGCTACCGCAGGCAGCAGACCCTCAAGACCTATGACGAACTCAAGGCTCTTGGCGTCACATTCAACCAGACAACCCTTTCTACCGGTATCTTCAACTGGAAGGGCCGCTTCATGACCGATGAACTTTCATACTACGGTATGGTCAACACCAAGAACCCCCGTTGGATGCGTTTCGCTGAGGTACTTCTCCTTGGTGCTGAAGCCAACCTCAAGGCCAATCACCCCGATGTGGCTCTTAATTATGTCAACCGCGTACGTACACGTGCACAGCTTGCTCCTCTTGGTTCCGTTACCATGGACAACATCAAGACTGAGAAGCGTCTGGAGCTCTGCGGCGAAGGCGTGCGCTTCCAGGATCTGGTCCGTTGGGGCGACGCCGCCACCCTCCTTGCAAGCAAGGGTGACGTTTATCCCAGGATGGAAGTCAACGGTACTGTTACATATGTTCCCACCGGCCGTTCCGTATACGGCTTCAAGCCTGGCAAGCATGAGCATCTTCCTTACCCCAATACGGAAATCATGCTTAACAAGAACATCAAACAGAATCCCAACTATTAATTGATTCCGCATCATGAAAAAGATATTTTACGTATTTGGAATTCTCCTTGGTCTGGGCCTTGCGTCCTGCACCAATACGGAGTTGGATCCGCTGGACGGTGTTTTCCCTTCACCTACTCTCATTGATTACACCTCCAACGCTACCATTACCGCGGAGAAGGATGATGCCGGCCGCAGGCTGTTTACCATTGACATCACCGACGGTACCACTCCTCTCCACGCTGTTCTCGTAGGCAGCAAGTATTCCCTTACTACAAACCAGTACACTGAGGCCATGGATGCCGTCGCAAAGAACGGCAACTTCATCGTAGGCAAGACCACCATCGGCGGTAAGAACGTGAAGCAGGGAAGCATCGACGTATCCATCGTCGAGGAAAAGGAAACTGCCGACGGCTGCGAGAATGTCTACTACATCTCCACAATCCTCTTCCTTGAGGACGGCACCCCGTTCAAGACCACCTGGCAGGGAAAGGCCGCATTCGAAAAGGACAAGGTCCTTGAGCCCGAACTCTTCTACACTGACGCTGTGGCTCAGGATTGCACCCTTGAAGACGGTTCGACTCCTGTTACCGACGTCGAGTCCCACACCCTTACCATCAAGGACAAGGCCGGTGAATTCGTTGCCCAGATTAAACTTATCCGCAGCAACGGAACTAAAGACCTTTCCGGGAACTACACTGTGAAGGAATATGCACACGAGGATCTTTCCGCTGGCAACGGCTTCGACCTCGGTGCAATGTTCGGCATGCCTGCCGGATCATTAGTGATTGGTACTTATTATGTTGACAATGGTAGCGTCGTCATCGTCCAGCCCGGTGAGACTATCTCCGTAACTGCTGTTGAAAGCGGCGTTTACACCATTGACGGCAGCACTGGTTACAGCTTCCTGGTAGCACCGGAAGGCTATGTCCCCGGCGGTCTTGCCGTGCTCAACGCTGAAGACACGGTTGCTCAGGACTGCACCCTTGAAGACGGCTCAACTCCGGTCACCGATGTGGAATCCCATACTATCGTGATGAAGGACGATGCCGGCGCGTTAGTGGCCCAGGTGAAACTGGTCCGTGCCGTCGGCACAACCGATCTTTCCGGTGAGTATACCGTGAAGGAGTATGCGCACGAAGACTTCTCTGCCGGAAACGGCTTCGACCTTGGCGTATTCTTCGGCATGGCCGAGGGTGCTTACGTCATCGGTACCTATTATATGAAGGACGGTGCGGCTGTAATAGTCCAGCCCGGTGAAACCATAACCGTGAGCAAGATTGCGGACGATACCTACAAGTTCGAAGGTTCTACCGACTGGGCATTTGTAGGTAAGATGAAAACAGGCGGTGAGGAACCGCCCGTTGTAGAGCCGTTCGCTCCTACTGAGGTGTTTATCATCACCGAGGCTATTTCAGATGCAGTGGATGAGACCTTCGCTCCGGTTGCCGGCGTGAAGACCCACATGCTCACTCTTACCAATAGCGAGAACAAGGAAGTTGCCTGGTTCCAGCTGGTCCTAACTGAAGGTGAAACAAACCTCACCGGTGACTATGAGTGCAAAGAATACGCGCACGAAGACCATACCTGCGGAAATGGTTACGATGCAGGTGCTTGGGGACAGGGCGGATGCCGTTATCTCGATGCAGGCGGTAACCTTGTGATGGTGACCCCCGGTGAAACCGTGAAGGTCACCAGCGCCGGAGGCGTATTAACTTTCTCCGGTACCAGTTTCACCATCAAGGGTAAACTTGAAGTCGAAGAGCCCGCAAGCGTCCAGATCCCTGAGTAGTCTATGAAACATGTTCTTTATATCCTTACGCTGGTACTGGGGGCTATTGCCCTCAGTGCCTGCGGCAAGGATCCCGATAATGACAAAGGGGGAGAGCAGGTGAATATCCTTGACCTTCTGAATCAGGAGGATAAGCTCTATCAGGACCTTACCATAAGCAGCAAGGCGATGTCTCGCAAAATGACATATTCCGTCTGGCTGCCCAATGGTTACGATGATACCAAGAAGTATCCCGTGCTTTATCTTCTCCATGGTTATGAAAGCGGCGACCAGGCACATCTGGACCGCTGCTGGGTGGAGAAAGGTAATGCCCGCCAGATTGCCAAGGAATATGTAAAGAACGGCGGCGTTCCCATGATTATAGTCATGCCCAACGGCCTGTCTTCTTTTTATATGGGTAGTTATGAGGCTTATTTGCATGAGGAGTTGATTCCCTATGTTGAAGAGTCCTTCGGCGGAAACGGAAAGCGTGCCATCGCCGGCCTTTCCATGGGCGGTTTCGGCACAACTTATCATGCCCTCAAGTACCCTCAGAAGTTCACATATGCCTATGCCATGAGCCCTGCGGTCTCAGGAGACATGAAAGGATATGTTGACGCCCAGGCAGACAAGTCCGTTTTCCCTGCCTTCACTTTTGAGGTGGGTAATCAGGACACCACCGTCAACAACGGCCAGACCAAGGAACTTGCCGATTATATGGCAGAGAAAGGTCTTACCGTGGAATACATTGCCCGTGACGGCATCCATTACTGGGATTTCTGGCAGCAGTGCCTTCCAAAAGCTTTGCAAAAAACTGGAGAATCATTTAAATAAGTTGTATATTAGTAGCATGAA
>JAEEGH010010374.1_pt1 | contig 21412 bp, 17 predicted proteins | sample 9134181 | NCBI WGS metagenome assembly JAEEGH01 (sample SAMN16246544, study PRJNA631951) | gut metagenome | biome: gut microbiome; feature: rumen; material: DP-attached | host: Bos | place: Iran: Karaj | collected 2018-10
TTGCCGCCTTTTGCCAGCAGTTCTTTGTGCGTTCCGGTTTCAATTATCCGGCCCTTATCCATTACGACAATCATATCCGCATCCTGAATTGTAGAAAGCCGGTGCGCAATAATGAGGCTGGTTCTGTTCTGCATAAGGCGCACCATCGCATCCTGGATATTTCGTTCTGTGCGGGTATCAACGCTAGATGTTGCTTCGTCGAGAATCAAAATTTTTGGATATGACAGGAAGGCACGGCTGATAGTTAAAAGCTGCCTCTGGCCCTGAGAAAGGTTTGCTCCGGCGCCGGTTAAGATTGTGTCGTAGCCGTCGCTTAAAGTTTCTACAACCTTGTCGCAGTTTGCAAGAGAGGCGGCTTCAATCATTTTCTGGTCGCTGATTGTCTGGTCGGCGTATTTTAAGTTTGCACGGACAGTGTCAGTGAATAAAACAGTGTCCTGCAAAACGATTCCGATGCTGTCGCGCAGGGTGTCTTTGGAAATCTTCCGGATGTCAGTTCCGTCGACTGTAATCGAGCCTGAATCAATATCATAAAACCTCATCAGAAGATTTACGATTGTGGTTTTGCCGCTTCCGGTTGAACCTACGAGGGCGATTTTTTTGCCGGCTTCTACCTTTAATGTAAAGTCATGGATTATCTGCTTGCCTTTTACATAGCTGAAGTTTACGTTTTTGAATTCAATAACGCCGTCTGTTACATCGAGCGGCAGGTTAGTTCCGTGGTCTTCGCCCGGTTCATCAAGAATTGAAAAAATGCGTTCGGCACCTGCAACAGCGGTTTCTATCTGGCCGTATAACTGCGCAAGTTCATTTATCGGACGCGAAAACTGTTTGGAGTAAATGATGAATGCAGAAATCACACCCACAGAAATTGAACCCCTGAGAGCAAACCAGGCACCGATTGCGGCAACGATTACAAAGGAGCAGTTGTTGAGCATATTCATCAGCGGACCCATGGCGTTGCCGATTATGTCTGCGATTATTCCGGTTTTTGTAAGTGAATCGCTGGCTTTTGTAAATTCATCAATGGTTCTTGATTCAAGATTGTAGGCTGTGACGGTTTTTCCGAAAGAAACCTTTTCTTCAACAATGCCGTTGAGAGTTCCAAGAAGGGCCTGTCTTTTTACATAAAATTTGTGCATAAGATAAGACATTATTCTTGTTACAATTACGGTGAGAATAACTGTGCTGAATGTTAAAAAAGTGAGCGGAACGCTGAAGCTGAGCATTACGGCTACAGTGCCCAAAAGTGTCAGAACTCCGGAAAAGAGAGAAGTCAGTGACTGGCTGATTACGTTGGAAACGTTTTCGGCATCGTTTGTCATGCGGCTCATTATGTCGCCGTGTGAATGTGTATCAAGGTACGAAACCGGAAGATTTATTATGTTGTTAAAAAGTTGTGCGCGGAGTCTTTTGATTACGTTTCTTGAAAGCGTTGCCGAAAAAAATCCTTGCAGGAGTGTTGCTGCGGCGTGGAGTGCATAAAGTGCAAGCATTGTCAGAAGGATTTTCGGAACGCGGCCAAACTCTCTGGCGACCAGCGAGTCGATTGCGCGGCTCTGCATTGAAGGCGCGGTTACGCTTGCAATTACCGTAACAAGAACTACAAGACAAAGGATAAAGACCGTTTTGAGCTCCGGCTTAAAGTATTTTACAAGTCGGCCGAGTGTATTTCTTCCGTTTTTAGGTTTTTCGACCGGGGCCGCCATCCTTCCGGGACCGCCGCGCCTGAAACCCTGTTCCGCAATTTTTGATTTTATTTGTGAACTCATGAGCGGCCTCCTTCAGTCTGCTTTAACTGGGAATCATAAATGTCCTGGTAGACCGGACAGGTTTTAAGAAGTTCTTCGTGGCTTGCAATTGCGCAGATTGAGCCGCCGTCAAGGACCGCTATTTTGTCCGCGTTTTTTACGGAAGCAATGCGCTGTGCGATTATGATTTTTGTAATTCCCTTATAATTTGAATTCAAGGCCTGATATAGCCTGGATTCAGTCTTTAAGTCGAGGGCGCTTGTGGAGTCGTCAAAAATCAGGATTTCGCTCTGTTTGAGAAGAGCGCGGCTGATTGCGATTCTCTGGCGCTGACCTCCTGAAAGACTCATTCCGCGCTCTGCGACAGGAGTGTCGTAACCGTCTGTCTGCTGCAAAATAAATTCCTCTGCCTGGGCAGATTGTGCGGCCGCCCTGATTTCGTCTTCTGCGGCTCCTTCTTTACCCATGGCAATATTGTCCCGGATTGTCGTGCTGAACAGTTCGCTTTTTTGCAGGCATACAGAAATCTTTTTGTGCAAGGATTCAAGTTTGTAGTCCTTAACATCGATTCCGTCGACTGTTACGGAGCCGCTTGTTGCGTCATAAAAGCGTGGAATAAGGTTTATGAGGGTAGTTTTGCCACTTCCGGTTGCACCGATAATTCCTAAAGTCTGACCTGCCTGTATATCAAGGCTGATGTTTTTGAGAACTGTTGTGTTTGTTCCCGGGTACGAAAAACTTACGTTTTTAAAACTGATTGTGCCTTTTTCTGTCGTACAGGTTGAATTTGTACCGTCCTGAATTTCAGAATCTGTGTTCAACACTTCTGCAATTCGTTTTGCAGAAACACTTCCGCGTGAAAGAGTCTGAAAAATCATTGCAAGCATCATCATTCCGCTCAGGATTTGCGAAATATAAGTGATGGCGGCCATTACAGTTCCAGGTGCAATGGAACCGGACTGCACACGGATTGAACCCACCCAGATAATTCCGACAACTGCGAGGTTTAAAACGATGTTCATTACAGGCCGTAAAAGCGAAAGCATAATCTGAACTTTGAACTGGGTGTTTACGAGATTGTCGTTGGCTTTTTCAAATTTTTTCTGCTCGATTTTTTCCTGAACAAAGGCCTTTACAACGCGTGCACCGGATACATTTTCCTGCATGATGTTATTCAATTTATCAAGGCTTGACTGCAGCAGGTTGAATAATGGATTTGTCTTCCATACAACGAGAGTTACGTTCAATATAATAAGAGGAAAGGCACATGCAACAATTACGCCGAAGGAAAGGTCCAGCGAAAGCAGGGCAGAAGTTCCCCCGATAAAAAACATGAGGCAGCGGACAAGTCCGCGGATTAACTGCATTACAAGCTGCTGAACCTGGGTAATGTCGTTTGTAATGCGTGTGATAAGAGAGCCCGTACTGAATTTGTCAGTCTGGGCAAAGCTAAAATGCATGATTCTGGTAAAGCAGGCTTTACGAAGGTCGTTGCCGTAGTTCTGGCCGGTTACGTTGGCAAAGACTGCGGATAAAATGCCCGCAAGCCCGCCGAATGCTACAACTATAATCATGCGGATTCCGGTAGAAATTATCAGGCCGACATCAGAAACACCGCCCCTGTCGAGACCTAAAATACCATTATCAACGATTACTTCCATTAACTTAGGCTGAACAAGGTCAATAAAAACTTCGGCCACCATAAAAAGCGAAGCAAGAAGTGCAAAAGGCCAGTACCGCAAAACCATTTTTAGCATCTTTTTCATATGGTAAAGAATATAGGATTGAGAGAGTTTTTTCTATAATAGAATGTTGGAACGCTTATTCCGGTTTGAACCAGTCTTCCAGGTGTAAAAAAGCCCTGTCCTGAATTTCCTGAAAGTCTGCCGTATTGTGAGTAACAAGAATCATACCATTTGAAATAGCAGTGGCGGCAATCTGACTGTCGTGATATGGGAGTGTGATACCGTGCTGTCCAAAATCTGCCTGGAGTTCACCGCAGATTTGAGCTGCAAAGGAATCATAAGGAATGATTTGTGTGTTTTGTTTTAAGTTGTAGAGAAAGTTTTCGATGGAGGCCTTTCTTTTTCCTTCTGGCATACGGTTAAAACCATAAATAAGTTCCTGCCAGGTAATCGCAGAAATAGCACAGAGGCTTTTGTTGCAGTCAAACCTCATAAGCACAGACGAGTCAGGTTTTGGTTTAACGAATTCTGAGATGATATTTGTATCAAGCAGGTAAACTGTTTTCATATTAACCTCTAGTCAAGAAATGGATTTTTGACCGGATCTGGCCCTTCGCGGGAAGGATAGCCAACCCAGTCGTCGTCATCGAGCACAGAGGCATACTTTTCGCGCCACTTGCCTAGCCAGTCCGGTATACTTTTTTGTTTTATTTCTTCCCAGTCGTCGTAGTTGATAATCACAGCGACCGGTTTGTCGTAGCGGGTAAGTTCAATTACTTCACCTTCTTCGGCCTGTTTTACAAGGGCAGAGAAATTATTGCGTGCGTCATAAATGGAAGTTCTGCACATAAACGCCTCCTTGGATGGTAAAAGTGTAATTGAATATTTGAATATGGTCAACTTAAAAATTGTTGGCTAGGAGTCCGGAAAGGTAAATCAAAAATCCCCGTACCGCAGGACGCGGCAATAAAATTCCAGAATGGAAATTGAATCGTTTATATAATTTCTTGGTTAAAATATGAGCAGATTTTATAAAATTAACAGAATTTTGCAAAAAATCTCGTTATTTTAATAAAAACATTAAGGGATACTTAAAAACTTTAGTGTTATTGTAGAGAAAGTGTCGTTTTCGTCTTTTTTATGTGAAAAAATAGCATTTTTTATAAATTTTTGTAAAAAAAACAAAATATTGTAAACATTTTGGAGTTTTCACAAAAACAACATCGGTTTTTGTGCAAAAAACTCAAAGAAAATTTGTTAAAAATTGTATTTATTTAGGTAAAAACTAACTTTAGAGTGGATAATAGGAAAAAATTCCAGGCCGGGTGGTCTGGAGACATAAAGAAATACAAAATGGAGGAATCATTTTATGAAAAAATTTTGGTCACGGGCATTATTTATTTTGCTCGCATTGGGACTAATCAGTGGTTCATTAATGTCTTGTTCCAGCGGTGACGATGGCAATAAAGGCAAAAAAGAACAATCTGATCCTGTCATTCCAGAATCTGTAACAACTCTCTCAGTTGGTGCTGGAAAGACTTATACTACAGTACAGTCAGCTTTAGACAAGATTATGGCTGACAATATGACAGATACTGTTAAAGTTGAAGTAGATCCAGGAACTTATGAAGAGTTTGTATTCTACACAGGTTCTGCAACTGTTATTCTTGAAGGTAAGGGAACAGCTGAATTTGGTACCGACGTAGTAATCAAGCAGAATAACTCCGGTAACACAAACTCAATGGAAAGCCTTGCAGGTTCACACGGTGTTACTAGCGGTTACTTCCGCGGAGCTACACGTTTCAACGGTTCATGTAACATCATCCTCAAGAATTTGACGATTCAGAATACATACAGCCGTTCTGCAAACAATGGTTCTAACACTCAGGCAGAAGCCCTCGTATTCTCTTCTACCGGTAAATTGATTGCCAATAACTGTTCTTTCCTCGGACACCAGGACACTCTTTATATCGGATCTAAGGGCAACCGCTCATGGTTCTACAAGTGTCAGATCATGGGTGACGTTGACTTTATCTGGGGTTATGCTGACGTAGCCCTCTATGAAGAATGTGAAATCTATGCAATCGGAGATGACAACAAATTAACTGATACTCTCAGTGCTTCACGCGCAGTGGTAGAAGAGGTAGAAGCAAACAAGGGTATCGTTATTATGAATTCAAACATTCATATTGCTGACGGCGTAACTCTTACTTACGCACGTAACTCAGGTGCTGATACAACTGCCGCATTCTTTAACAACGTATTCCTTTCTGACGGTGAAAACGGAACAGGTACAATCGCATCTACTCTTTACGGTGCAAAACCAAACTATGAAGTTTATGATGCAAACGGCGATATGGTAATCGGATGGATGGACGGAAAGAACTACACTGATGCTGCAAAGACAACTCTTGTTAATACAAGCGCACGTCTTGAAGGTACAGGCGCTCTTGCTGACCGCTATATCAACCGCGAATACTCTGGCCGCTGGGTTATCTTGAACCGCGGATGGGACTTTACCAACAAAAAATTCCGCACAGCTTCAAAGATCTGGGATATTTCTGCATTTGAAACAGAATTCAATGCAACTGCTGATGTTTCTAAGGGTCAGATCTTTATTGAACCGGTTGCAGCACAGAAAGTTGTAAGCGGAGACTCAGTAACATTCAAAGCATATGATGTTAATGGTGCAGAAGTAACTTCTTCTGTAACATGGGCTAATACAGAAAAGAGTAATGTAACAGAAAATGCAGGTGCAATCGTTAAATCATTTAACGGTGGAGTTCTCGTAACAAATGCAACATCTGATACAGCTGTTGTTGACGGTACCGTAACAGTGACTGCAACAAGCGGAAACTTTATTGATACAGCTTATGTATATGTAATTCCAGTTTATATCGCAGCTGATACAGTTACTCTTGCAGCTGAAACAGGATCTGTAGCTCAGGGTTCTTCTATCAGTATTACAGGAGATATCAGCTTCTCCGGCGATGCAACTGCAGAAGTAAGTGATACTAGTACTGTATGGACAGTTGCAGACACATCTGTTGCTCAAATTTTTGATAAGACAAACAACAAGCTTCTTGGAACATACACTTCTACAACATGTGATGTAGTGGTTTATGGTGTAAAAGCAGGTTCAACAACAATCACTGCAGCATCTGCTGACGGTGGCTCTGCTACTTACACACTCACTGTAACTGACAGCACAGTTTACTACCTGCCGACATTTGCCGGTGTATATGTAAACACAGATGTTCAGTCAGGCAAATACGGTACATGGAACGGAATCCTCATCGATGCTGTTACAAACAACAGTAAAAACGGTGCAAGCGCAAAGATGGGATTAAAGCAGGGTAACAACCGCATGCAGACTCGTAACGTTATTTTGAACGTGCCGGTTACAAGCGATGCTACAATCAAAGTAACTCTTGAAACTCCGCCACAGACAGTAGCAACAGCTACAACTGCATCAACATACGCTTACAACGGTTTGTATGCTGACGGTACAAAGATTGTTTATACCGGAGCTGTTTATACAGACGGTTCTAGTACAATTTCTGAAGCAGCTTATAATGCACTTGGTGCAGAAGCTCAGGCAGCTTACTCAGTTTCTGAAAAACCGTATTACACAATCGGATTTGACTTTGAAACACAGGCAACTGCAGCTTCTCTTACTGACCTTACAGGTAAAACAAATGCCAACGCTTCAACAGGTATTGACTCATGTGTATTGAATGATCTGACAGAAGCAAAATGGTGCCAGATTGGACCATTCGGTTCAACTGATGTTTACGTCACAGAAATTGCAATTACACCGGAATCTTCTGATAAGTATTCTTATCAGGCAGCAGCTCCTCTTGATGTAGCAATCGCATTTACAGATACAGAACTTGAAGTTCTTGACGTAAATGGAACAAATACTTCATCAAGAACAGCTTCTGTAACTGGTACCGACGCATCTTCTGTTACAGTTGAATACACTTCAAGCGACACAGCTGTTGCAACTGTTGATGCAGCTACTGGTGCAGTAACAGGCGTTGCAATGGGATACGCTACAATTACAGCTACCATTCCAAGCAATTCGGACTCTACAGAATTTGCAACTGCAAGCTACAGTGTACTTGTAAGAAACACTGCATCTGCAGGTGCTTCTTACAAGATTGCACTTACAGGTCTTAAACTTCCAAAGAACTCTAACGGTGACTTTGGTCAGATTGTAGGAATTAATTGTTTCTGGAATGATTCAACTCACGGCTGGCAGGTAAATGAAGGTGGTACACTTTCATTTGCCGTAGCAGGTGCTTCAACAATCAAGGTTGGAGGATGTCAGTACGGTAAGGCTGGTACTCTTACTCTTAGTGATGGAACAACATCTGTGACAGGCGATTATAGCCTTGACTGCTCTGATGCTACAGAACTCGTATGGGAAGGAACCAGCGCAGCTACTTTGACTCTTACATATAGTGGCGGTTCTAAAGCTTACATTCCTTATATCCAGGTTGTAAGTGCTGATGGTGGACCGGTTTATGCTACAGGACCATATAACTTTGAATCATCATATGACACACTCACTGGATACAGTCTTGATGTAAACGGCTTTGAAATGAGCGGCGGTGTTTCTCACAGCTATGGTTGGGTTATCAAAAACGGTGCAACTCTTAAAATGAAGGTATCTGGTACTTGTAAAGTAACCTTTACAGGATCTGTTTACTCAGCAGATGAAGTTACTGCATCTGTAGTTGAAGGTACAGGTTCTTTCGACGTTACTTCACAGTCTTGTATAACTTCAGAAGACAAAACTGGTACATACTCATTTGTTTACACCGGTGGTGCTGCTACTCTCCAGTTCGGTTGTGCTACAGCATCTACACAGGCTTACACACCAAGTGTAACAATTGCATACTAGTTAACCTCCTGACCATTCTGCTCTCGCAGACTGGTTAGAAACAACTTCACCCCGCATGAGCGTTCTGCCCGTGCGGGGATTTTTGTTTATTGACATTTTGGGGATTTATGATATATTTAAAAGCATAGAGGGAATCCACAGCACTGTGGCTCGCCTCAGTAGGTTATAGAAGCCTACCCAGACTTTTGCCGGTTGGGTAGGCTCTTTTTTTGTCCTTTTTCAATGTTACTTGAAGAGGTAGGGAGCGACCCCGCAGGGGGCAAAATGCGAAAGCATTTTGAGCGAGTCTCGCCCGAAGCTGTGCGTAGGGCGCGTATTCAGTGCTGTAACAATCAAAGTTAAAAGTGCAATGACAATCATTGCAAGTTCATACTTATCCATGCTACGCAGTCCTCCCATTCATTAAAATGAGAGACAAGCCACCCTGTGCCGCGTCCTGTGGTGCAGGACTCTTTTTGAGCCTTGACAATCTGCTATGATGTGATAAATTCAAAGTAATAAAGGGAACCCCCAGAGGTGGCTTGTCTCCTTTTAGTATTTTAGAAAAGCTTACTCAGAGTTTGCGACCTGTGGGTAGGTTTTATTTTTTGTACCTTTTGTTTGTGGTGCGGAGATTTTTGTTTATTGACTTTTTGATGATTTGTGATATATTTAAAAGCATAGAGGGAATCCACAGCACTGTGGCTCGCCTCTCTAAGCTTTGATGAAAAGCCTATCCGAAGCTTCCAACTATGCGGGTAGGCTTTTTTTTGCCCTTACAAGAAAATCTTGAAGAAGTTGAGCGCATCTATAATTAAGCCAATAATCGCAATACAAAGCATTGCTCTTTCGTACTTCGTCATATCTGCGCAGTCCTCCCATTCATTATAATGAGAGGCAAAGCCACCCGGACTGTGGTATTCCCAATAGTTTAATTTTAGGTTACAAGTTTATACTTGTCAAGATACAAGTTTATTTTTACTAGATAATTTCTCCATAAAGGTGTTTTATCCTAAAAAGTGAGCACCATCGCCTATAATGTCAGTCCGAAGTACAAAAGCCGGAAACTTCCCCGTGTCGCGTTTGTGGTGCGGGGATTTTTTTCATGCTATAATATTCCTATGAAACACATCTTCTTTGCTGCTGCGCTTGTGGGCGCCTTGTCCCTTTTATCATGTACAACAACTTCTGCCGGGGGCTCGGATTCCAATCGTGAGTCTGTTTCTCCGCCGTTTTCTGCGGCGAGCGGGCTGTTTAATCAGGCATCTTCCAATACTCTCGGACTTTCTGAGCCTGCAGGTCTTGAAACTGTCACAATCTGGAAGGCATCTGATTCCGGCGACCATTTTTGCAACGGCGTTGTGATGACTTATTTTAACGGCTTGTATTATGCACAGTGGCAGAGTTCTGCGGAGGGAGAAGATGAACCGGATACTCACGTTGTGTATTCAACAAGCAGGGATGCAATAAACTGGAGCGAGCCGGTTGTATTGTGCCCGGCAACTTCGGATACTTACAGATCTTCGGGCGGATGGCATGTAAACAATAATACTCTGGTTGCCTTCATTAACGAGTGGCCCTATAAGAACAGTCTGCGTGGCGGCAGTGCTTTGTATATGACTTCGACTGACGGAACTACCTGGTCTGAACCCGCTCCTGTGATGATGAAAGACGGCAGCAGGATGAATGGTGTTATCGAACAGGATATTCATTCAATCAGTACAGGAAGGCTTGTTTGTGCAGCGCATTTTAGTCCGGGCCTTTATGTGTGCCCGATTTATACTGATGACCTTTCCGGTGTTACCGGCTGGGTTAAGGGAAGTTTTAAGTGCGAAGACACTGGAAGTACCTCGCGCGAAATGGAACCAAGCCTCTTTGTTAATTCAAGCGGACAAATTGTTATGATTTTCCGTGACCAGAATTCAACTTATTATAAACTTGCTTCTGTGAGTAATGACAACGGGGTTACCTGGACTAAATCTGTTCTGACCAACTTTCCGGACGCACGCACCAAGCAGAGCGCAGGCAACTTTGACGACGGAACGAGTTTTATGGTCGGAAATCCTGTAACAAACAAATTGAGAAGTCCTCTTGCCGTTGCCCTGAGCAAAGATGGAATTCAATTCAACAAAGCATTTCTTCTTAAAAGCGGGGCAAAGCTGACTGAGCCAAAGTATGCTGGAAATGCCAAACGTTCAGGATATCACTATCCAAAGTCTTTTGTTCATGACGGGTATTTGTATGTTACATATTCGGTAAATAAAGAGGAGGCCGAACTTACACGCGTTCCGGTGGCCAAGCTGACGGGTTCAGACTAAATAAACATTGAAGTAATCTTAATAACATGTTATAATGTATTTATCCATTTGGATGAGAGAGTTCTTCTTTTTATCGGTGAGTGTTGAAAATTCAATAAAAAGTTGAGAAATCAAAAAATGGATTCAATTACAAATGTTCTTAACCTGATCAATTCTACCCTGGAGGGTGGGCTCGGAAGTTCCAAGTGGGACTATCTTCTTCAAATCTGTATTACAGTTTTTTCTGTCGTTGTCGGTGCTTTTCTGGGCGCCTGGTGTTCGCACCGTGTTAACAAAAAACAGTTACGATATGAAAACAACCGCAAATTCCTCGAAGATTTTAACGATTTTTACATCAAGGTTCACAATCTGTTTCAGGAAGTTGTAAGTTATAATGAACTGGTTCACGCGCTGGGCCACGATGAGTTTATTTATGATTTTAACGAAAGCCACCACACAAATATTCGTGCATTTGAGGATGCCGACAAAGAGTACAATAATTATGTAACAAATACACCAAAAGGAAAGTTTCCTAACAAGGATATGTACTGGGAAAAGGTTCACCAGACATGCGGAAAACTCAAAAACTTTAGTCTGATTATCGAACTTGCTTCTTCCCTCAACCAGAATGCATACATTTCTTCATTGTTTGTATCGGAACCGCTCAAGCGGGCCTTTGACCGTGTGGTCAGCAGAATGGCCGAAATGAGCCGTAACGATTATACAAACTTTAACCTGCAGGCATTCCGCCTGGAACTTATTGCCCTGATGCAGATTATTAAAAACGAAGTTACTCAGGACAAGGCACCAATCTTTTTTGAACACACCAATGACGAAATTAAAAAGGGCGACAAGGTAAAACTGTCCCTGTTTGCAAACAATATGGAAGTTATTAAAGTCTGCGGCAACCGCGTTATCTGTAAAAATATGCGTGGTAAAAAGTTCTGCCTCAAGAAAAACGAAGTTGAACTTGTTTAAGGCTGGAAAATAGAGGGCACCCCGACAAAGTAAATTGTTCTAAGGTGCCTTAAAAAACGGATTTAGATTGTTCCCTTGGTACTTGGGATTTCGCCGTTGCGCCGCGGGTCGATTTCCGTTGCGCTTCGGATTGCACGGGCTGCGGCCTTGAATAAACCTTCTATTTTATGGTGGTCACTGCGTCCGCGAATTGTATCAAGGTGAATATTACATTTTGCGTTGGCGGCAAATCCCTGCCAGAAGTCTTCAAAACAGTCTGTCTGGAAAAGATACTGCTTTCCGCTTTCGTCCACGCACACGAGCGGCTGGCCGTCGAGTTTTGCGTTGCATACACAGAAAGGACGGCCGCCAAAATCTACTGCAACCTGTTCCTTTTCTTCGCCTGCTTCGATTGAATCAAAATCAACCCCGCATCTCAAAAGGCTTTCGTCCATCGGGTAGATAAAGTAAGCGCTGCGTGTAATTCCTGCGCAGTTGCCGAGGGCTTTTGCAAAGCAAAGACCGAGTGCAATTCCGGTGTCTTCGATAAGGTGGTGCTGGTCTACGTCAAGATCGCCCTTGATTTCGCCGGACAAATCGAACATTCCGTGTTTGCAGAATGAATTGAGCATGTGGTTAAAAAAGCCAATCGGATTCTTAACGCTGCACTTTCCTGAACCGTCAATGTTCAGGGTAAGTGAAATCTGAGTTTCTTTTGTATTTCGTTCAACTGTTGCTGTACGCATTATGGCATTACCTTGCGGAGTTCGTATTCAAGAATATCTGTTGCACCGAGCTGCTGAAGTTTTGGCAAAAGTGTCGGAACCTCGCTCTTTTTAACTGCAATTTTTACTGCATAACCGTCGTCGCCAAAGAGCGGGCTTACTGTCGGGCTCTTCATTGAAGGAAGTCCTTTTACGAGAGCGTCAAACTTGTCTTTAGAAACGTTCATTTCGAGCATGACTTTTGAACGTGCGTTGAGAACAGCCTGGAAGAGCATCTTTAATTCAAGAATTTTCTGCTTTTTCTGCGGGTCAGCCATGGCAGCCTTGCTTGCATACATTCTTGTTGAAGATTCCATCAATGTATCAACGATTTTGAGGTTGTTTGCGCGGAGGCTTGAACCTGTTGCAGTATTATCAATCAGAATGTGAGCGAGGGCATCAGGATTGTCCTGAACAAAGCCTTCACTTGTACCCCAGGTGCGGAAAATCTGGCCTTTAACCTTTTTGTCAGAAAGCCATTTTTTGCTTAGATTCTGGTATTCGGTTGCGATTGTAACTTCGCCTTTTAAGAGTTTTTCAAAATCAACTGTTTCCGGGATTGCGGCTACAATGCGGACCGGGTCAAAACCAAGATCCATGATTTCTTCAACCTGATCCTGCACTCCGTTTTCGTAAACCCAGTCTTTTCCGCTGAATCCAACATCCGCCTTTTCGCCTGCGAGGAGGGCACTTGTAATCTGAGGTTTTACAACCTGGAATGCAAGGTCTTCCTGGTTTGTTGTCGGAAAGTATGTGCGTTCCGGAAGATGGAGGGAAATTCCAACATCCTTTAAAAGTTCGTAAACTGATTCATAAATGCGGCCTTTTGCCAGCAGGATTCGTAATTTTTCCATCTTGGACTCCATATGTAGAATTTGTTATATCATAAAGAAATATTGGTATTTTTGCAACGGGAGGAGATTTTTAGGGCCTGTTTCCGCCCTTCCGGCCTTTGCTCGCGCTCATCGTCCTCGGGGGCCAGTGCCCCCTGCGGTCGACTGCGGGCCTCCACGGCGGGGCAGGGGGAGTTTAACTTTAGGGCAGATTTATGCTACAATAAAACAAGAGGTATCAAAAATGGACGGAAAAGAAGAAATTCTTGACTTATTGAGAGAGAACGCACGTTTATCGCTTGAAGACATTTCTGCGATGACAAAAAAATCTGTGGATGAGGTTAAGGCAATTATCGCCAGCCTCGAAAACGATGGAACAATTCTCAAATACGCCGCCATTATTGACCCAGAAAAAGACGCGGAAGCAAAAAATAAGGTCCGCGCAGAAATCGAAATCCAGGTAGCACCGGAGCGTGAACACGGCTTTGACGGAATCGCTGACCGTATTTACCGCTTTCCTCAGGTAAAATCGCTTTATCTGATGAGCGGGGGCTATGATCTTAAAGTTGTAATCGAAGGCGACAGTCTGCAGGAAGTCGCGCTTTTTGTCGCGCGCAAATTATCTACACTGCAGGGAGTTCGTTCAACAAAAACACACTTCCTCTTAAAAACTTACAAAGAAAACGACGTTGTCTATGTTAAGGATGAAGGCGACCGTCGCGAAGGCGTAATGGCTTAATATCGCCAGTGAGGAATAAAAATGAATACAAGAGAAGATAAATTTTCAAAATTGATGATGGAAACTCCACCATCAGGAATCCGTAAATTTTTTGAAATGCTCATCGGTCATGATGATGTAATTTCGCTTTCGGTTGGTGAACCTGACTTTTCTACCCCGTGGGTAATCCGTGAAGAAGCATTTTATCATCTGGAAAAAGGTCACACTTCTTATACTTCAAACTGGGGTCTGATTGAATTAAGGGAAGAGATTGCAAAATACATGGAACGCTACAACCTGTATTACAATCCAAAAAATGAAATTCTCGTTACAGTTGGTGCGAGCGAAGGTGTTGATGCTGTTTTGCGTGCAATTTTAAATCCTGATGACGAAATTATCGTTGTTCAGCCGTGTTACGTTAACTACACGCCTCTGGCAAAACTTTGCCAGGCAAAGGTTGTTACAATCAACACAAAGAAGAACGGCTTTTATCCCACAGCAGAGCAGATTAAAAAGGCAATTACACCTAAGACAAAGGCTTTGATGATTTGTTCGCCGAACAATCCCACAGGAACAATGATTCCTGCCGCTGAACTTGAAAAAATCGCAAAAATTGTGGTAGAAAACCAGATCTGGTGTATCAGCGACGAAATTTACTGCGAACTTGCATATGATGGCGCAAAACATACTTCCATCGGTTCCTTCCCGGGAATGAAAGATTACGCAATCATCCTGAACGGTTTTTCAAAATCATTTGCCATGACAGGCTGGCGTATCGGTTACATTGCCGCTCCGTCAGAACTTCTCGGCCAGATTGTAAAACTGCACGGCTACAACACGATTTGTGCTCCGATATTCAGTCAGTATGCGGCTGTAGAAGGCCTGCGTTCCGGCTGGAATGATGTGGAAAAAATGCGCGTAAGCTATGAACAGCGCCGCAATCTGATGTACAAGGCATTTGTTGATATGGGACTTCCTGTTCCGGAACCGACAGGCGCCTTTTATATGTTCCCGGACATTACAAGCACAGGTTTATCAAGCGAAGAGTTTGCCATGCAGCTTTTTCAGAAGTACAGCATCGCTGTAGTTCCTGGAAGCGTGTTTGGAGAAGGCGGCGAAGGTCATATCCGCTGCTGTTATGCCACAAGTATTGATAAGATTAAAATCGCCCTGGATAGAATTAAAACTTTTGTTGAGGAACTTCGCGGCGTCAGGGTTTAGGCTTTTTGGCTGCCTGCGGTGCTTTAATTCTGCGGTTTAGATTGAGTCTACTTTTTTAAGAAGCTTGATTAAGCCGTCTTTTTGAACAAGGTCGATTGGACGTCCTTCGGCGTACTTTCGGCCTTCTTCTGTATAGGCGCCGGCTGTAAAACAAATGCCGCGGTCGGCCTTTGTATCACTGACCTTTGCCTGAAAGTCGCGGACGTAAAGTTCACCAACCGAACCTGTAGTCCTGTAGAATCTGAAAATTTCTGTATCTTCCCATTTATTTGAATCAACAGTAAGAAGAATTTCAACATTGTCCGGCTGAACCGAAATATCCTGAATTTTAACAACCGAACGAGGATAGTAAACAAGAACAATTTTGCGGCAGAGTGCAACAAAGTCGCTTGAACTGCTCATGAGATAAATCTGAAGGTTCTTGTTCTGGTTCAACTCTGAATAGCGGTTCAAAAGCTGACCGCAGTCCTTGTAAGAAGGGTTGATAGCCTGGATTTCGCGGAGCTGCATGATACCGAGAGAAATATTTTTTGTTGCAAAACATGCGTTTGCGTAACGATAGCGGATTTCGAGGAGCAGGTCCTGGGGAATGTTCTGGTGGCGGAGTCCGATTTCAAAGTCCTGCATGGCCTTTTCGTACTGGTTTGAATTCATATGAATGATGCCGGCAGAAAGACATGAGCGTGCCCCGAATTCCGGATCCGGACGAAGGTGCATAAATACCTTCATTGCCTTTTCGCCGTAACCGCATTCCTGCATGGCGTCTGCCATTGAGTAAAGTGCTTCTTTATTGTCCGGGTTTTCGTCCAGGGCCTTGCGGAGGAAGGCGAGACTTTCCTTAAAGTGATGTGCCTTATACAAAGCCATGGCAAGCGGTGAGTTTACGTTTGTTGCTTCCGGATTTGCAACCAGGGCCTTTTTGAGACATGGAATTGCCTTGTCATACTCTTTGTTCTGATAGCAGGCAAGTCCCAGATTGTAGTTAACGTCAAAGTTTGACGGGTTAATCTGATATGCAGCAGGAAGGCCGCGGAAGGCGTCCTGAATTTTATTCAATTTGAGGGCGCAGATACCCTGGCGGAGGGCTGCGGTAAATGGATCGATTTCCTGGTGGGCCGGTGCAATATTAAGCATTGTGTCATAAATCTGATATGCCTTTTCCCAGTTATGCTCGTTAAAATAAACGTTACCGAGGGCAATCAAACCGTCCGGGTTGTGCGGGTCCTGTGCAAGCTTTCGTGAAGCTTCCTTGATAATCTGAGAACGGTTTTTCTGTTTGCCACCACGTTTTGAACCTGATTTGCGTGACGAAACGACAAGTGAGATTGCAATAATTGCGATGATAATAACTATGCCGGTAAGTAATAATACTGGATCCATACTATAATTATCGGTACAAAATGTCAAAAAAACAAGTTTAAAACGAATTTAACCTTTATTTATCTATAATTACGAGGTTTCTTTCCCGCTCTTCGTCCTGTGAGTTTTCTGTCAAAAATGGAACTACGAGTGGTTCTACCCTGTAGGCCGGCATGTTTTTTCCGAGGGCGGTCATTTCTTCTTCAATTTTTGCCGCCTTTGCCTTGTATGCAAGGAGTTTTCCGCCGTCTTTGAGGATTCGGCGCAGAACGTGAGTCATCTTTTTTTCAAGCGGGCGGAACGCGCGGAACACACAAAAATCGAATCTGTTCTGTTCGAGGCGCTCTGCCTGGTTTTCTTCTACGGTTACGTTTTTGAGTTCGAGAAGGTGCGCGCAGTGTTCAAGGAAGTTGCAGCGCTTACTCATGCGTTCAACAAGAACAAAATTGAACTGCGGAAAAACTGCAGAAAGGGGAATGCCGGGAAGCCCTGCGCCTGATCCTAAATCTGCGTTGGTGATACGTCCTGTATCACCAAATTCGACGGAAGCGTTGCTTCCGTCACACTGCGCTGTGGCTGGCCCTCCATGGCCAGTACTTCCTGTATTACGAACTGAGATGTGTTTTGCGAGGAGCGGGGCGCCTGAGAGGCTGTCGAGGATGTGGCGGATTACAATCTGGTCGTAATCGTCGGTATTTATCAGGTCAAACTTTGCGTTGTATTCCTGGAGGGCCTTGATGTAGAGGTCCATCTTGAATTCAATCTGGTCGAGAGGAAGGTGACTGATTCCATAAAAATCGTCTTTGTCAAAGCCCAGCTGAACAAGGCCTTCGTGTAAATAATTCAATTTGTCTCCTTTTAAATGACCCGTTCAAATATTATTCAAGAGCAATAAGAACATCAACCTTGAGACCATCCTGTTCGGTGCGGAGGGTTACAAGGTTTCCTGTGCGGCTTGCCTTAAGATTATCAATCTGTGCGAGCCTGTACACCGGCGAATTTGTATCGTCGCCTGCCTGTGTGATTGCAGGACTGACTGTAAATGCGGTTCCGGAGTTTTTTGTGCCGGTTGCGCGGAACAAAAGGTGGAATGTTTCTGTATTTGTTTTTGATGAATTCAAATAAACGCGGTCGGCTGTCAAAAGGAAGGTTCCGTCGCTTTCCGGGTGAGAAAAATAAACTGCACGCAGTGAACCCAGAATGTCGGTTCCGTTGATTACAAAGCGCAAAAGTTTTGAGCGCTCAGTCTGTTTTGTGTCAGTCACGGCTGCTGTTGTGGCTGACGTTGTTCCGCGGGCTGTGCTTACGGCGTTTACCTGCTGTTTTAATTCATTCAATTCGTTCAAAATCTGCTGGAGCATCACAGTGTCAGAGGTGCCCTTATTTGCTGAATTCAACAGGCCGCCCATTGAAGGCAGAACTCCCATGCTGTCAAGCGAAGACAAATCGCCGGCCGTGAGCATGCTGGAAATTGTACCTGCGTTGTTTGCAAGAAGCGACAGTGCATCTGTTGAATTTGTATCTGGCGTTGAGGCAGTTACTGTCGGGGCTGAGCTTTCTGTTGCCGCTGCAGTTTTTGAATTTGTTCCTGCCGGAACGTTTTTGTGACCTGAGTAAAAACCGTCGCTTCCAGGAACATAAAAGCCGTTTCCAAGGGCAGGCGCGCTGATAGAAGGCATTGTCGGTGCACTTGGCATTGTAACGCTTGTTTTTGAAGAGGTTTTAGTCTGTGCAAAAAGGCCTGTCTGCAAAAGAGCGAGAGCGACAGGCAGAATAAACTTAGAGGCTTTCAAGGCTTTCCTCAACGTACTGGAGGCGCTGCTGCAGGGCAGTGATTGTTTTTTCCAGTCTGTTTTTTTCTTTTTCGAGTTTGGCGCGGGGGTCGTCCTTTTTGTGCTGCTTCATAAGCTGTGCTACAGTGTCAGCAGGTTTACCAGCAAGAATCTGTTCTTCGGCGGCGGCACGATCGTCCTTGTTTTTAATCATTGCGACCTTTTTCATATTGTCAAAACCCATTGCAGGGTTAACTTCTATGTGGCCGACCTTTGTAATTTCCTTGGCGGTATTGCGGGGAAGGCAGAGAACGCGGTCAAGATAATCTTCGTAGCGGATATTTGCCTTTTCGCAAAGCGCATGTGCCTGAGCAAGAAGCTTACCGAATTCCTGCATGAGGCGTCCGTTTACTTCCATGTAGTCACGGCGGATTTTTTCTGTAAGTTCTTTGAGTTCAGGGTTTTCTTCGAGTTCAATTTTGTAAATTCCAAGCTCACCTGCCTTTTCGAGGAGTGTGTGGAATTTTGACCAGAATGCAGCGTTGTGGGCGCGTCCGGTTGCAAGGAGTTTGCCGCCGCTTTCTGCAAGTTTTTCTTCGTTTATGAGATGGTGGGTGTATTCGTGAATTGCGGTGTAAATGAGCTGACTGTCGCTCTTAAAGTTTTTGTTGTGCAGTAAAATTTCTCGGGTTTCCGGGTTGTAAAGACCGTTAACGCGGACAGATTCTTTTCCTGTCATAATTACTGAAAAATCCAGCTCTGTGGGTTGAATCTGCAAAAGAGCCTGTTTAATTGATTCGTTATCCATATATTCCATTTTATCCTAAAAAGCCCATTGAGTCGAGAATAAGGGAGGCGGCAACTGTGGCGGCGGTTTCTGTTCTCAGTACGCGGCATCCCATGGAGCAGAGGGAAAAGCCTGCATTCTGGAGAAGGTCGCGTTCTTTGTCGGTCCAGCCGCGTTCGCTTCCGATTGCAGCCACGGCCGAGTGGGAACCTTCTTTCTGTAAAAAATCGTGGAGGCTCTGGCCGGCGCGGACGTTATCAAGGGCTATCAGAGAGCTGTCAGAGCCCACAGGAGAGGCGTTCTGTTCTTCCTGGAGATTGTTTATTGCCTGGCGCAAAGAAGCCGCTGTAACAAGCTGCGGCACGTGTGTGCTTGCGGCCTGGGCGGTTCCTTCCAGCAGCATGCGAAAAGCAGAGCCGTCTTTTACTACGTTTGAATTCAAATAGCTTTTTTCTGTGAGTTCGGTGCCGGAAAGAATGATTTTTGTAACTCCAAGCCCAGCCATGTCGCGCAAAAGCCTTCTTAATTGAATCGGGCGGGGAAAGCCGATAATCATTGTGAGCGGGTAGAGCTTTTTGCCGGCAGATTTTGGTTCAAAACTGAATTGAATGTTACCTTCCGGAGAAATATCTGTAATGGTTGCAATACCTGCCATGCCGCCGATAACGCCTGCATCAAAGCTGTCTCCTGCTTTTTTGTGGAGAACTTTTACGATGTGCTGGTTGCGTTCATCTTTTTTAACAAGAGGCTGGTTAAGTTCGTCGGGTGTAAACAGACAGATATTCATAGGTGAATAGTAATGTGTTTTGGCCGTTTGGACAAGAAAAAACCTGCCCGTGCGGGCAGGTCTGGTTTTAATTTACAGATGTGACTGTAAGTTTTTTAGTCCATTTTGATGAGGCTTCGGTCAGAGTGCCTGTTACGGAACATTCTGATTCAAGGCGGGAAAGGAGAGCCTTATTAAGGGCCTCGTCCTTATCATCAACAGTCAGAATAAAACTTACTGCCGAGCGCATTTTGTAGTCTTCGGTCAACTTAAAGCCTGTTCCGCTTTTTTGAAGCAGCCCGCTTACGGTGACTGTCTGTCCCACATGGCTTTCGTTTAAGAAAGAGTGATTAAAAGCGCGGCCAGGTAAAGAAGCAGGCTGTGTAAGGGTTTGACCTGCCTCTTTTTCTGCTGCACTCTGCTGTTCACTTTGTTTAACATTGTTTTTTTGTGATGCGCAGCCTGCAAAAAGCAGACCGGCACACAAAGCGGTTAAAAGCAATTTCATTGGTTATCTCCAAACCAGTATTCAAGAAGGTCTCCCCACTTGGAATCCTTACCGAAAGCAAGTTCAGTTTTGTACCAGTCAGGATTTTTTTCCGGAAGAAGGGTCGCATCAGAACCGGATACAGACATTTCAACAGTACCGCCTGAGATTGAAAGACCGTAGAAACCACTCTTCAAAGTACCCCAGGCATATTTATATGTACTTGCATCGTTATACCACATATTGTAATAAAGACCAAAAGTATTGTTGCCGTCACGCCAGCTTGCGACGATACAGTCATCAAGGGCTTTTGCAACTTCCTTTGTCTTGGTGGCAAGGTCAGGCCAGGTATAGGTTGTTTCTCCGACAGTGAGTTCTGTTGCAAGGTTGTAAGAATTATCCAAAACGGCTCCAAGCTCAAAAAGCCATGTATAAGCACCCATGTAACTTAATAAGCCGCCGCGATAAAGCGCTGAATCCTGTATAACTCTGCCATAAGTCAGAGGTACAGTTGTCGTTGAGGCTGTGTCAGTTATTTGTCTTGCAGATTTATCAAAATACAGTCCTGCAATTTCCTGATTATCGTTATCCAGAATTTCCTGTGCATAAGCATCGACAGCAGTTTTTACAGCATCCATCTTTGTTAAATCAACGGCGGTCAAAGTGCAGGCGTCATAGTCATAAAGAGCCAGATTTTCTTCCGTAACACCGAGGGATGGATAATTTGTGGTAATTTCATTCAACAAATTGGTCCAGTCTGTTGAAGAGCGTTTATATTCAGTTCGATAATCATCAATTAATAGTTTAAATTTATATTTATCAGTATTGTTTGTGGTTAAATGTGGAATAACTTTCTCATAAGGCAGGCCCAGTCCAGGAACGTTATTTGGTGAACCAAGATAATAATTAGCATAATCCTTAAACTGATAAGCTTCTTCAAGGGAGCCTCCGAGACAGAGATCTTCGATAATAAGCCAGATTTTATTGTCTGTTCCAAAACCTGTATCGTTTAAAGCGGAAGAAACATCAGAAGTTTTAAGGAAGCTTTCTCCGCCGGAGCCCTCATCCCAGCACATTGAACGTCTTTCATTACCTGACGGAATTTTATATTTCATACCGTTTTTAAG
>JAEEGH010010375.1_pt1 | contig 21410 bp, 13 predicted proteins | sample 9134181 | NCBI WGS metagenome assembly JAEEGH01 (sample SAMN16246544, study PRJNA631951) | gut metagenome | biome: gut microbiome; feature: rumen; material: DP-attached | host: Bos | place: Iran: Karaj | collected 2018-10
ATTAAATTCAGTACAAAGCCTGACTTTGATAGAATTTATGAAGTCTTGTTAGGCCAGAAATAAAAACGCCTTGTATCCTTCAAAAATCTGACAGATATCCTCTTTGGCAACAATTTCCCATGGCGCATGCATACTCAAAACTGCAACCCCTGCATCAAGAACATTCATTCCATATTTTGCGGCATGGTAGGCAATTGTTCCGCCGCCACCCTGGTCAACTTTTCCAAGCTCTGCCATCTGGTAGGTAACGCCTGCTTTATCCATGCAGGCACGAACAGCAGCAATAAATTCCGGATTTGCATCGCTTGCACCAGCTTTTCCTCTGCTTCCTGTATATTTCTGGAAAGCAATTCCGCCGCTCAAAACAGAAGCGTTTTCTTTATCAAAGAGATTTGCGTTCATAGGATCGTAGGCTGCATTTACGTCAGAAGAAAGCATGTTTGAATTTGAAAGACATCGGCGCAAAGTAAGCTCGCTGTAGGTAGTACCTGCTTTAGCAATGAGTTCTGCAACCATGTTTTCAAAAAGATTAGAAGCCATTCCTGTTGCACCAACACTACCAATTTCTTCTTTATCTACACAAAGACAGCAGGCGGTTCTTTTAAGTGCTTTACCGCTTGCACTTACCTGAAGCAAGGCTGCTGCAGAAGTAAAGGCACAGGAACGATCATCCTGTCCGTATGCAAGAATAAAGGAACGGTCAAGTCCCATGTCGCGTGCGGCTCCCGCTGGAACAATTTCAAGCTCAGCCGATTCAAAATCCTTTTCTTCTATATTATATTTTTCTTTCAAGAGCTTAAGGACAAGCTTTTTACTGCGGTCTTTTTCTTTGTCTTTTTTTGCACCCGCTTTACTTTCTTCTTCTGCGGAAGCTTTTTTTACAGGCACGCAGGAGCCCATAATCAAATCAAGGTCCTCGCCCTTAATAAAATCACTTGCTTTGTCTTTCATCTGTTCCTGTGCAAGGTGAGGTAAAATATCAGAAATACAGAAAACAGGATCTGCATCATCTTCACCAATAATTACTTTTACCGTACTTCCATCCTTTTTACATACAACTCCATGAATTGCAAGCGGCAAGGTTGTCCACTGATATTTTTTAATTCCACCATAGTAATGGGTGTTCAGGTATGTAATGTTGTCTTTTTCGTAAAGAGGATTCTGTTTTGCATCAAGGCGAGGGGAGTCAATGTGCGCTCCAAGAATGTTCATTCCTTTTTCAAGTGCTTCGCTTCCAAGTTGGAATAATGCAATTGCCTTGTTCATTTTTGTTATATAAACCTTATCGCCGGCCTTAAGCTTTTTGCAGGCATTTAAATCTTTATAACCTGCTTTTTTTGCCATAGCAATAAGCTGCTCAACACATTCACGTTCTGTTTTTCCGTTATCTAAAAATTTTTTGTATTGCTCAATTAATTTGTCGTTCATATTATTTTTTCCTTAAAGAATACTATAATCAAAAAAGGTTGCAATTTCTACTATATACATGGTAAAATATTACGTTATTATAAAAAGTTTTGCGTTTTTTATTGTTTATAGGACAAGCTAAAAATTGCTTTCGCAATTTTTTTAACGCTTTCCCATTGAACACCGGCCGCCAGCGGCCTTACACAGGAGTGAAGTTATGAGAAACACAAAACTCACACGTTCTAAAATTTTTTCTTTTTTTGCATCTATTTTTGTTTTACTAAATCTTACAAGCTGTGAAAACTTTTTTACTGACAACGGTCTTGACGAAAAAATCCGCGCTGCTATTGATTATGCAAATGCGCCAACATCTTCTTTCTGGATTACTGCAGACGCATCATCAGGAACAATTACGCCTGTTGGTAAAATCACATACAAACCAACAGACTATCAGAATATCAAATTTAAAGTAAAACCAGATTACGAATTTCTCCGCTGGAATTTCCGCTACGAAGAAATTCAGAGTGGTGAAAAGTACACACGAGAAATCACAAATCAGAACTGGTGGAAAGATTACATCGAAATTGTAAACGAAGAAATCAGTGAGCCAAGCACAAGCGGCGAAATTACATACACACTCCAGATTAAGTTTATCAAAGCCGAAGAAAACATGCTTATTGAACCAATCTGTTCTTTAAAGCCAACACTCAAATCATGGTCAGGACAGCTTGGTGAAATTCAAAGCCGCAACGGGTCGCTTTCGTTTGTATTCAACACAAAGATTGATCTTGATAAGAGTATTTATTTTTCAGACAAGGAAATTTCTGAACTTGGAATAGTAACTCCGCTTTACAACGGCCTGGACAAAATCTACGGCTACCAGAAAGGTGATGAAGTTTACTTTAAGAACATAGAAATAAAATACAAGAACCGAAACATAAATTCAAGCTACAAAGACTTCCGCTACAAGGATGATACAAATACACTCATAATTTCATCAGACTCAAGTCATCCTTTCGATATTGTAGGCGACTTTGCCGACATCGAAGTAATTTTCAAAAGCGGCATCAAGAGCACCGACGGCGCCTCAATGCCAGAATCAAAAGCTTCAATCAACATCAACAAATATTCCGACGACCGCTCAGTTATTACAGTTGCAACTAATACTGCAAAGAATCCTGAAACGGTAGCGCCTGTGACACAGACCTTGTATCTTCAGGAGCAGAAGAACGCCACATTCACAGAATCAGATAAGAGTCAGTTCCTTTATTGGGAAGTAACATCTGCTTCAGAATATCCAGATTCAAAAGATAAAGTTTACGTAGAAGTTGATGAAGAAAATCCTCTGAAGATAACTTACTGGGGCATGCAGAAAATTGATTCAACTGAAGAAGTAACAATTTCTGCAGTATATGAACCTCGTCCTTCTTATGAGTGGAATTACAGTTCATCAGCAGTTTATCCGAAAGACAGCGACATCAAAATTAAGTTTGATAAGGAAATCAACCTTGACAGCTTCAAGGAAGGCTATAAGATTGCAATTGACGGAAGCAGCGTAAAGGCAAACTTTGACGAGCCTATTCTTGATACAGACAACAAGACTGTCATAATCCGTTCAAATAAAAACAACCGCCTGAGCATTTCAGGAACCAAAATAGTTACTGTAACAATCCCTGAAGATCTTTATTATTCCGTAACAGAAAATGACGGACAGACCTATAAAGTATACCTTGGAAAAGAACATAATCCTTCGTATACAATCAATGCAGAAACTGCTGAAAAAGCATATGTTAAATTCATCGTTCCTTCAGAAGCAGGGGAACTTGTAAAGTTTGATTCTACAGGCGTAAAGACCTTGAACATCGGCGATGCACTTACACTTACTTATAAAGAGAAAACCGGCTATCAATTTATAGAATGGCAGATTGAAGGCAATACCGATAATGCAGTTGAAGTTGTAAAATCAGAAACAGACAGCCTGACTTATACATTCAATGCAAAGAAATTAGTCGGCTCTGCTGCAGAACCTGTAACTATAACGGCAGTTGCAAAAGAAAGATTGAAGATTGTTAAGGTAACTCCTGCAACAACAGGAAGCGAAGCCGTTGCACAGGATACCGGAATTGAAATTTATTTCAATCATGAACCGACCCTTGAACTTTGTAAGCAGAAGCTTTCAATCAAGTGCAACGCAAACGTAAAGGACTGTTTCCCTGTTTCAAGATGGACTTTGACTCCGGAAACCCTCGACGGCAAGACTGTATATCATCTTCATATTCCTGCCGATAAAGCAAACCGCATTGGCGTTACGGGAACCGCAGTTGTAGAACTGAGCCTTGATGCAAACTTCTACTATTCAGATGCAGGCACTCCTGTTTACATTGGTGGAGAAGGCTGGACTTACGAATACAAAGTAAATGAAGAAACAACAGATAAGGCATATCTTACACTTAATACCGAAACTGCAAAGGGCGCTTTAAGAAATGCATTTGAAGCTTCAGGCTACAGCATTGGCCGCAAAATTAATGTTACATTTATCCCGTCTGATGATTATGAATTCCTTTACTGGAATACAATAGACGACACCGCAATTTCAATCGAAGACAAGTTCCAAAAAAACACAAACATCACAATTCTTGATACAGGTAATATAAGCATTACTGCTGAGTGTGCACCTAAACTTAAAGTAAACAGCTGGTCTATAAGTTCAACTCCAGATTCAAACAGCAACTATCCTAAAGATTCTGATATTACAATTCAATTCAATGCAGAGCTTTCTTCTAGAATTAATCTTAAAAACTTTATAAGTGTTCTCTGCGGTGGAAAAGATGTTTATTCAAATTACGATCAGATATTAAATGAAAATACTCTTACACTCAAAGCAAAACAGGAGAACCGCATACAGCTTTCTGCTCCACAGGATCTAAAAATAAGTATTGCAAGCGATTTATATTATGAATATACAGACGATGTCGTTTCTTCAAAAATATATATGAACGCTCCTGATGACAAAACTTATAAGCTTAATACGACTACTTGTGATAAGGCAACTATTCAGCTTTTACCAGTAACAGAAGGCGATGTTAAAAATGCAAAAATTACCGACCTATATAATACCGAAAAATCTTATGCTCCAACTGAATATAGCAAAGATGAAACATTCCAGATTAAAGCCGATGTAGAACCAGATTATGAATTTGTAAGCTGGAATGTAACAGACACTGCCGGAAACCTTAGCGTAACCGGAATAAATGATAAGACTTTATTTGTAACAGTTACAGGTTCAGAATCAGGTACTTCAACAATTACACCGAATATTGTGCCAAAGCTTAAGGTAAATGGATTTGATATAAGTTCATCAGCAGACTCGAATAATTCTTATTCTAAAGATTCTTCTTATTGTATCATTTTGAATGAAATGCCATCTGTTTCTTCCATAGCTCTTCGTAATTATGTAAGTATTAAACTTGGCGAAGAAGATGTGTCTACAGGTTACTTTACATATATTCTTGCAAATACCGTTGATGGACCTTCTTTAATAATTTCAAATGCTGCAAATAACCGTCTCAATGTAACTACAACATCTTCTCAGCCATATCAGGAACTTACAATTACTATAGACAATAGTCTTTATTATGCACAGGGCGATAAAAATATTCCGATGAAAGAGCCTTATGTTAAAACAGTGAGAATAAATGAAACAACTGGAAATAAGGCAAAGATTCAATTACAAGGTCCTCTGCCAAGTGTGGCAGGAACTGTAGATTATAATCCTAATCTTTATCAAAAATCCCTGGATGAAACCTTTACAATTAATTTTACACCAGACTCTGGTTATGAATTCATAAAATGGAATATAACATATACTCAATCTGCTGCTTCAAATATTACATATTCAGATATAACCAAGACTTCCTTAACTGTTAACGTAAAAGATTCCAAGAGTGGAATTGTTAGTATAAGACCTCTTGTTGAACAAAAACTTTTTGTAAATTATATTGCTTACTCATATTCAACATCAGCAACTCCAACTTTTACTCAAACAAGCAGTGCCGATACTTATGAAAAAGATACTGTCTTTGCTATTGTATTCAAGCAGACATTACCAAGAATCCGTCCTGAAGATTATGTTACATTAAAAATAGGCGATGTTGATGTTACTTCAAAGTACACTATGTATATAGGCGGTACAGATGGAAATATGATTATCCTTCAGCCAGATTTGACAAATCTTCCAGAAATATCAAGTTCAGCAACATCTGTAAATCTTTCAATTACTGTTGATAAGAGTCTTTATTGGGAATTCTCGGAAGACTCAATTAATAAAAATATTTACATGGCTGATGACGCGATTCAAACAGTAAAGCTTTTGCCAAATACGAAGCTAAAAACATACATTAGAGGATATTGTGAAACAGCTAAGGGAACTTTGATTGTAAAAGATGAAGCAGGTGATATCTGTAATGTAACTAATTCATCTGCATATGGTATAGACAGAAAACTTACATTTAGTGTTGTTCCAAAGTCTGGGTATATATTTAAAGGCTGGAAGTTTGAGAATTATAGTTCAACCAGCCAAGCTACTGTAAGTTTTTCTGGTAATACGGTTTCTGGTAATGCTATAGAAACAACAGTTACAATGCTTACTCCTTCTGCAAATCAGAATGATTATATAAAAATATATCCTATGCTTGTACAGGAATTTGCAGTAAGTACTTTTAAAGTAGGGGATGCAAGTTTTAACTCTAGTAATACTTATGCTAAAGATTCTACGTACATAGTTACATTTAATAAACCTCTTGAATTTACAGTTGCAAACTTTGAGAAATTTGTTTCTATTCGAATGGGGGCATCTGAAGATAATTCTACAGATGTAACTTCAAAATTCTATTTTGCAACAGTTTCTGGTTCTACAACTTCAATGGCAATTGGTGCAAATGAACGTCTGAGTTTTACAGATGATACGACAAATCTTTATCTTACTATTGATAACAGCATATATTATACAAATACAGATTATTCTGCGATTGGATATCAAGAAAAAATCTATCTTTCACAACCATATACTCAGACAATTAAGATAAATAAAACAACTAATGCAAAAGTTGAATTTAATTTCACTCCGGCAACTACTTATGGAACAATGAAGGTAACATTAGATTCTGCAACAACAATTATTACTACCTCAACCAACAAGCAGTACAATCTTGATGAAGCTGTTACAATTGAATTTACTCCAAGTGATGATTACCAGTTCTTAGGCTGGGATGTTTCAGGCACAGCTACAACTTCTTGGTACAACATAAGCGATATAACAGCTTCTTCAACCACAATAACAGGTTTGGCAAGCAACTATATAGCAAATCAAACAACTCAAAAAACAATTATTGTTTCTCCAAAGTGTGTACCTAAGCTCAAGGTTACAAAGGTGGAAATTTATAATGATTCAAGTACAACTCTACCAAATTCTTCAACATTCCCAAAAGACAGCGATATAAAAATAACCTTTAATCAAACTCCATATAGTTTAAGTGTTATACGCAATAATATTTCGCTTATCTGTAACGGACAGGATGTGCTTGGATATTTTTCTCCTGCTCTAAGCGGTAGTGTATTAACATTAACTGCATCGTCTACAAACCGAATTCCTGTTACAAGCAACAGTACTGTATATTTGACTATAAAAGAAGGTGCCTATTATAGAACCGATTCTACAGACATTAAAATGAAAGCTCAGCAGGATTATTCGTATACGATTAATTATACAACACGCGGTAGGGCATCTGTAAATGTTACCTGTAATTCAGCATATGGAACAATCAAAAATGCAGATGGTACAAATTTCACCACCGGTACAAAATCGTATAGTAAGGACGAGATTCTTAACTTACAGTTTATTCCAAACGATGATTATGAATTTGTATATTGGCAGGTAACAACTCCAAGTTCATATCCAAATTGTGTAAACAATGTTTCTGTAAAGTATTTAGAATCCCCAAATACTTCTATAGAGATTAAAAATTCATACACTGGTACAGTTACGATTTCACCTTATACTGTTGAAAAGCTTAAGATTACATCTGTAAAAGTAAATGGTAGTGATTATTATCCTGTAACACTTTATCCTAAAGATTCGACTGTTGTTCTTAATTTTAATAAGAAAATAAATACATCAAATCTGTATAATTACATAAAACTATATTTTAAAAATAAAGATACAGGCTCTGTAGTGTCTGCTTCCGATACTTCAAAATATTTTACATTTGCAGAAACAGGAACTTCTAGTAGTACTGTAACCTTCACGCCTGTTAGTGGAAAATTCCTTGATGTACAGACATCTGATTTAGTATTTATTAGTGTTGCCAAAAATATTTATTATAATGTAACTTATACACCGCTGGGATCTTCAACAGAAAAAACTAAGAGTATTTATTTAAATGAAAAATATGACGAATACTATCAGGTAACTAATGAATCAAAGAATACTTTTGAACTATTCAAGAAAGCTACTGGCGGAAATGATGATGAAGAAAACACTCAAGCGGCAAATCTTATTACAATTTCTCCATATAGAGAAAACGGTTTATATTATTATGGAGAAACAATAACTGTTAAGTTTCCTCGAACGACACAAAACTACTATGATGTAAATAGTTCAGGAACTAGTACCGATCTTAAAAAAGCTGGTTGGGAATTACAGAAAGATTCAACTAGTTCAACAATAACGGGAAAAATCAATACTACAAGTACAACTACGGATTATTACACAGCTTCTTTCCAAGTGTATACAACTTCTTCTGGTAAAGCAAATATTTGTTTCTCTGTAAAAACTCAGCCACAGATAAAAGCAATTACCCCCGTAACTACAAATGAAATAAAAACTTATCCATGTGATACTCCAATAACAATCCAATTTACTCATAAAATAAATAAGTCTACTGTAAGTTTTCAATCTGGTACCACAGGAAATCTCAGAGTTGTAAGGGCGACTGATGCTTCTGGAAATCTAACTGCAGGTATAGAAGATATAACAAACTATTACGATATATGTTCAACTGAGTATTCCTTTGTAAACGAGGATGTTGTAGCTACTACAATAATAGAAGGGGAGAATGATACATTAATAATTCGACCAAAGACAGCTTTACTTGACCTATTCGCGTTGATTGGTAAAGAAGAAGAAACTATTTATGTTTTGGCATTACAATCAGGTACAACAATTAAAAATACTGATGGAGTTAATCTCTTTGCAAAAATACCTTCAGCTATGAGTGACAAACTTTCTTCGGTTACAATTAGCAATAAAACGTATTGTTGTATTCCTTTGAAAATTGATTCTTCTGTTTCAAGTCCAAGATTAAGAATTAAAGAAGAAAAAGTATATTTTACGATGAATCCTGGTGGTGGTTCTATTAAAAAGGATACCCAGCTTAAAACTACTTCAGATATAACTTCAACTTCAAATTCTTCTGCTGTATTTAATTCTCCAAATATAAGTTATACTATGAAATTAAATCGTTCTGTTATGGGTAATTGGTCTGAAACTGATTTTGCTTGGGCAGGAACAGTAGAAATTGCCGTTACAAAAGTTGCTTCTTATATAAAAAAGACTCCATCGGGTGGAACAACAACAACGAGTGTAAGTTCATCTAACGATATTATTAGTCCTGTATCGAAAATGGTTGTACAAAACTGGGTTGGCTCTTGGAGTAACAGTACTATCCCTCCTGTTGTATCTTGTTCTGGTGCTTTTGATTTGCAAGCATTGGGATTCGAGGCCAATAAATCAGAAACTCTTGCCAATGGAACAGTTACTGTAACTTCTCCAATTTTAAGATTAGATTTTACAATAACTCTTCCTGTTTTCCAGGTTCCTTACAAAACTACTTATTATGTAATGTACGGCTCAAAATAAAACAAAACCAGGCTGCCGCCCAATCCCAAAAGATTGCCCGACAGCCTGTTTTTTTTTTAGAAAGTGGATTGCTTCGTCGCTTTACTCCTCGCAATGACGAAGCGTTTTCTAACCTTGCAATAAATGTTATGCTTTTACAGTAAGCTGTTCCTGAAGCTCAAGAACTTTTTCTTTAGAAAGTCCTGTGATTTGTGAAATTTGTTCAGGAGGTAACCTTATTTCTAAAGCCTTTAGTGCAGTTTCAATGGCTTTTTGCTGGGCACCTTCTTCTCTGGCTTCTCTTTGTTTTACGGCAATATCATCTTTGTAACTGTACTTGGCACATAACATATTTATGACCTCCCGCGATTTTCTATCAAGATAATCTGTTAAGATTCCTTGTTCCATTGCAATTTCAATTGCCTTTTTGAACGACTTCTTAGGAAAAAGTCTGTTGTAATTCTTTTCCACAATTTCTATAAACTGGCAATACTCTTTAAGAATATCACAGGTTTTATAAATCGGCAATAATTTGGAATCTGTGCAGTTAAGTGAGACTTCTCCGTAATAAAAAAAATCATACATAGAATTAATTTAATTTTTTGTTTTTAGGAAGTTTTTCGCAAAAAAAAGTTGAAAAGTTATTGAAAAATGTGAAAAATCTCCATAAAAAAAACAGGTAGCCGCTCAACCCCAAAAGATTGCCCGACAGCCTGTTTTTATTTATGGATTGCTACGCCCTGCGGCTTCGCAATTGACACTATGCCTTATTGTTAAGGCTTTTTTTCAGTTCAAGGACTCTTTCAAGAGGTAGCCCCTCACATTCTGCAATATCTTCCGGATGCGTACCTCTTCTTAGCCATGCAATTGCAGATTCTTCGGCTTTTTCTTTTATGCCTTCAGCCTTGCCTTCGCGGAACTTACGAGCTTTTTCTCTTTCCAAATCCATGAACTGTTTCCTCCATCGAGAGTTTTGTTTGGCTTCTTCTACCAGTCTGGAAATCTTTTCGGTAAAACTGTTGGTTCCCTTTAAGTTGGGAGTCATAACCAGTTCTAAGAAAGCCTTTTGTCTTTCATCAAGCATTTTATCATAGTTACTGGCAATAAAAAAGTACTTGTAAGCTCTGTCATTCAGTTTAATTTCCGGATTCTCAAGACACAAATTTTCAAACGTATACTTCGCAAGACCTTTTTTAAATATATCTGGTACACAGATAAAGATTACATAACTATCTTTTAGATTTTCGTAATCATCCCCCTCGTTAAGTTCCTGAACATCAAGAATTCCCTGATAATATCTGGAACGTTCAGGCAGTTCTCCATCATCCGTTGCCTGCATTTCAAGATTATAGGCTTGAGTAGAGCCTACAGCGTAGACATCCAGTCTCACGCCTTTCTTACCGTAATCAACTTCAATAGATTCTTCTGTGTGCATTGTGATGTGATCAATCTTAATTTGCAGAAGTATTTCCAGTAGTTCTTTGCATACATCAGGGTTGTTGTGCATGACCTTGTAGAAGATAAAGTTGTTTGCAATTGTTGCATTTTTCCATTTTGTTTCAAGATTTAATTCATCATTTTTGTTATCGTTTGTTGGCTGATTCATTTTCAGTCCTCCTGTGTTTTGTATGAAACTTGCCATGGCATAACATCCTACACACGCAAGTTCCTCATACAAAAAATTCGGAGGAGAGGAGTGCATTTTACAAATACACTTACTTCCACTTTTTTTACATATATATAATTGCATTTATTTTTCAAAAAGAGGAAGTTTTTCTAAAAGATTATTCAAAAAATCTTTAAATTTATTGAGTTTGGACATATAATTATAAAACACACAATTTTCGGAGTATTAATATGTCTATTAGAGAGATTATTAGGGTTGATCCAGAAAAGTGTACTGCTTGTCACCGCTGTATTTCTGTCTGCCCTGCTAAGATGTGTAATGATGCATCTGGAGATTATATAAAAGTTAATTCTGAATTATGTATAGGTTGTGGTCGTTGTATTTCGGCATGTCATTTTGGTGCTCGAATTGGTATTGATGATTTTGATTTATTCATGAAAGATCTTAAGGCCGGCGTTAAGATGATTGCTATTGTTGCTCCTTCATCAGTTGTTTCTTTCCGTGGTCATATTCTTGAGCTTAATACCTGGTTAAAATCAATCGGAATCAAAGCTGTTTTTGATGTTAGTTTTGGTGCAGAGCTTACTTCAAAATCTTATGTTGAATACATAAAAGAGAAAGATCCTGAGCTTTTAATTTCTCAGCCTTGTCCTGCACTTGTTACTTTCTGTGAAATTTATCGTCCTAAGTTGTTGCCTTATCTTGCTCCTGCAGATAGTCCTATGCTTCACACTATCAAGATGATAAAAACTTACTACCAGGAGTACAAAGATTGTAAGGTTATGGTTGTTTCCCCATGTTATGCAAAACGCCGTGAGTTTGATGAAACTGGTTTGGGAAATTACAACGTTACAATGAAATCTCTTGATAAATATTTTAAAGAGAATAATATTGACCTTTCAAAACTTGCAAAAACTCCTTATGACAATCCGGAAGCTGAACGTGGTGTAACATATTCTTCTCCTGGTGGACTTATGAAAACTACAGAACGATTTGTTCCTGGCATTTCTGATGTTACAAGAAAAATCGAAGGTCTTCCTGAAGTTGTAGAATACTTTGTTCATCTTGAGCGTGCCCTTAATAAAAAAATCAAACCTGTTTATAAGCTTATTGACTGTCTTGGCTGCTGGCAGGGTTGTAATGGAGGGGCAGGTACCTGCACAGATGAAATGACTCTTGATGAAATGGAAGAGTATGTAGAAAACCGAAGCCGCTCTTTAAAAATGAAAATGAATACCGAAGGTACAAAGTCAAGAAATATCAAGAAGTTTAATAAAAAACTTGATGCTTATTGGTCCGACGGTTTATACAAAAGAACTTATACCGATAACAGCACTGTCTTTGAGGCTGTAATTAAAAATCCGACTCAGGAACAGATTAATGAAATCCATATGAATATGGGTAAGCTCACTGATCGTGATATTCTGAATTGTGGTGCCTGCGGTTATCGTACTTGTGAACAGATGGCTGTTGCAATTTTCAATGGCCTTAATAAACCTGAGCACTGTCACCATTATAAAGGTGTTGAGCTTGTTAAGATTACTGGAAATCACAGACAGGAACTTGATAACGCTATTGAAAACGTTAAGAACACAAGTTTGTCTCGTCTTGCTGCCAGTGATACTGAAGTAGAAGCAATCGGAAAAGTTTCTGAAGAGATGGTTGCAAGTGTATCTAACTCTGCTTCTGCTATTGAGGAAATGATTACAAGTATTCAATCTGTAAACAATATTTTGAATACAAACTCTCAGAGTATGAACGCTCTTAACGAAGCTACTAAGACAGGTAAGGTCAGCGTTGAAGAAATTACTGTTCTTGTTGGTGAAATTGAAAAGTCTTCCAACGGACTTAGTGAAATGTCTACTGTAATTCAGCAGATTGCTTCTCAGACAAACCTTCTTGCTATGAACGCCGCAATTGAGGCTGCTCATGCTGGTGAGTTCGGAAAGGGATTCTCTGTAGTTGCCGATGAAATTCGTAAGCTTGCAGAAAGTTCTGGTAAAGAAGCTAAGCAGATTAGTGATGTTCTTAAGAAGGTTAAATCTCTTATTGACTCAACCTTTGGTAAAACAATCGCTGTTAAAGAGGATATTGAAAATATCGTATCGCTTGCTGATAAGGTTACAGAACAGGAAAGCTTTGTTAAGTCTACCGTATCAAAACAGAGTGATGGTGGACAGCAGCTCCTTGAATCTTTGAAGATTATGCGTGATAACACCCAGAGTGTTTCTGCTGCAGTAGAAAATCTTAAGACTACTACAGAATCTGTAAAGGTTGCAATTCAGCAGATCCATCTTGGAATATAATTTTAACTGCGGTTAGAACACTATGGCAAAAAAAACACGAAAGACTTCTAAAAAGCCGGCAAAGTCTAATTCAAAAAAGACTTTGTCGGTGATTATCACTATTATCGTAATTCTTCTATTTGCATCCTGGTATTTGTTTGGTAAACCCTACATTGTCCAGGACGAACAGGGCTTTATGGTCGTAATGACCGAAGAGCCGATTATTCAGTTATCTTCGTTTGATGAACCTGAAGAAAGAAATGTGCTCCCTGAGCCTGTCGAAGGGGGCGATGAACCACAAGAAGTCCCAGTCAAAGGCAAAAACTCCAACATCTCTTCTTCCGCTGCCGACTTTGGTCATGCCGAAGACTCTCCTTTGTATTTTGGAAATCCTTCCGATGCGCTTGCCCAAACAAGTCTTGATACAAACTTCCTCATGGTAAAGCCTCAGTTTACGCTTTCTTACAATACAAGTACTTTGTGTCCAAACTGGGTTGCCTGGCATCTTGATTCTGTAAATATGGGAGACGCCGACCGTTCTGATGATTTTCGTCCCGACACTGAACTTCCGGATGGATGGTATGGTGTAAAAAAATCAGACTATCAGTATAACAAATATGGATTTGACCGGGGGCACGTGTGTCCTTCTGCAGACAGAACTGCAACAAAAGAAGACAACTCTATGACCTTCCTTATGACAAATATGGTTCCGCAAACTCCAGATAACAACCGCGTAATCTGGATGCATTTTGAAAACTTTGAACGCGAGCTTGTGAAACAGGGTAATGAAGTTTATATAATTGCGGGGCCGTGGGGTACAGGGGGAACAAGTCCAAAAGGTACCTTTGACAATATTCCAATCAAGCTTAAATCTGGTGAAGAATATTTAATGAATGTTCCTGCTTACACCTGGAAGGTTCTTATTGCGCTTCCTTCCGGCGACCAAGACCTTGACCGCTTGGGCGACCCAGCTTTAGCAACCGCAATTGCAATTAATGTTCCAAACAAAACAGGCATGCAGAAAACAGGAGACTGGGAACAGTTCCTTTGTTCAATAGATGAAATTGAGGCAATGACAGGCTACGACTTTTTTGAGCTTTTGCCAGATGATATTGAGGACGCTCTTGAAGCGAGTGTTTACGTAAGATGATAAAACTATTAGCAAAAATATTTATTAAAAATCACAATGATTATCAGAACGAAAAGGTCCGCAGCCAGTACGGTATTTTGTGCGGTGCTTTTGGAATCTTTTTAAACGCAGTTCTTTTTACACTTAAGTTTGTTTTTGGAACTCTTGCCGCATCTGTTGCAATGGTTGCAGATGCCTTTAACAACCTGTCTGATGCTGCATCTTCTGTAGTTCAGATTCTTGGTTTTAAGCTTTCTACAAAAAAGCCCGACCCTGATCATCCTTTTGGCCACGGTCGTATTGAATATATTTCGGGGCTTGTTGTTTCCTTCCTTATTCTTTACATGGGTGTTGCGCTTTTAAAAGATTCTGTGCTTTCTATTATGCATCCAAAAAAGCCTGATACAAGCGTACTTTCTATTGTCATTATGGGCATTGGTGTTCTTGTTAAGCTTTATATGTATCTTTATAACCACCTTATTTCCCGCAAAATTGATTCTGTGGCTATGGATGTAGTTGCCAAGGACAGTCTGAATGATGTTATTTCTACTGGCGTTGTAATTATTGCAATTATAGGCAGCCGTTTTACAACACTTCCTCTTGATGGAATTGGCGGAGTAGTGGTTGCCGCTTTTATTCTTAAAACAGGCTTTGAAGCTGCTGCAGATACAGTTGCGCCTCTTTTAGGAACTGCTCCTTCTGCAGAGCTGGTTTATCAGATAGAAGAAGAGTTAATGAAGCACAAGCCTATAATCGGAATGCATGATCTTGTTGTTCATGATTATGGTCCCGGCCGAATGATGATTTCGCTTCATGCAGAAGTTCCCGGAAACTTAAATATTTTCAGCCTTCATGATGTAATTGATATTGCCGAACATGATATTTCTGTTCGCTTTAATTGTCATGTAGTTATTCACATGGATCCTGTTGATACAGAAAACAAACGTCTTGCAGAATTAAAAGAAATTCTTGCAGAAGAAATTGTAAAGGTTAATCCTGAATTAAAATATCATGATGTTCGCATGGTCCCTGGCGACACCCACACAAATCTGATTTTTGATGTTGTAAAACCGTTCTCGTGCTTTTTGACAGATGAACAGTTAAAGCTTGCAATTCACAATGCAGTGCACTCAAGGGCTCCAGATGTTTTCTGTGCAATTACAGTAGATCAGCCGTTTGTAAAATAAATCAGCCTTTTGTGAAAGTTGTATATGTATAAGTAATTCCGTTTTCTTCGTGAGTTTCATCTACAGTGCATGTCCATTCTGGACCGAGGGCGGGGAAGAATGTATCTCCATCAAAGTCGGCGTCAATTTCTGTGGCGTAAATTTTATCTGCATAGGGGAGGGCCTGCTCGTAAATTGTAGCGCCACCTGCCACAAGTATTTCTTCCTGTCCCTGCGCCTTGCAAAAATCAATTGCAGCATCGAGTGACGGGCATGTTTTAATATCCTTTATCATCCACCCATGGGAAACAACCACCAGCGTACAATAGGGCAGCGGTTTTCCAATTTCTTCAAAGGACTTGCGCCCCATGATAACGTATTTATTGCGGCAAATCTCTTTAAAACGATTGCGCTCAGAAGAAAGCTTCCATGGAATTTTCCCCTGAGCACCTATCACTCGTTTGTTTTTTGTATATGCAACCAAAAGGCTTATCATTATGCTTCTACTTCTACAAAAGAGGCAACTCTCTGTGGCTGTGAATAAACACTTCTGGCATTTTTATAAGGATTTTTAAAGTTCTGAATCTGAGTTCTAATACTTTCAATATGTTCTCTAAGCAAATCTCTGTTAATCTGATTCTGTTTAAGAACTCTGCTCTGCAAATCATTAAGCTCATTCTGAATCTGAACAATGCTTGAATCTTCTGCTGTATGAGCCATTGGAACAGACTGTTTGTACATTTTGCTCATAGGAACAATAACCTTCTGAAGGTTTGCAATATTTTTAACAACCTGCTGTTCAAGTTCTGTATGTGCAATCAGGCTTTCTGGATTTTCTTTTGTAATAGAATCCTGCTGTTTTTCAAGAACTGTAAGATATTCCTGAAATTTGTTTCTCTGCTGCTCCAGTACACTTCTGAATTTTCTGAGCAAAGCAACTCTTTCATCTAATTCCTCTTGTGTTAATTCTGCCATATTTTCCTCCCAGTTATATGTAAGGCGCTTAGCCCTGAATATTCAATACGCTCTGTACGTTTGCAGCAGGTGCATTTGCAACACTGTTTGCAATCTGTCTCCAGCTGTCTGCAAGATCTTTTACCATTTTAAGCACAAATTCAATCTTTTCTTTGTTATGATTGATGTTTGCTGCAAGCAATTCTTCGTTAAAGAAGACATAAAGAGACATAAGGTTTCGGGCAATGTCTCCGCCTTTTTCCATATCGAGCGAAACCTGAAGCTCTGTAATAATAGCCTGAGCTTTTTGAATACAGATTCCAAATTTTTCGATGTTTTTAGGCTTAATTTTGCCATCTTCTTCTATATAAGTTTCTGCAAGTGTAAGCTGTTTAACGATTCCTTCATAAAGCAGAACAACCAGTCTTCCCTGGCTTGCAGTATTCACATTTGTCTTTTGATAAGCATTATACGCATTAGAATATCCCATATAGACACCTCGCTTGATTTTCGGTAATAAAAAAATGAACTTTAGAAAAAATTACAAAAAAAAGTGCATTTTTGTATAAAAAAATCGCTACCAGCCGAATTTCATATTCCAAAACCGGCGGTTCACCGCCTACGTGCTAAACTGCCTTGACTATATACGTTGCCGCTCACGCGGCAGCAGTTTAGAACGTTTTTGTAATCTGAAATTCGGCTTCCCGCGATTTTTTTAAGTGCAAACAATAATACTTTTTTATAACTTTTCTAATGACTTTTTATAATATAGTTAGTATATTTAGATATATGGATGAAGAGAAAAGAAACGATGATGAAAATAAGAAGGACGAAAACGATCCTTATAAATTTTTTAAATTTGCTGGTCCTGTGAATAATGATGATGATGACAAGGACAAGAAACGAAACAATAAGAAAAGGCCTAAGATTTCATTTTTTACAATTTTACTCATAATCTTTTGTGCTTTTGCAATAATTGATATTTTCTTTGTTTCACGTAATGATGATTACATTGGATATTCAGAATTCCGCGATAAAGTTGCTAACGGGCAGATTGTTTCTGTTGAAATTGGCGAAAATACAATAATTGGATATGGTCCTTCTGCTCAGATTCCTTCGGGTAACAGTAAGGGAATGCAGTTCCTTTCTGCAAAGGCTTCTATGCGCAGCGGTCAGCAGTACAAAACTTCTGCTGTTTTAATGCAAAGCTTTATTGATCTTCTTGATGAAAAGGGCATTCCTTATAAATTTGCAGTAAAATCTAACGGTGTTTTCTGGCAGCTGCTTGGTTCACTTATAATTCCACTTGGATTTTTATTCTTAATATATTTCCTTTTCTTCCGCAAAATGGGTAACGGCTCTGGTAGTGGCGGTGGCCTTGGAAGCATTTTTAATGTTGGTGCTTCTCGTGCAAAGGTTGTAGAAGAAGGAAAAATTAAAACCCGCTTTACAGATGTTGCGGGTGTTGATGAAGCAAAAGAAGAGCTTGTTGAAGTTGTAGACTTCTTAAAAACTCCAAAAAAATATACTGATATTGGTGGTAAAATTCCAAAGGGCGTTCTTCTTGTTGGAGACCCTGGTACAGGTAAAACTTTACTTGCACGAGCCGTTGCAGGAGAAGCAGGCGTTCCGTTCTTCAGTATTTCGGGTTCTGACTTTGTAGAAATGTTTGTTGGTGTTGGTGCCAGCCGTGTTCGTGATCTTTTTAAACAGGCCCGCGAAAAAGCTCCTTGTATTATTTTTATTGATGAAATTGATGCCCTTGCAAAGAGCCGTGCAAACGGATTCAGCAGCAACGATGAACGTGAACAGACTTTGAACCAGCTCCTCGTTGAAATGGACGGTTTTGATAACGAAAAAGGTTTGATTGTTCTTGCAGCTACAAACCGTGTAGACGTTCTTGACCCTGCAATTCTTCGTCCTGGCCGTTTTGACCGCCAGGTTCCAGTTGAAAAGCCAGATGTTAAGGGCCGCGAGGAGATTCTCCGCATCCATGCAAAGAACGTTAAGCTTGATAAAGACGTTGATTTTGAATCAGTTGCTCACGGAACTACAGGTTTTGCCGGTGCAGATCTTGCAAACGTAGTAAACGAAGCAGCTCTTCTTGCAGTTCGCAATGGCCGCAAGAAGGTAACAATGGAAGATTTCAACGATGCTATCGATAAGGTAAGCATTGGCCTTAAGAAAAAGAGCCGCAAGGATAATAAAAAGCAGATGCGCCTTGTTTCTGTTCACGAGACAGGACATGCTCTTGTTGCAGCCTTTAATCCGGACCACGAGCCTGTAAATAAGATTACAGTAGTACCTCGCAGCCATGGAGTAGGCGGATTTACACAGTACCGCGAAGAGGGTGAGGAAAAGTTCATTCAGACCCGCAAGGATATGATAGACGAGGTAGACAGCCTTCTTGGAGGCCGTGCTGCAGAGCAGGTTATTCTCGGCGACATTTCTACCGGTGCTTCAAATGATATTGCCCGCGCAACAGACATTGTAAAGCGCATGATTACCGACTTTGGTATGTCAGACAAGTTCAAGAACATGACACTTGGTAAGGGCGTACTCGGAAACCGCGGCGGTGACGCAAACCTCATCCGTGAGTTCAGTGAGCAGTCTCAGAATTATATTGATGAAGAAATTGCCCGCATTATGAACGAGCGCTACAACTATGTTGTAAAGCTGCTTTCAAAGCATAAGGAGCTTCTGGATTATATTGCTAACCGTCTGGTTGAAATTGAAACAATGGACGGTAAAGAGTTCTACGAAATAGTAAAGGGCGAAGCTCACTGCAAAGAACTGACAGAAAAAGCAGGAAAATCTTCTAAAAAATCAGAAGATAATAACGTGAAAACGAAAAAGAGCCGTTCTAAGAAATCAGAAAACTCATAAAAATCTGACGGGCTCCCGCTGGAATGTGGTATGAACATGCTCGCTTTCCCTTTTTTGTGTAAGAATCCTGCGGTTTTTGCAGGCAAAAATCCTCGGATTCTTTTTATGGCTAAGCGCCAAAAAGCTCAAGAGGCAGTTCATCCCACCATTCCTGCTCCGCCCGTCAGATTTTTATAAATTTCTGTTTTTTTATATAAATAGACACTATTACATTTTCACGTTATAATATTCAGATATGAAAAAGACTTTAATATTTTTCTGTGCATTCTTTATTTCAACTGTTTTATTTGCACAGAACATTACAACTGCCAGTGCCTACTTTAAGACAATTTCAGAGTACTACGGTACAATCAAAGATTACGAAGTTGATTTTGAAATTAAGATTGATAAAGCAGAATCTGCAGGAAAGCTTTCCTTTAAGGCTCCTAATCTCTTGAGAATGGATTATACAAATCCACCGGAGCAGGTAATCTGCTTCAATGGTGATGTACTTACAATCTATATTAAAGAGCCGGCAGAAGCTGTGCTTCAGCAGCAGGTAACAGCCGGAAGTTCTGGAAATGCAGCTACACTTTCAACTCCGCAGGGACTTTCTCTTATGTCTCGCTATTATACAGTTGCTTATGAAACTGGCCAGAAATCAGAGCCGCTTGAAAAAGGTTCAGATGAAATGGTTGTAAAACTGATTTTGACTAGAAAAAGTTCTTCTGAAGCCTTTAGATACATTAAACTTGCAATAAATGATGAAACAAAATTGATTCGCCGCATTGAAGCAGTTACTCCAAAAGGTGAACAGTTTGTTTTTGATTTTTATGATTATGAATTAAATAGAAATCTTTCTGAGCAGCGTTTTGTTTACGATGCTCCGTCATCAGCTAATAATTATAATAACTTCTTGTTTACGGAGTAGTATAAAATGGAAAGTTACGGAGAACTTCTTCAGAAAACCCGCGAAAGAAAGGCACTTGATTTAGATCGAGTAAGTCGTGAAATTTCAATCGAAAAAAGATATATTCAAGGTCTTGAAGCCGAAGATAATTCTGTTTTTCCTGGCGACGCTTACATGGTGGGCTTCTTAAAGAATTATGCAGATTATCTTGATTTGGATTCTGAATTTCTTCTTAAACTTTATAGAAATAAACAGATTCAGGAAGCTCCACTTCCGCAGGGGCTTTACGAAAGACAAAAGCCAAAGTTCTTTCTTCCTGCAATCATAATTCCTTCTGTATTTTTTGTTGCAGTAATTGCGGTTGTGCTTTCGCTTTTAGTTGTAAAAAAGAAGCATAAAATCGAAGAAGGCGTGATTGTTTCTAACAGTATGAAAAATCGCCAGTTTGAACTTACTGAAAAAAAGTTTACTCAGCGGGTTTATAAAGGCGATCAGTTGTTTATTCCAACAGAAAATGAAGGAAAAATCATTCTTACTGTTCGCGATACGCTTTCGGCTTTTGGAATTGATACTCCGTCTGGAATTTATTACATCGAGCTTGCAGAAGAATCTGAGCTTGATATTAATGGCGATAATATTTCTGATATGATTGTTTACGTTTCAGATATTTCTTCAACAGATGAAACTCGTGGAGCTGAAGTTAGCGTGCTTTTGCGTCACGGAGTTTCAGTTGAAACAGCTGCTGTTGCCGCCGAAGAAATTCCTTTTGCTTCAGAAATAAAATCAAAACATCCACACAAGGTTATTCACGACGATAATCGTGCTTATCCGTTTACAATAAATGCAAGTTTCCGCGGTCCTTGTTTGTTCCGTGATAGAGTAGATAATTCGCAGGCTGTTGAATCATATTTTGCTCGCGGCGATTTATTTACAGCAACTCCGCGCAACGGAATTAGACTTTGGATGTCGAATTATAATACAGTAAAAATTACAATTATTGCAGACTCAAAATCTTTTGACCTTGATATTGGTGCTGCCGGACAGATTTTTGTAGAAGACATTAAATGGATAAAGGACACAGACGGAAAATATAAACTGGTGGTAATTGAACTTGACTAAATTTTTTATAGACCAGCACGGTTGCGCCAAAAATCAAACTGACGGCGAACTGAT
>JAEEGH010010377.1_pt1 | contig 21409 bp, 16 predicted proteins | sample 9134181 | NCBI WGS metagenome assembly JAEEGH01 (sample SAMN16246544, study PRJNA631951) | gut metagenome | biome: gut microbiome; feature: rumen; material: DP-attached | host: Bos | place: Iran: Karaj | collected 2018-10
CTCTGAACGGTAAGGATAGAGGTGAAGGCATCAGTAGCTTTCATTCTCTCCGTAGCCACGAACCTATCCATGACAATCTTTCCCGTAGCATCCACATCCCATACAGGACTATCCTCTCCCTCACGCAATGCAGTAAGTACGGTGTTCATATCACTCTGATAGTTACCGCGGTTTACACCTTGGGCATAGTACATGTAATATTCAGGAAAGCCGCTTGTCGCAGTATATGCCGGGTAGATAGACAAATCAGCATTAGAACCATTGGATGTATATCGCAAGATGGTCTTTGAAGCTTTCGTTGCAGTACCGATTTTATTCACAGTCCAAGTACTTACATCGCCGATGGTGGCATAGCCCTCGGCAGTATAGCCACCATTCCTAGTCTTTCCCGAATTGATGAGGTCGGAAGTAAGCCATATCTGATAGTCGCCATAGTACCAGTTGGTGTAGCTGGCAGCATTAGCTCGGGTGTTGTTTGTTCCAGAGTAGTCACTATGGATGAAGTCATCTTTACTATTATCCTTCTGGAACGTACCGACAAGCGGTCCCACAACACAATATGGGGCTTTCACTTTACCACTATAATATAGGGTATTAGGAATGTAGTATGGATTATACAGTCTGCCAACAACACCACCTATTACGAATTCATTGCCTTTAAATTTACCAGCCGTAGCAGATGTATAGCCAGTGAAATCAAAGTCACAATATGCCACACAGCGCTCTATGACGATCTGACTACCAGAACTGTTGCTCTGACTTACAGTACTGCCCACAACACCGCCCACGTTCATACAGATACCATCGCTGAACTTCTTGCCTGTTATTCCTGGTTTTGCACCAATGTAATTCACACCATATAGCAGACAATCTGTAACCTTGGCACCAGCCTCCAACTTTGCCACCATACCACCAAGTCGGATATCATTGCCACCAGTTGCCGTCAACTTACCAGACATATAGACCTTCAGCCCGGTAGCCTTACATCTCGTTATGTCATTATAACCTCCTTGTACCCAGCACACGATACTACCTATGGCAACCTTATCAGCTATTTCTCCGTCAAGATTATATGTAAGACCATTAACAGAGCATCGGGTTATCAACGAACGTGTAGTAGCATTCGTGCCCTGCATATTTCCCACCATGCCAGAAAGGTTACAACCAGAAAGTTTTTGGGCAGAATTGTATGTGATATTCTCCGTACTACACTCTTCAACCAAGCACGCATTCTCCATACGTCCCAACAGAGCACCATAGTTACCATTAGACTTAATCTCACCATTTAGATTGATAGTGCAGTTTTTCACCGAACAGTTCCTTACAACACTACCTAAATCAAGTGCCTTACCAATAAGACCGCCACAACATAATTGCGTAGTCTCATATCCTATATTGATGGTTATATTCTCTGCAGAACATCCCTCAACCAAAGCACCGTTTTCAATAGTACCGATAAATGTACCTGCCATTGGTGTACTACCGATATTAGCAACGAGTGTCATCACTACATCAGAAACTCCAATATTGCTGATTTTACCATTGCTCACCTTACCAAGCAAACCATAGTAGCTGCCGGAATTAGGCACATTGATAACATAGTTGCTGATAACAGGCTTCGCTCCATTACCCTTATCACCTACAAGATACCCCTTGAAGTCCTTACCGGCATTATAAGTCCATTCTCTACCACCGAGGTCAATATCCGCAGTTACCTTATAGTAGTTGTATGAGTTATGATACTTCGTACCAAAGTATGCCAGCTCAGCTGCATTGGAAATGATATACGGATCAGCCTTCGTTCCTGTACCGCTTGCAAACTTTGAAGCAACAGAACCATCCCAAGGGTCCTGAGCATTAGCAGTAGCAAAAGAGAAGAAGAGGAGGAGAAGTAAGGAAAGGATACGACAGTAGCCTCTCCTCCCGCCCTCATCCGTAGGGAGGGAGCCGGAAGGCGAAAGGAAGTGTAACATTGTATGTCCAAATGCCTTTATATTTTCTCTATTCAATTCCATCTTATTGTATATCATTTTCTTCATCATAACTGTAAGTGTTTTTAGTATTGATATTTAGGAGGGTTCGTTTGGTTTAGAGTTTAGTGATTAGAGATTAGAGTTTAGAGTTTAGAGTTTAGTGATTAGTGATTAGTGATTAGAGATTAGAGATTAGTGTAACTTAAATTGGCTTTCCCTTTGGCCGCCGAACTAAAGTTTCTTCACTATTCACTTTTCTCTTTTCACTTCCCTTTCGCCTTCCGGCTCCCTCTCTATGGGAGAGGGCGGGGGGAGAGGCCTCATCTCAACACGACATCCGCAGTTTCCTTATCCCCATCGCTGAGAACGTAGAGGAAATCAGGGGCCACGGTTGCATATATATCGAAATATTTACCAGTTTCTTTAGAAGTGAATCCCAATGTGAGGGTATTCTGGGCGATACATCCCTTACGAGTGAGTTGATCATTTTTATCATATACATCATATTCAGCAACTATCAGAACAGTTCTGAGATATGCTTTTTCCTCTTCTATCTCATTGACAGTTTCAAAAAGCGAAGGGGAATTTGGATTGACATGAAACTCCAGACAATTACGACCTACGACTGTTAGCGCATCCCCGGGAGCGGCAGGGGTAGCCGAAGCTATCAATGTTGAAACATCATTTTTATCATATACAGGCTTTCCATTCGTTCCCAAACCTGTACTACTATATATATTCAAATTGGTAAGGCGAATGGTTCTGATAGCCTCCACCTCGCTATTGACTCCAAGAACAAAGCGCACAAGAACGGTGTTATGCTTCAATGGGAAATATACTCGTAGATTCTGGTTTTCCGTTATACCTGTACCTGAGAGATAGTCAACAGAGCTGAACAAAGGAATTGTCCCAGAATCCCATACATTATCATAATTGGTCTCTTCCGTGAAATCCTCTGGTATAACCGTCCTTGCCTCATAGTTAAATAAGGTATAGTTTTCCTCTATTATCTCGTCAGCAGGGGTAATTCCGAATTCTGTAACACCCTCGGAATTGAGAGCTCCCGAACTTGACATGTTCGTCAACGTCAAATCCAACTGGGATGCAGCATCAATCTTACTTGTTGCCTTCACAAACACCTTATACAGAACAGGAGTCATAGGAGGGTCTAACCTTGTCAACTCTCCACGTGTCACAGCCTTGGCTGTATTGCTGTTGAAGATTCCTTCCTTCCAGACATCAGCAAAGCCAACACCAAACTTCACATCATGCTTGTCGGCATTGTCCTCAACCGCATCCTTTGAACAGGATGTGAAGAGCATACCAACGAATATTCCTAATAAGGTATATATATGTAGAGTTCTTTTTTTCATTCTATCTATTGATTAGAGTTTAGTGATTAGTGTTTAGGGGTTAATACCAACTCGTATTTTTCACTTTTCATTTACCAATTATGCCATTCATCCTCTATCAATCCGTCGCTCTTCCAGCTCTCAACTTCCACATTAGCCAGAATTATTGCAGCCCCATCAGGCGTAGTGACGATTTTGAAGATATATGTGTATGATTGGTTTGGTTGCCAGTTGGTATAATGGGCTGGTATGGAAGCCAATACATTCTGCTGTGTAAATTGCGACTCGTTCTGATTACGAACCAATATATCACATTGAAGGGTGAGACCTTCTGTATTATTGTATGGCAAGACCTTAGTATATTGTGAACCATTATTAGTGGTAAACAATGCCTCTGAAGAAGAGGTTGGAAGGGCACCACTCTGAGTTCCGGCAATATTAAGTACGCCAAAATCCATATATTTGGAAGTTCCGTTTTCTACAGGAACAGTCTCGGTTGTCACATTATCAATATTATCACCTCCCTTGAAAGAGGCATTGGTATATGTAAGCCTAACTTTGCCCTCATTTACGAAATTACCTCTAAGGCTGACATTCGTTGTAGGCAATTCATTAGTATTGAATGTTCCATCATCATTCACTCTATAGAAGTCCACGCCAACAACCTTATATCGTTTATCACCACCAGACTGGGTTATATCCTCATAGAAACCGATACGTACTCGTGAGCAATAGCGCAGGAAGGTAAGAGTTACCGGCTGACCATACTTACTCTTTGGCACGTACTTCGGCTTGGTGAAATACAGACATTTGCTATCATCCTGCACATCCATCTGCGTGATGTTCTCTACCTCTATAACATGAGGATCAGGAAGTGTGCTCTCTGTATAGTCATAGCCGCCACTCTTTGAGAAATCGCCAATAGCCCAGAAGTAATGGCCGTCGCGCTTTTCATCCCAGTACTTTATTGTCTGCTCCTCAGAACCAGAAGCACCTTCAACAATTCCCACATACTCCCAGTTTGCTGTATTGGTTGATGTGGTATTTGCCAAATTCTCAGTATGCCAAACCTGATAGTCAGGGAATACGGTATTCTTCTTCGTGAACGTAGCAGCATTACCACTACCGCTAATATCACCATTAATGCCATACACCTTGAAATCAGAGATAAACTCACTAAGGCTGACCTCTGCACGAGTCACACCATCTTCTGAACAAGAGAAGGTGATGGGCAACCTATTATCAGAAGTTCCGTCCTCATCAGAGGTGCAAGCAACAAATGAGAAGAGGAAAAGAATCCCGCATCCCCCAAGAGGGAGGATTCTTCTTACAGTATTGAAACTCATAAGCCTCTTCATTTTATGTAGTGGTTCATTTTTCATAACGATTTAGTGTTTTATTTCTCTTCCTTTTGGCTCTACCATTGGAAGATATTTTCTTCATGGTCAAAGAAACTCAGATTCATGAAATCATCCGCCAAAGTGATATTCCATGTGTAAATTTTACCGCTTTCAAAGATCTTTGCCGGAATATCGCAACTGTAAGAGAATGTATGATTCGAACTGTCCTTGCCATTCAGAGTCAATGTTGCTCCTGCGAATGATGCAGGAAATGTGAATGCGTAGAAGTTGGCAGAAACACCTTCTGTTCCCTTTGCCGACAATCCATATCCCGCAGCTCCCATACTTGCCTGCAAGGTCTTATACAATATTGCAGATACAGTAAGGCTCGGATTACTTGATTCGCCAGGAGTCCATGTAACGGTCTTAGGGAAACCGCCCGTAACATTCCCGGCAACATTTACCGATACGCTCATTACCTTTACCTTTTCTACCCTATCGTTTGTCACAGCAAAACGGATTACGGCAGGAAGAGCTGTAAAATGAGCAGATGCTGTCTGTATCTGGGTTCTTCCTATCTCTGTGACAGTTGACTCTGCCTTGATGTATGTGTATTTCTTGAAATCTGCCAGACTTGGTGTTCCATCATGAACAAAATCGTTAGGGAGCGCGAGAGTCACTACGCCGTCAGCATCTACAGAACTGCCATTTGCATCTGGAAGAATCGGAGACAGGAAATATACAGGTGACTGTCCTATAGTTATCTTCTGTATCTCATTTTTCAGTATTCCAGAATTGGATGTAATGGAAGCCACACTCACAGCATCATTTACTGTGGTGATATTCTTGACCTTTGCACTACTGCTATTATTGGTGCCCCAAGGTATGATATCACCAGTCGTTGTTTCCTTTACTATAACAACCATCTCGTTAGAGCTGTTATCCCAAACGAACTTATTATCATCGTTCCAATGGGCACGTGTGATCTTTGTCGAAGCATCAGTATCGCCAAGCATTGCCGATGTCTCCACATACAAAGCGTCAGCCTCTCCCACGACTTCGTCAATATCGTTGGAAGAGGTACAAGCCGTCATTAAGAAGAGGAAGAAAAGAGCACAACCCCTAACCCCGCCCCTTCCCCCGTGATGGGGAAGGGAGCCCAAAGGCGAAAGGAGGCTTCCCATGAAAGATTGGAAGCTTCTTAATTTCGTGTCAATATGTGGCATATATGTTCTCATTTTTTCTTTTTTTAACTTCACACATCGCCTTCCAGCCCCCTTCCCCATCACGGGGGAAGGGTCGGGGTTAGGGGTTGCTGGGGTTGTGGTTTCTATTCTGATTTCAACTCCAGGTCTTCAGTTCCGCCATTTCCAAGGTCTGTGCCCGTATGGCCAGTACCATGAAGTACGGCTCCTATGGCAACTATCTTCACAGCTTTCCTTTCCGGCTCCTCGCCTTCTGCCTTATGCCATAATTCTATGCGGTAGGTACCTGTCATCGACGGCTCGAATGTTGCTATTCCTGCATTATAGGAAATACTCGTTACAGGCTCTGACGTGTCAGCCTCAGCCACCCACTCATTAGCCGTTTTCTGATGATAGATGCGCAGGAAATCACTTGCTTCCGCGCTCTCAGATACGAGAACCACGTTTTCCAGGCCTTCAATCTTAACGGCAGAAACCTCTATTGGTCTTCCTGCTATGTATGGTGAAGACTCGTATGTTATGCCGTATTCATCAGTATCGCCCTTCTGATGGGTTGTGATGCTATACTCAGAATCCACAGTAGTTATTGTTCCCTGCTCATTATCCGTTATGTTGTCTGCCTCTCCAACAGCCACAAAAGTGATTGGCGACAACTCGCTGTCTGTTATCTTGAAGAGATATGTATATGAATAGTTAGGCTTCCATTGGCAGAACTGTACAGGTACTACTGCTGTGGCATCTGTCACGTTTATCTCCTGTCCCGACTTGTCAAGCGAAACGAGAGTATAGTCAACAGATATGGATATCGGAGTATCGTTGTCCTGGAATGGCAATACACAGGTATAGTAGCCAGGGGCGGAAGCATCACCGGCGTATGTAGGGGCTGAAGTAAGAACTCCAAGATAGTTGCTACCGCCATTCTGAGCCAGCCATCCACTTGCCGCCGTGGTATAGTTCAGGTTGCCAAAGGTATGGGAAACTGCCCGAACAGCATCCGTCAAGCCAACATTCACATTAGGATTATCTGAATCTGAATAATCATAACCCAGAGTAAGGGTTCCTGACATATTGAATTTTCCGTTTACCACACACTCCGTATATTGAGTACTTCCAGAGCCGATATGGAACTTCACATCCTTCACAGCATATCCAGGCACAGTCTCATAGAATGCAAAGCGGACACGACTATGCGCTCCTAAAAACTGGAAGGTGACAGGATCGGTATATTGATGTTTCTCTATTACTGTTGGCTTTGTATAGAAAAGTATCGGGAAATCAGCAGCCGATTCTGACATGTATGTCTCGAAAGAGGATATTCTGCCCAACTCATCCTTTTGGGTGAAACTGCCCTTATCGGCTCCTGCTATTGCCCAGAAAGTGTAAGGGAAGGCAGAGAAATCCCAGTACTTTATGGTTTGAAGCTTATTGTCAACAGGATCATAGCCCACATACTCCCAAAAACTCGTGTTGCTTTGCGATACATTCTCATCATACCAGAGCACATAATTGCCGAACACAAGTTCGCTTCTTCCATCCTTGGTATCTGTACCGTAAATACGGAAGTTGTCAATATAATTTACAAGTGGGGAAATATCGGCACGGGTTACTTTGCCCGACGTAGCAGCGAACACAATTTCGTCCTGCGTCTGCGGCGCCTCAACGAATTCATCGTGAGAACAAGCACCCACAACGAATAGGATCAGCATTGCGATATATATGTTTTTTATGATCTTCAGCATTATATTATTCGGTTTTAGTGTAAGTGTAAGCTATCTCTAAAGAGATAAATTGCGGAAACTGAGTGTAAAGATACTGATTTTTCCCGAAACTTCAAAGAAAAACTCGGAAAAAAGAACGGAAAATGTCAATTTTAACAATTCACGCCCCATTTTTGCATAAAAAACTTTGTAAAAAAGCCATATATCTAAAGTTAACAATGCAAGTTTACGCAAAAAAACGCAAACGTATAGCAAACGCTTATTTCCCCTTTCACCAAGTCCATTTCTTCGCTATTTTTCCGAAGATACTCCATCGTTACTCCATATCAACTCCATAGCAAGTCCATCGTTTCGATGGAGAAACGATGGAGTATCGATGGACGAGCGATGGAGGAACATAAGAACATCTTAGGAATATATCCGAAAAATACCCAGAGGAAAATTCTTTCATTTATATTCATTCAAAAATAACATATTCATTCTTTTCTTCAGACTTTTATTATGATATTAATTGATATTTGGGAAATATCACTATTAACACAATCCCCTTCTATGCAAACGTATTTTCTTCCCGCAAAAACCACCTGCTCAGGGAGACTTTTATCTGTTTCATCCATATAATCTGCGTAATTTACTGGCAATTTACTTTCTAAAAAATCCGCGAATTGTTAAAAAAGTGAGGTAAAACCAAACTTTTTCACTTTTTATTTGCATATTTTCAAAGGAAATGCTTATCTTTGCAAATATGTTGTCACAGCTAAAATCCCAAGTGATGACATCGTTGCTTATTTCTCTAGAAATAATAACCTTACAAGTAATTGAATTCTATGAAAATGAAAAATATCATATCCATCACATTCACTCTTATCCTAGGAGTTGTTGGAGCGTGGGCACAAACCGCCCTTCCTGATGCTAGTGCAACTTTGGTAAGTGGTACTATCTATACAGCAACGACAAAAACTATAAACGGAACACTCACCGTCCCTACAGGAGGAACGGTGACTATATATATTCCCGCAGGAATTACGCTTACCATTAATGGATCTGATGCAGGTAATGGTTATTCTGGTATCAATGGTGACTATGGCAGTCGAACTGCTCACACAACCAATGCAAGTTCATGTAATAGTTCCTCAACAGAATGTGCCCATAATGGAAATAAAGAAAAAGCATGTGGAGGTGCTGGAGGTACAGGTGCAAAGCCTGCAATTTATGTACCGACAGGAGCGACTTTAATCATCACAGGCGAAGGTACACTTATTGCAAAAGGTGGTAATGCAGGAAATGGAGGATATGGTGGAGATGCAGAAAATGCTCATTCATCTTTGGCAAACCACTATGCAGGTGCAGGAGGCGCAGGTGGTGGTGGTGGTGGTGGTGCTGCTGCTGCCATTGGCGGGGCAGGAGGAAATGGCGGATCTGGCGGACATGGTGGCGAATATGGAGATAATGTCGCTTTTGGAGTTATCGGATCTGGTGTTGGTGGAGCAGGAGGTTCTGCAACATCAGGTGTCTCAGGAACATCTATGGGTGAGGTCTGGATTGTTGGAAATGTAACTGTCAATGCAACAAGTGGTACAGGAAGTACAGGAACTACAACCAATGATGGAAGCACAAACAACTCTACTCATACATATAATAACAACGGAATAATTGGTCAAGGAGAATCTGGTTGGATACACTATAACCAAGGAGGAAATCACGGAATCGGAGGATTCCAAGGCTCCGCAGCTACTTATGCCATTGGTAGTGGTGCAAAAGGAGGAGATGGCGGAAATGGAGGAAAAGGAGGTGATATAACATGGAGTCCAAGTCCATCAGCCAACACTCCTAATGACTCACAATCCTATATGGCACAGGGGAATGTCAGCAATGGCAATGGAAACCTCTATAAACAAAATACGACTTTAAACAGTCCTAATTTAGGAACAAGTACTTACAGTACAATGACATCAATATCTGAAGTCCAAATGCCTTCTGCTATCGCAACAACATTTACGATAGATGGCGAGTCAACACCTCTTAGGAGTATCTTCTATGGTACTGTAATTGAAGATATGGAGCTGACAGCTGCGGAGAAAGAAGTGACAAGAACCGGCTATACTTTTAACGGATATAAGATAAAAGGAACATCAACACTTGTTTATGATGCTAATGGAACATTTGTTTGCCCAATAACAAAAGTAGCATGTTCAACAGACAATACTCAATACGTATCGCTCCAAGCTCCGGGGAATATCGTTCTGGAGGCTGTTTGGACAGCAAACATATATACCGTACAATTTGACAAGCAAAGTGGTTCTGGTGGAACTGCCTCTGTAAATGCCACTTATGATAGTGCTATGCCACCAGCAACAGCACCATCAAGAGCAGGATACACATTTGCCGGATATTATACTTCGCCAAACGGAGGTGGCACACAATATTATGATGAGAATATGGTTAGTGTAAGTTATTGGAATATCACCACTAACCCAAGCACTCTATATGCCAACTGGACAGCGAATACATATACCTTGAACTTCGATGTTCAGAATGGTGATGCTCTCAGCCCATCAACACAATCCGTAACCTACGATGCTGCTTATGGAACTCTGCCAACTCCTACCCGATACGGATTTGCTTTCAAAGGATGGTACACTACCCCGAATGGCGGTTCAGAAACAGATACAGAGGTTTTGACTTCTGATATATATAGTATAGACGGCGACCAAACCATCTATGCCCATTGGAATACAATAGTGGTTGATATTGATGCCTATTCGGCAGAAACACAATTGACAGGCAACTATTTCAGAACATTCTACGACTCGCAAATAGCACATATCCTTCCTGATGGTGTTAAGGCATACAAAGGCAAGATTGAAGGCAATAACCTTGTACTAACGGCAATAGAGGCAAAGGATGATGACGATAATGATATAATTCCGAAAAATGTGCCTGTTATTCTCAGAATGATGCCTAACGAAGAGGCAGGAGTTCCTATTCCTGGAGATCTGTATCAGATCAAGACAAAACAGATTTCTCTTACCACAAGCGAATCAGAACTCACGATTGATAATACCGACAATGAGCTTATAGGTTCAGATATCGTAATAGCCACAGCTGTAGCAAACAGCTATATCCTTTCATTCGGAAGTAATGGATTAGGATTCTATGAGTGGTCCACACATCCGCTTGAAGCTCACAAGGCGTATGTCATCAAAGATTCCGCGAATCCTGCCAAGGCTCTCACTTTCCGCTTCGAGGAAGACGTGACAGGCATAAACGAAACCATTAAAGATTTCATGATTAATGACTCTAATATGGTCATTTACAACCTCAATGGCATTCGACTCTCAAAGCCTCAGAAGGGCCTCAACATTATAAATGGCCGAAAAGTATGGGTGAAGTAAACCTTCTCATAGATTCATTGGTATAACAAAAAAATGGCGAAGTATTAAAACTTCGCCATTTTTATTGCCTCCACCGCACTTTCTGAACCTCGATTAAGAGAACCTGGTTGCGAGCGGACTATTGCTTGTTCCATCGTCTCTGTGGTGAGGACACCACAAACGATAGGAGTTTCCTTGAAAGTCATCAAGTGGGATATTCCTTCGTATATTCCATGACCTAAGAGGTCGAACTGTGAGGTTTCACCTCTTACTATACATCCAAGCAGGATAACGGCATCATAGTTGCCTGTGAGCGTCATTTGGTTTGCACCATAGACAAGCTGGAATGCAGATGGAACAGTCTTGATGTGTATGTTCTCGGGAAGCGCCCCATGTTCTTCAAGCGTGAGGACGCATCCACGTAAGAGATTGCCTGAAATGTCGGCTTTATTTTCTGATACCACGATACCGAAACACATATTGCTGGCATCGGGAACCTTCTTTGTGGAAAGTTGCTGTATCAGCGTAGATAAATCGGATAAGTCCATGTCGAGGTGGCTTATATAAATTACCACATTTAATTAAGTATTGTGAGTTTTTATTGTCTTTCAGTCTCTTTTTGATTCAAATCGTCATTTCACTCAGTCGTTATGCCCGCATAACTCCTTCTTTCAACAACGATTTGTCCTCAAAAATAGCCTTGAAATACAACAAAGCTAATTTATAAACCCACCTCTACTTGCTCAAACGTTCAATGTACTTGTCAATATCCATAGAAGCAGCAGAGTTAACGTACTTCTCCTTGACTTTCTGATAAATCTTAAGAGCCTCATCCTGCTTGTTCTGGCTCTCGAGAAGACGAGCAGCCTGAATAAGAGCTGTTGGTGCGATAGAATTGTTTACACCATCCTCAGCCTCAGAGTCAGCCTTGCTAGCTGCATCCTTGAGAGCAGAGATAGCCTTGTCAATCTGATTTGTATGAGCATATGCGTTGCCGAGAGCTGCGAGAGCTGCAGGACTAATCATAGCATCATCCTGAGCAGAGAAATCATCAAGATACTTTACTGCATCCTGCCACTTGCCGAGGTTAGCATAGCAGAGACCAGCATAGAGGTTAGCGAGGTTAGCAGCGTCTGTACCGCTGTAGTTGCTTGCAACAGCGAGGAAGCCCTCTGCACCCTTATCACCATTGAGAGCCTTCTCAAACTGCTCGTTAGCGAAAAGTTCCTGTGCCTTTGCAAGAGCTGTAGAAGCCTTGTCCTGACGTGGTCCCCAGTAGAATGTGCTGAATGCAATAGAACCAGCGATAATTACGATAACGGCAACAACAGCCGCAATGATAGCTTTCTTGTACTTCAGGAAGATAGTCTCCTGATTGTTCAGGTACTGCTCTGTCTTTGGAGCTTCCTGGTTAATTGTTGAATTTTCCATTCTTTTTTATGATGTCTTTTATTATTGTCTGATTTTGCGCCACAAAATTACAGAAAATATATGAGAAAGTGAAATTTATTTGTTGTTTTTTTTGTTTTTACGGTGGAAATAGAGTAATTTTGTAGGCAAATTATGATGTGTCTTTGGTTTCAAATACATTTTGATTAAACAAAAACCATCAAAACACCTTAATGTCTTAGAGACTCTTGCAGAGCCTCTTTACATATATGACATTTATTTTTTACGTAAGCCTACTTTGGTCGGCTTCCCTAAAAAAACAAATATCATATCTGGCCTACGGCAAGACATTAATGCAAAAACAGGAAAAAATTCGCACATAACCAATAATGGAACATTCATTCAGCAAAATAGCAAGAAGCATTGGGCGGTTGGAAGAATACAATCCGAAACTCAGACATCAACTTGCCGATTATTGTTATGACATTATAGGTTGTTGCCAAGAAGTTCATAGGGACATGGGACCATTTCTTAATGAATATATGTACCAGGACGCTTTGGACATTTGCTTTTCGGAACATGGAATAACAGGAGAAGACAAACTCAAGGAATATTATTTCGCTGTGCAATTTCATGGTAAAGAAATCAAGCATCCCCATAAAGTAGATTTTTTCATTCGTAAAAAAATATTTGTCGAATGCAAGGCTATTGAAACTCTAGGAACAGAACAAAGACAACAGTTATGGAATTATATGAGACTTGCCAATGTGCGTATTGGAATCCTCTATAATTTTGCCCCCATAACAGATCAATGTGAAAGATACTATTTTGATAGAGACAGCCAAAGGATGTTCGCCTTTTGACAATAGTTTCGAGGCTTTTTCTTGTTTTTTACCTTCAAGTATCCCAACCCTCGCAGAGGGTTATGACTTGAATCAATGACAAGAATGAAAGCCGAGGAACGAAGGCTTACAATGATTGTCATTAATTCAAGTCTATTGAGGCTTTGCAAAAGACTCTATACTTGAAGGCGTTTTTCCTGTTTTTGTTTTTAACATATACGATGTAAAATAATGATACTCAAGAATATCTCCATATTAAACTACAAGAATATAGCGGATGCGAAGTTGGAACTCTCGCCTAAGATAAACTGCTTTATAGGCAGTAATGGCGAAGGTAAGACTAACGTACTCGATGCTGTTCATTATATGTCATTCTGCCGTTCCACAACCACGAACATTGATTCGAGCGTGATACGACACAATACTGACTTCTTTATGATAAACGCTGAATACGTGACCGATGCGGGTGCTCGCGAAGAGCTTTATGCAGGAATGAAGCGTGGTACGAAGAAGCAGTTCAAGAGAAATAAGAAGGCATACAAGAAACTGGCAGAACATATCGGACTTATACCTCTCATCATGGTATCTCCAGACGATACCGTTCTCATTCATGGCGGTAGCGAGGAGAGGCGCCGTTTCCTTGATATGGTTATCTCGCAGTTTGACAGCAGTTACCTTAATTCCCTTATTGCTTACAATAAGGCTCTACAGCAAAGGAATGTTCTTCTAAAACAAGACCCAGAGCCTGATGCAACCCTAATGGAATTATGGGAAATGGAGATGGCAAAGTATGGTGAGATTATCTATCAGAAACGTGAGGATTTCATCAAAAATTTCACTCCTGTATTTCAGTCTATTTACAGTAAGATTTCCGGAGATCACGAGACCGTCACATTGAGGTATGTATCACATTGTCAACGAGGTCCGTTACTTGAAACCATACAGAAAAGCAGGCAAAAAGACCGCATCTTAGGTTATTCCCTTCATGGCATTCATCGCGATGACCTGGAGATGATGCTTGGCGATTATCCTCTAAAGCGAGAGGGCAGTCAGGGACAGAACAAGACATACGTCATATCCCTGAAACTGGCACAATTCGGTTTCCTGTGTTCTACCTTTAATGCCAACACTCCCCTACTCCTTCTTGACGACATTTTTGATAAACTTGACGCTAAGCGCGTGGAGAATATCGTACAACTTGTATCGGGCATTAACTTTGGACAAATATTCATCACGGACACAAACCGTGACCACCTTGACCAGATTCTACAGAACGGAGACTTTGACTATAAACTGTTCCATGTAGAAAATGGAGAGATAAAAGGTTAATAGTAAATTGTAAATGGTCAATTGTAAATAGAATAGTGTTCCGTCAGCATCCCATAAAAGTAAGTGACCTGATGCGTGTTATAATACGGCAGAACGGTCTTGAGACGCCTTTATTACAAAAGCGTCTTATTGAGGCGTGGGATAATGTTGTTGGAGAGGTGATAGCCAAATATACCACAGAGAAATACATACGCAATCAAGACCTATGCGTACATATAGAGAATCCAGCCCTCAGATCCGAGGTTGGCATGATGAAAACAGAACTTATAAGGAAACTAAATAACGCTGCAGGAAGTCAGGTTATAAGAGATATCAGACTTGTTTAACATAGAATTTTGATGAACTCACGTTAGCAAGTAATTCCGTTTCTTCTTCGCTCTTCCTTCGCTCATCCTCCGAACCAAACTCTATGAGCCTCCGCTATTTCCCTAGAAAAATGGGAGCTTCATCGAGTTTGGTTCCTTTTCATATAGGAGGTATGACGAAATCAAAACAAACCCACCCCCGACAAATATCCTTCATTTATCGCAAACCTGTCAATACCTCGTCAACAAGAATATCTGTTGGTTCAGAAGGCACGTTGTCTATCAACTGGAATGGGAAACACACACCTATCTTATATATATTAGGGATTCGAGATAGAAAACGGTCGTAATAACCCTTTCCCCTACCTAAACGATGGCCATGTTTATCGAATGCCATTCCGGGAACAACGATGACAATTGACAATTGACAATTGACAATTGACAATTCGGGAGTTGTCGGTTCAAGGATTCCGTAAGGTTCGCTTGGCTGAAGTGATTCCGCTCCTGTGTATTCATGAATCGTCATCTCAGTTTCACTTACCACCTTCGGCAACAGCACTTTTTTACCCATTGCAAGGAGTTGGCCAAGAGCGGAATGGGTATCTACCTCGTCAGGAAGCGAGTGATACATCAATATAGTGTCAGCTTTTTGTATATGCGAATTTGAAAGAAGCGACGACATAATACCGAGCGACATTTCACCCAACTGTTGTGGGGTGAAATGTCGCTTCTGTTCACGGATATATCTGCGTAGCTCTTTCTTGTCCATACAAGAACCGTTATTTTTTCTTGCCAAACGTCTTCAGAGCGGCATTTATAACAGGATCTTTCTGGTTAAGATACTCATGCCATGCCTGTTCACTCAACATATTATATATAATACGGCTATTTATATAGCGCTCAAGGAGGTCATGAGACTTACGAATCATCAGATTCCTACGCTGCAAGCCATGTGAGTTTGCATAATCAGCAAACAGTTCAACGGTATTCTGCTTGACGAGGTAATTTGCAAGTTCCTGCATTTCCTTGAAGTTATTCAACTTCTGACGGTTGGCATCAGTATAGGCGAATGCGAACTGTAGGATAAGTCTACTTGCAGCTGCCTGAGTATAGTAGCTTGTAAAGTTTGTAGTATCCTCAGCAACAAAGATATCAGGAGTGATACCACCACCACCATATACCACACGACCAGCTTTAGTATGGAACTTAGGACCTGTATGCTTGATTGAATCCTGAGAGAAGAACTCACCATTCTTATAACGTGACACTATATCCAGACTATAGTTATCACCCTCACCTGCGACATATGGTTTCTGGATGCATCGGCCAGAAGGAGTATAATAACGCGCAACAGTAAGGCGTACTATACTGCCATCATTGAAACGTAGCTGCTGCTGAACAAGTCCCTTTCCGAACGAACGAACACCAATAATCTGAGCACGGTCATTATCCTGCATAGCACCAGCAAAGATTTCTGATGCAGATGCTGAGTTCTCATTAATAAGGACAACAAGAGGTATCTTCTGATAAGAGCCACGACCATCAGACCTATAATCTCTGCGAGGAGACTTACGACCCTCAGTATAAACAATCATGCTATTGGATGGCAGGAACTCATTAGCCATCTGGACAGCAGACTCAAGATAGCCGCCCGTATTGTCACGAAGATCTACGATAAGGTTACTGAAACCTTCCTGAGACAGAGTAGCAAGTGCGACAAGGAACTCAGCATAAGTGGTTTCACCAAAGTTCTTAACCTTGATATAGCCAGTCTTATCGTCTATCATATAAGCAGCCGAAACGCTCTTCGTCTTAATCTCATCACGGGTGATATTGTACTCCAACACCTTTTTGCTTCCATAACGCAACACCCCACTCTTCACCTTAGAGCCTTTCTCGCCCTTCAGACGATGCTGTGCCTCTTCATTTGTCACTTCCTTTCCAACGAATTTCTGCCCATCTACAGATACAATCTTATCTCCTGCAATGATTCCCGCACGCTCAGCAGGTCCGTCGGCTATGACATTCCGAACATGAATGGTATCTTCATCAATGGTGAACTCAATGCCCACGCCAAAGAAAGAACCCTTAAGGTCGTCAGCGGCATTCTGAGCATCAGTTGCGGAGATATATGCAGAATGAGGGTCGAGTTCCGACAGTATCTGCGGAATGGCCTTCTCTACAAGGTCATTGATATTGACAGTATCAACATACTGGTCATCAATGATATGGAGAAGGTTATTCAGGCGGTTACTGCCCGAATTGATGATGTTTAATCTGTTACCAGAGAAGTGGTTGGCATAAAACGTACCAATCACGATACCGATGACTACACATAGAGCCATCAGAAGAGGCATATATCTATTCTTCATTTATCTCATTTTTAACAACTTCAATACCAGCCCTTCGAAGGAGATCAATTCCATCAGAAAGACGATAGTCACGACCATACACCACACGCTTGATGCCTGCCTGAATTATAAGCTTGGCACACTCAATACATGGGGAATCAGTTACGTAGAGAGTAGCTTTATCACTATTATTATGACTACGGGCAAGTTTCGTGATAGCATTGGCCTCAGCATGAAGCACATAAGGATAAGTCACGTTGGAATCATCCTCACATATATTCTCAAAGCCACTTGGCGTACCATTGTAACCATCACTTATGATGCGGTTGTCCTTTACAACAAGGGCTCCCACCTGGCGACGTTTACAGTAACTGTTCTCTGCCCATATAGCAGCCATACGCATATATCGTCCATCAAGAATTTTCTGCTTGTCCATAGTTGACAAATAGTAATTAGTAAATAGTCAAATAGTAAATCATTTTATTCCGTTTCTCTCAAGCAATGCATCGATAGTAGGCTCACCGCCTCGGAATCGCTTGTAGAGCGTCATCGGATGTTCTGTACCTCCCTTTGAGAGAATACAATCACGGAAACGCTGTGCGGTATCCTTGTTAAAGATGCCCTCACGCTTGAACACGGCAAAGGCATCAGCATCAAGCACCTCAGCCCATTTATAGCTGTAATATCCGGAAGCATATCCGCCTGCCATGATATGAGAGAACTGAACGGTCATACAGGTATTCTCAAGTTGCTTACCGATGATTGCCTTCTCCCATGCTTTTTTCTCAAACTTGATAAGATCCTCATCAAATGCCTCACGCTTGGTATAGTATGCCATATCAAGAAGTCCGAAACTAACCTGACGCAGACATCCAGATGCAACACCAAAGTTACGGGCATCAATGAGTCGTTGTATAAGTTCGTCTGGCATTGGCTCTCCTGTCTGATAGTGGAAGGCAAAGGTATTGAGGAACTCACGCTCAAGTGAGTAGTTCTCCATGAACTGTGAAGGCAATTCAACAAAGTCCCACCATACATTAGTACCAGAAAGACTCGAGAAACGGGTATTGGCAAACATTCCATGAAGTGAGTGGCCGAACTCATGAAGGAAAGTCTCAACCTCTCCAAGAGTAAGGAGGGCAGGCTTCTCGTCGGTCGGTTTTGTGAGATTCATCACAACACTCACATGAGGACGTATGTTCTCGCCCTTTAGGTTAATCCATTGTCCCTGATACTCCGTCATCCAAGCGCCTCCCTGCTTTCCCTTACGAGGATGGAAGTCAGCAAAGAGAACGGCAAGGTATGAACCGTCCTTATCAAATACCTCGTATGCCTTGACATCTGGATGATATACAGGAATATCCTTATTTTCCTTGAAAGTGATACCGTAAAGACGTGTGGCAAGCCCGAAGACGCCCTTGATAACATTATTCAATTCGAGATATGGACGTACCATCTCCGAATCTACATTGTATTTCTGCAACTGAAGCTTATGAGAATAGTAAGGAGCATCCCAAGGCTCAAGCACAAAGTCCTCGCCCATGGTCTGACGTGCCATATTACGAAGTTCTTCCTTCTCCTTCAGAGCAGTAGGCTTATATGCCTCCACAAGCTGGTCAAGGAGTTTATAAACATTCTGTATATTTGCCGCCATACGATGCTTGAGCACATAGTCTGCATAGGTCTCATATCCAAGAAGCTGTGCAAGCTCACGACGAAGATTAATGAGTCGCTTACATATCTCTATGTTGTTCTGCTCATTATCATGGGTACAAACAGTATTGTAAGCCATGAACATCTTCTTGCGAAGCTCACGTTTCTCAGAATACTGCATGAAAGGTGAATAGCTTGGGAAATCAAGCGTGAACACCCATCCTTCAAGATTATTCTCCTTAGCAGCAAGAGCTGCAGCCTGTATCTGAGTGTCAGGAAGTCCGGCAAGGTCAGCCTCATCTGTAATATGAAGCTTGAATGCCTTTTTCTCTTTCAGAAGATTCTGAGAGAACTGCAATCCGAGCGTACTTGCCTCTTCGCTAATAGCACGAAGCTTATCCTTTCCAGCCTCATCAAGCAAAGCACCAGAACGAACAAATCCGTCATAGCTCTTCTCCAAAAGTCGCTGTTCCTCAGCAGTAAGTTCTCGAGGAGCAGGAGCGCCTTCCTTTGGGTTGTTATATAAATCATACACAGCCTTGATACGCTCAAAGAGTCGTTTATTCAGACGTACATCATTCGCATGCTTAGTGAGGATTGGCTGAAGCTTCTGTGCAAGTGCATCCATCTCGTCATTAGTCTCAGCAGAGAGGAGATTGAAGAAGACGGTAGAAACATTATCCAGAAGATCGTAATAGCCATTATCATCCTCAGTATCAATTATGGTGTTATCGAACGTAGGAGGCTCTGGATTATTAATGAGTTTCTCTATATGCTCATCATCACGACGGATTCCTTCCATGAAAGCTTCCTCGTAATGCTCCATCTTTATAAGGTTGAAAGGTGGAGTCTGATGTGGGGTTGTATATTTCTCAAAAAATGGATTAACCATGATATGTATTTCTTTTTTTATTTTTTCTAGACAAACTAGTGATACTAGTAAAACTAGAGCAACTAGTAATTTTACAGCAACTGCAACATCGGTATCTCTATTATAGTACGCCTGACTATCAGTAGTTGTTTTTCCTCAAGGCGGTGAAGGGCTTCCGACACCTCTAATCGAGAACAGCCTAATTCCCTTGCCAAGACCGTCATCTTTGTACGGAGCTGTTTCTGTCCGGCAGGATAGATACAATGGTCCTTTATGAATCTGACGATTCTCTTTTCTATGTCCTCACTCATCTGATGCCAAAGCCTTCGTGAGTTTCTCTGACTCTGCGTAGCTATAATATTCATCAGATTAAGACGGAATGTCATTGACAATTCCATCAGTCTCAGCACCATCGGTTTTTCTATCCTAATCACCTCGCAATAGGTCTGGGCACTAAATGTTGACGTATAGCGTTGCTTGATACCAAAGATATGCTCTGGCTGAATAAGCAATGGAGCCTGTAGGGTTTCATCTATCTGATACGAGTGGTCATCGCTTCTCGTTGATGCCAATACCGTTCCCCTTGCCACAAGAACCAACGCTGTACACGCTTCATTTTCTGATGCAAGAATTGTGCCACGCTTGGCATGGGTGTCTCCTATCTGCACATCCTGCTCTATATCCGCAAGCTCACTACGCCCCATTCCCAGGAACAGAGGCAGTTGCAATAGTGACTGGAGATCATAACCCATAGACTTACTGATCAATCTTATCCTTCAGGGAAGGAGAATACCAAACATTATTCTGCCCCTTATCATCACTATAGATGAAATAAGCCATCATCTCAGGATGACGCTCAAGCACCTTTTTCGCCTTCTCCATTCCAAGTACCATGAATGATGTGGCATAGGCATCTGCAGTAGCACAATCATTTGTTATAACAGTAGCAGAGAGAATGCTATGCTGTACTGGATATCCTGTCTTAGGATCTATAGTGTGAGCATACTTTCTGCCACCCTTGTAATAGAAGTTACGATAGTTACCACTTGTAGCCATCGCCTTATCAGTAACATTGATGACAGTCTGCAACTCATTATTTATACTCAGAGAATCGTCAGTAGGCTTTGTCACTCCTATTCTCCAAGGGAGCCTATCTGGATTAACGCCCGATGTAACGACCTCACCACCTATCTCCACCATGAAGTTCTTGATACCAAAACCACGAAGAAGATTTGCAACCACATCCACACCATACCCCTTGGCGATAGCAGAGCAGTCAAGCATTACACGCGAATCTGCCTTTACTATCTTATCATTCTCAAGACGAACTTTCTGGAATCCTACCACCTGACGGAGGCTGTCTATAACCTTTTCATCTGGATTGACACCATTCTTGAAACCAAAGCCCCAAGCATTTACCAAAGGAGCGACAGTTATATCAAAAGCGCCGTCAGTATCGTCGTTTATCTTCTGAGCTAGACGGAAAACATCAAGAAAGAGCTTATCAAGAACCACATCCTCATTTCTGTTGACATGGGTAATGACAGACGTATCATTAAAAGGCGACAAAGAGGCATCCACTTCATTAAGTGCCTTCTCAATATCAGCCTTATGATCTTCTGCACACTGATATGTGATGTTATAGCTCGTGCCGAAGATATAGCCGGAATTATGCTGATACGGCTCATCCTTATGTCCCAACATAAA